>OGLF01002157.1_pt1 | contig 9647 bp, 6 predicted proteins | sample 1572701 | NCBI WGS metagenome assembly OGLF01 (sample SAMEA2581910, study PRJEB24529) | metagenome | biome: Human gut stool | place: China | collected 2011 | reverse complement strand
ATACATTGCCACCCATATATTGCTCCCAGGACTTGCCGTCCATATTGGAGAACATACTCGATACCTGGAAGGAATTGTTGATGGGATCTTTGGTTATGATGTTGATGGTGCCTCCCACAGCATTAGCTCCAAACAAGGCAGAGCCTCCACCACGCACCACTTCTACCCGTTCAATCATGTTCACGGGGATTTGCTCCAGTCCGTACACACCGCTCAATGCACTGATGATGGGACGGCTGTTTATCAATATCTGCGAATACGGACCTTCCAAGCCATTGATGCGCACCTGGGGGAAACCACAGTTCTGGCAGTTGTTCTCCACACGCAAGCCCGACTGGTAGTTCAGTGTCTTGGCAAGGTCGGTGGAGTTGACCATCTCGAACAATTTGGTACTCATCACATTCACGACTACCGGAGCTGCCTTGCGGCTTACCTCGTTGCGGTTGGCAGATACCACCACTTCATCGGTCATAAAACTCTCCTCTTCCATCGGGAAATGTATGACGGCAGTAAAGTCCTTGCTCACCGTCACTTCCTTCTCTTGGGTCTTATAGCCCACGGCAGACACACGGAGCTTGTATTTTCCCGCCGGAAGCTTGCGGAACTCAAATTGTCCTTCTTCATTGGAAACCGTTCCCTGACCGCTGCCGATAATCAAAACCGTGGCATACGGTATATTTTCCTCCGTACCTTTCACTATCACATGGCCGGAAATCATATTGCCTTCCTTTATAGGATTTACGGCAAAAGCTACGCTGGCACTTACCACTGCAAGTACCAACGCCAAAATGTATTGTTTCATCAAATTAGCGCTCTAAATAAAAAAATAATTCAAGTCTGAAAAAAGATAATAATCCGACATACCGCACTTCTTTCACTGAAATACCGGACATTCGAGACTAAAACACCTGGTATCTACATGCAAAAAATCCAGGCGTTTTTAAACCTAATGACTATGAAAAAAGAGCGGGAGGAGCGCGAAGGGAAAGGGTACGTATAACTTCCCCCTTTACAGTAGGCGTTGCCGGTTTGGCTCTGAGCATGGACAGCAAAGGACGCATCGGGTGCTGAACCTCATACACATCCACCCCGGAAGAGTGGAATACCGACAGATGCCCGATAACCAGAAGGGAAGTCTGAGAGTGAGAGTGTGTGCCATGAAAAGGGTGCGAGTGCGTTATCATCACCCCATTCACATAATGGACGTGAGTGAACGCAGTGATACTTGCCTGGTACATGATAAACAGTACCAGCAAGCTCAATGCACCTATAATTTTTTTCTTCTGCTTCACGTCCAAAAACTTATACTATAGATTTTGAGCCGCAAAGATAGTGAATTATTCTTTAACTTTGCCAAACAAGAACTCATAATCACGCTTGGAAGCCGGAGCCGCCCATTCTTCGGGAATAAACTTCCACTGATTCAGCGCACGCGGTTCAATCACCTTCTTCTGCTCAATGTACTGCATCAGATAATAGCGTAAGTCCTTATCCGTAGAGTGGATGATGCGCTCCTTCAATTCATCCTGCGAGATGCCGGACCCCTTTGTCAGCAATTCGCCGCCACCGTTTCCGCGATAAGAATTCACCGCTACCTTATACATTTTATCCATATCGAACGGGGTACCGTCTGCCATGCTGAGAATGGTTACCTTCTCGCCATCCGGCTTGGTCACATCCACCGTGTAGATAATACCCGCCGCAGAATCGAAGTTGAAGCTGAAATTCTTGAATGAGGCCCTATCCGTAGCACCTTCGCGGCGCTTCTCACGGAAGAGAAGGATATGGTCGTCCGGAGACTTCATCCGATTGGTCCACAAATCATACGACATCTCCAAGGCATCGCGTATCTCCTTTCCCGTCAGACGCATGGTGTAAAGCATATTTTCGTACTTATACAGATTGAACATATCGTTCACAAAAATGTCTCCTTTACGGATTTCCGTATCATAGGACAAGGGAGCCGCAAAAGAAATATCCGCTCCGCTGATTGCCAACTGCAATTCATGGATAAGGTCTATAAAAGCGGAAGAGCCGAAATAGGCAGGACGTGTGGAGATGGTCTCGGTAAAGGAACCTATCTTCTTGGAAACAAAATTCTGCACAGCTTCATTTTCGGGGGCAAAGCGTTGCATGAACTCTTCGCTGACGCCGTAGTCTTGCGTATCGGACAGTATGCCGTCTATCTTCTTGTCTATAACTTTACCATCACGCAGTTTCAAGGTTATATCCACATTACTCACAACGACACCGTTGCTGGCAGGGTCCATCACCAGTACCGAGTCACCGGCTATGTTGCACACCCTCTTGCATTCGCGCGCATGGTCGTGCCCCATCAGGACAATATCGAATCCCGGCACGTTGCACGCCACTTCCACCGAAGCGTTTTCGCGATACTTGCCTCCCATCAGCTGGGCATCCTGGCCGGCATGGAACATACCGATAACCAAATCAGGCTTTTCCTGCTCACGGATAATCTTCATCCATTTGCGGGCAGTCTCCTCCATATCGTCGAAACGCAGCCCTTTCCACAGATTCTCTGAAAGCCATACGGGGATGGCAGGAGTTATCATACCGAGAACCACAATTTTCACTCCGTCACGTTCCAGCACCTCATAGGGTTTGAAATGGGTTTCTCCGGTAGCAGTATCCACAATATTGGCACCCAATATCGGAAAACGGCAGTCACCTGCCCAACGGTCGAAAACGGTACGGCCGGTCTCTACGTCATGGTTACCCATATTGCCGGCATTATACCCCATGAAATTCATCATCTCCGCTGCCAGATGAGGGGCAACGGTATCTATGTAATTATAATAATAGGCTGTGGGCTGTCCCTGCAGAATGTCACCATTGTCCAAGAGAATCAGATTTTTGCCATAAGCCTCACGTTCTTTTTGCACCAAAGCATGCACACGTGCCAGACTGCCGGTTGCCTCCCGGCGGCGTATAAAGTCGTAGGGATAGTAGTTGCCGTGTATATCACTGGTCTGTACGACTTTCAGTTTCACCTCTCTTTCCTGCGCAGGCAGTATGCTTGTCAGGACAAAAATCCAGATAAAAAAACAACTAAATCTTTTCATTATATTTCCTTATTTCTTGTCGGTTCTTATAAGTTCATAGGATGGGTAAACATAAACCGCGCTCCATCCGTATAGGCAGGATCTATCCAAATCTCGCCGCCCCACTTCTCAACGGTCAGCTTACAGATGGACAAGCCCAAGCCGGTTCCCTGCACATATTCGTTCAGCTTCTCGAAACGTTCGAACACCCGTTTCTGTTTGTCCAATGGAATGCCGCAACCAGTGTCAGTCACCGAGAATACTGCAACATTCCTCGCCGTATCCGGCTCCAGCTTCAAGGTTATCGTACCTTCTTTTGTAAACTTGTCCGCATTGGAAAGCAGATTTATCACAACCTGCTGTAAACGCTGCACATCCGTCCGCATCTCCACTACCTCACGTTCACACTCAAATAAGAATTGATTGGTCGACCTGCGTGCCTGGGCCACGGAAGCTACTACCTGCTGGCATATCTGCACTACATTGCAGCTCTCCAAAGAAAGGATGACGCGGTCGGCCTCCAAACGGGACACATCCAATATGTCATTAATCAACCGAAGCAGCAAATCAGAGTTGGTCCTAATAATCTCGAAATAGCCACGCTGTTCTTCTTCCGAGGCTCCTCCGGCAGACAGCACGTCCGAGAAGCCCACAATCGCATTCAATGGAGTACGGATTTCGTGGCTCATATTGGCAAGGAAAGCACTCTTCAGACGGCTGGATTCTTCGGCACGGTCTTTTGCTTCGCGCAAGGCACCCTCGGATACCTCCAGTTCATCCTTCAACTTCTTTGTATGATAATAAAAGTAAAGGGAAACGAACAAACCGCCCAACAGCACCAACAGAACAGCACCGACAGACCAGATATGATACTTGTACTGTTCGTAGAAAGAAGGGGTTACGTTCAGCATCTTTACCGGCTGCGGAAGGCCGGTGATATTCAGTTTCTTTTCCTTCACAAGTTTACCGTCCAGTATGGTCTCATTCGGAATGATTTCCATATGGGTCTCACTATCCTGAGGGGTGGTCAGCAGGCGGTAGGACTGTCTTGCCATCTCCTTGCCCAAAGCACGGTAGGCAGGAACGACACCTGCCACAGCCCAATATCCCAAGCCTACGGAACTGAGCGAGAAAGTGGGCAAAGTGGGAGCTGCTTCCATCATGGCGTAGGTTGCATTCCGCATGAAGTAACCATCGTTCATGTCCACACGCCATGTCCCCATCAATATAGCTGTATTTTCCGGTAACTCATGCAATCTGTCACAAATGGTATATATGGTATGGACGCGTCCGTCCAGCAGAATCAGGTTGAGTTCCGGAAACTTCTGCATCTCCTTCACTACATAGGCTTGCATGGCAACGCCGCCATAACTGTTGTCTGAGACAAAAGCGATATTCTTGGTGCCGGGATACATCTGCTTTATCATATTGATGTTGGCCTCCACATCATACTCATAAACGAAGCCAGCCTTGATAGGCGAACTGGGGAAATCCGTGAAGAAGTCGACGGATTCGGGCATCCAGGTCTTTAAGTCGACCGTATCGCCCGGCAACAATATGGCGTTACGGCTGGACAATGCACTTACGACCGGAGTATTGCCGCGTATAGAGTCGGGCAGAGAAAGATAGGCAGCCCAAGCCTCCTGCCCAATAAGGACGGTCAGCGCCGGACTGTTATCGCCCTGGTATTTGGACAATAGCTCCACCATCCTCCGTTCCCAAAGGGGAGATTCGGAGAAGCTTTTGCAGTTCATGTTTTCCAATGCGATGGTGTTTGTCCCGCCCAGGCGTTGGAACTCCTCCATAAAGTCTGAGATGTTGCCGGAAGTACGGCCAGCATCCGGGTTATAGGAACTGATAATCAGTATCGGATGCTCCCCCGTAATAGAGAACACTGGTAACAGACAGCAGAATAATGCTATGATACATGACGATATGGTACGAAACACATCAGTCATGAAGGTCATAGTCATTAATGCCATAAAGTATGGCGTAGGACTTTGCTAAATTTGCTTTTTCAAATTTAGCCATAAATGTGGTGTCACTCTCGGCATTGGTATCACGATGTTTTGCTTCGTTAAAGTCATAAATATCCTTCAGGCCTACGGGAACGCCCTCCTCATCAAAGAAGATTGTCGCACAGCCCAAGGCATAATCAAATTCATCATTCTCATAGAAAGAGATGGTTTGGGAATAATAGACCTTTCCTTTAATGATTACCTTCTGTGGGCCATGAAACAGCTTCTCGCTTGCCGCACGCGAGGCAACAGCCGCTTTCGCAATCCGCTCAAAGACTTCTGACGACACGGTCATAGTTTGACCTTTTTTTGTAAAATACCAAAGCAGGCATTGTTTTTCAAAATCGCTATTCACTTTTGCCATGAAATGCTTCAATACCTCCTCAAGGTTTTTGCCGAAATGTGTTTGAGCCTCATTTTCGGCTGCTTTCACTAACGTATTGATAAATGTAGTGAGCATTTTATCTAAAATCGATTGACCTTTAGCTTCTTCCATATTTATTGTTTATTAGTTCGTTATAGTTGACAAACTTCGCAATAATAAATGATTTTTCCAAGAATATGGGATTTATTTTCGTACGACGATTGTTTTTCGTACTTTTGGCATCCATTATAAAAAGAGAGAACCGATGATACAACATTTCCACCGCATGATATCTGTCGCCCTCGGCATATCAGAGAAACAAATAGCACAGACCCTCGGACTACTGAACGATGGTGCCACCATCCCCTTCATCAGCCGCTACCGAAAGGAAGTGACGGGAGGACTGGACGAAGTGCAGATTGAATCCATAAAGACCCACTACGAAAAGCTGAACGAAACCGCCAAACGTAAAGAAACCATCCTGAACACCATACAGGAACAAGGCAAACTGACCGCCGAACTTCAGAAACGCATCGAGGAGACTTGGGACAATACCCTACTGGAGGACATCTACCTCCCCTACAAGCCCAAACGAAAAACACGTGCCGAGGCAGCCCGTCAAAAAGGACTGGAACCCCTCGCCACCCTGCTGATGCTGCAACGTGAGCCCCATCCGGAGGAACGCGCTGCCGGTTATGTGAAAGGAGACGTGAAGAACGTGGAAGATGCACTGAAAGGTGCCCGTGACATCATAGCCGAGCATGTTAGCGAAGACGAACGTGCCCGAAACAGCGTGCGAAACGCATTTGCCCGCCAAGGCATACTGACCGCCAAAGTAGTGAAAGGCAAAGAAGAGGAAGCGACCAAATACCGTGACTACTTCGACTGCTCCGAATCGTTGAAGCGATGCAACTCCCACCGCCTGCTCGCCATCCGGCGTGCCGAAGCGGAAGGCCTGCTGAAAGTCAGCATCAGCCCGGACGATGAGGAGTGCGTGGAACGGCTGGAACGCCAATTCGTGCGGAGCAACAACCCCTGCGGACAGCAAGTGGCAGAAGCCGTGCAGGATTCCTACAAACGCCTATTGAAGCCATCCATAGAGACGGAATTTGCCACGCAAAGTAAGGAACGTGCTGATGAGGAAGCCATCAAGGTATTTGCCGAAAACCTCCGTCAGTTGTTGCTGGCTTCACCACTGGGGCAAAAGCGTGTGATGGGTATAGACCCCGGATTTCGTACGGGTTGTAAAGTTGTGTGCCTCGATGCACAAGGAAATCTGCTCCACAATGAGAACATCTACCCCCACCCTCCGGTCAGCAAGCAGAAAGAGGCATTTGCCAAGCTGCAAATGATGATAGAGTCTTATAAGATAGATGCCGTTGCCATAGGTAACGGAACTGCCAGCCGCGAGACGGAGGAGTTCTTGAAACATCAGCGCTTCAACCGCGACATACAGATATTCATCGTCAGCGAGCAGGGAGCTTCCATCTATTCGGCCTCTAAAATTGCACGGGACGAGTTTCCCGACTACGACGTCACCGTACGCGGTGCTGTGTCCATAGGCAGACGACTGATGGACCCGCTGGCAGAGTTGGTAAAGATTGACCCGAAATCTATTGGTGTGGGGCAATACCAGCATGATGTGGACCAAACCAAGCTGAAAAAATCACTGGACCAGACCGTAGAAAACTGTGTAAACTTGGTAGGTGTCAACCTGAACACCGCAAGCAGCCATCTACTGACCTACATCTCGGGATTGGGTCCGCAACTGGCACAGAACATTGTGAACTATCGCGCCGAAAACGGTGCCTTCACCTCGCGCAAGGAACTGATGAAAGTACCTCGTATGGGTGCCAAGGCGTTTGAGCAATGTGCCGGCTTCCTACGCATTCCGCAGGCAAAGAATCCGCTGGACAATACTGCCGTACACCCGGAAAGCTATTGTATCGTAGAACAAATGGCAAAGGACTTGGGTTGCAGCGTAGCCGAGCTGATAGCCAGCCGGGAGCTGCGTCTGAAGATTAATCCCGAACGCTACCTCTCCCCCACCGTGGGCATGCCGACACTGAAAGACATCCTGCAAGAGCTGGACAAGCCCGGACGTGACCCACGCGGACCGATAAAGATATTTGAATTTGACAAGAACGTGCGCACCATCAACGACCTGCGCGAAGGCATGGAATTGCCCGGCATCGTAGGAAACATCACCAACTTCGGCGCATTTGTCGATATAGGCATCAAGGAAAACGGACTAGTACACCTCTCCCAACTCGCCGACAGATTCATATCAGACCCTAATGAAGTAGTGTCCATTCACCAGCATATACGCGTAAAGGTACTCAGCATAGATATGGACCGGAAACGCATACAGCTGACAATGAAAGGAGTGGAACAGAATTAGTGATTAGGGATTAGTGATTAATGGTTAGTGGTTAATGGTTTCCGTATTAATCATTAATCATTAATCCCTAATCACTAATCCCTTATAATAGTGTCTTAAGATAATTACTGTACCAAGCACTAAAAGTAGTGAACACAGAATAGAGCCTTCGAACCCGAAAGTTCCTCCATTTATCAGATTTTCTTCCGGAAAGTGAAGAATCAGCAGATTCTCATTGCTAAATTCATTTCCACTGACTTTATATCCCAAAACAGAACCTTGAATCCAGTTCCAGAACCAATGCAAGGCAATGGGGAAACAGAGGTTGCGCGTGTATATATAGGAAGCTCCCAAGAAACAACCCGCCAGCATGATATTCAAAAACGGGACGAAGGCAAAGCTGGGATTGAAAAGATGCATCAACGAAAATAACACCGCAGAGATAAGCAATGCCACAAACTTATTGACGCCTCCATCCAGCATACGCCCTAAAATGAAACCGCGTCCAATAACTTCTTCCGTAACTGCCACTAAAAAATAAAGCAAAAGACTCGACAACAACGAAATGGGAGAAAACAAGACCCCTGCCACTTCCACAGCCCCCAACAATAAAGACAAGCCAAAACCAACTACATACAAGAACACGACAAACAAAGCTCCGTTCAGCAGGCTTCTGCCCCATCCCTTCAAAGACAAGCCCAAGCTCGAAAAAGGAAGCTTCCTGAAGCCCAGCACCATACAAGCGGCAATAAGCCCACTGGCCAACATCAAGACTTCATTCAACATCATTAAATAGACGCTCATCCCACCAGCTTGTGTCTTCAACTCAGGGAAAGCAATCGCAAAAGGTATGGCAAACAAAAACAGAAAAATCATAAAAAGTACAGTAAACAGTACTATATCAACGAATGCCAGCCAAATACGTTTTGTTTTACTCATAGCAACACACTCTTCCTTCACCGTTTCTTCCGTCTCCATTTGTATCTCATTTTGATTAATATCCGACAAAAATAATAATAAAAAGAAAAAACTTCATGTATTCCTGCCGGTTTCTTCTTATATTTGAAAAATCAATCTGGAATCGACAAACATGAAACTAAGAAAAATACTTTTAGCCGTTGCCGGACTGGCGTTAATGCTGAATGCCTCGGCACAAAAATCCAAAAGATACTACGTGGCCAAACCTGGCACCCTGGTGGAACTGATGACAGAAGCGGAAGCCAATGAAATCACCCAACTGACCCTGCAGGGCAAGCTGAATGCCGTAGATTTCAGGCATCTACGGGATGAATTCAAAAACCTGCAACTGCTGGACATTTCCAATGCCTCCATCAGCATGTATGCAGGCAAGAACGGGACTTATCCAAACCGTTTTTATGTATATCCTGCCAATTGCATTCCGGCATATGCCTTCTGCAAGCAAATGGACGACAGTACCTTCATCGGCAAGGAGACACTGACCAGGATTATCCTTTCCGACAAGACCAAGAACATCGAAGATGCTGCCTTTAAGGGATGCAAAAATCTCAAGATATGCCAGATACGGAAGAAAACGGCTCCCAATCTGTTGTCCGAAGCATTGGCCGATAGCGTTACAGCCATATTTGTTCCATTGGGATGCAGTGACTCCTATCGTACCAAAAAGAAATGGGAGACCTTTGCATTCATTGAAGGAGAACCACTGACAGTAAATGTGCAGATTGGTAAAATGGGCAGCCTTGCCAGCGAACTGTTAAGAGCCGGATTTCAGCCCAAAGACGTTAACTTTCTGACCGTTGAAGGAAAAATGGACGAAGCCGACTTCACATTGATACGCGACTATA
>OGLF01002153.1_pt1 | contig 9656 bp, 9 predicted proteins | sample 1572701 | NCBI WGS metagenome assembly OGLF01 (sample SAMEA2581910, study PRJEB24529) | metagenome | biome: Human gut stool | place: China | collected 2011 | reverse complement strand
GGTTTTGCACGGATTCGGAAAGTCGCATAGAGCGGGAAACATCCTAAGACCCATCCGTCCGTACCCCACGGTTATACTTGGTAAGTTATTCGCGCGCGCGAGGCCCTCTAACTATCGCGTGACGTGAGGAACATGTGGGTTTCGGATTCCGTGCCCCACACAGAAAACGAAACGCACACCCCTAGTTATACAAGGAGAGCCATTTTGGCAACCAAGATTCGTCTGAAGCGCATGGGTAAGAAGTTCTACGCGTTCTACCGCGTGGTGATCATGGATTCCCGTACCAAGCGTGATGGCCGCGCCATCGAAGAGATCGGTACCTACAATCCGAACACCCAGCCTTCGACCATCGTTATCGATTCCGAGCGCGCTCAGTACTGGCTCGGCGTTGGCGCTCAGCCGACCGAGCAGGTGCTGAACCTGCTGAAGATCACCGGTGACTGGCAGAAGTTCAAGGGCCTTGACGGTGCTGAAGGCACCCTGAAGACCGTTGAGGCCGGCCCGGATGCCGCCGCTCGCGTTGAGGCCGTTGAGGCTCAGGCTCAGAAGCTGAAGGCTGCAAAGTCCGAAGCTGACGCCAAGGCCAAGGCTGAAGCCGAAGCCGCCGCTACCGAGGAAGCTCCGGCCGAAGAGCCGGCTGCGGAAGCTGAGTGATCATGCTCGCCCAGGCTGTGGAACATCTGATTAAGAACATCGTCGATTTTCCCGACGACGTTTCGGTGAAGTCCCATGAGAACGCGCGTGGCGAACTCATTCGCGTGCGCGTCAACCCGGAAGACATCGGTCGCGTCATCGGACGCAGCGGACGCACGGCAAATGCGATTCGCGCCGTGGTGCAGGCACTGTCCGACCACAAGGTGCGCGTCGACATCATGGACGTGCGCAGGTGAGATCCTAGCGTGGTGCGTGATATGCATTCTGACGACCCTCAACAGCCCGAGCTGCTGAGGGTCTGTCGTATCGGGCGTGCGCAGGGGCTCAAAGGCGAAGTCACCGTGCAGATCTTTACGGACGAACCGGAATACCGGTTCGCTCCCGGTGCTGTGTTGTACACGAAAGACGGCGAAGAAGAGTATGTGGTGGAGAACTCCCGTACTTTCAAGAACCGTTGGATCATCAAGTTCGAAGGCATTGACAACCGCGACCAGTCCGAAGCGGCCAACGGCATTGTGCTGTATGGCGAGGCGGACGATCCGGAAGACATGCTTGAAGCCGACGAGTGGTATCCGAAAGACCTCATCGGTCTTGAGGCGCGACTGGCTGAAGACAATATGCTTGGTCTCGAACCGGGCGTGGTGGTCGGCAAAGTCGTTGACGTGATAGAAGTGGCCCAATGGCTGCTGAAGATTCGTCTCGCCAATCCGGTGAAGGATGCCGACGGCGTTGTGGTTGAGAACAGCGCGCTCGTGCCATTCGTGGACGAGCTCGTGCCAGACATCGACCTTGAAGAGGGCTATCTGACCCTCGATCCGCCTGGAGGTCTTATTCCGGGTCTGTGATCGCAATCACTTATTAGGTGGGCATTGGATTTCCATGCCCACCTTTTGTTTTCCGCTATTTGGCAGACATACCGGTATTCTGGAATCATTATGAAGATTGATATCGTGTCCGTTTTCCCGGAATATTTCGAAGTGCTGAACCTCAGTCTGCTCGGCAAAGCGCAGACGAAAGGTCTTGTGGAAGTGACCGCGCACAATCTGCGCGACTGGACGCACGACGTGCATCATTCCGTCGACGACACTCCTGTCGGCGGAGGCGCAGGCATGGTGATGAAGCCGGAAGTGTGGAGCGAATGCCTCGACGAGCTGCTGCAGCTTGCGCCGGCGGTAATCGACAATACGGAAAATATTGAGGATTCTGCGGATTCCTTCGATACTGGCGATTCTTGCGATACTGCAGATTCCGACACTGCACAATCTTCCGCAGGTCCTGTGCTGATTTTTCCGAATCCTTCCGCCCCACTGTTCACACAACAGGATGCGACGGAACTGAGCCATGCCGATCATCTGCTGTTCGGCTGCGGCCGTTACGAAGGGTATGACGCGCGCATTCCGCAGTATTACCGCGCGCAAGGCATTGACGTGCGCGAATATTCGATCGGCGATTACGTGTTGAACGGCGGCGAGGTTGCGGTTTCGGTCATGCTGGAGGCGATCACGCGGCTGCTGCCCGGTTTTATGGGCAACGCAGAATCGATTGTTGAGGAATCCTATACGGGCGAGAACGCGCTGTTGGAGCACCGACAGTACACGAAGCCCGCGGAATGGCGTGGCATCAAGGTTCCGGACGTGCTGCTTTCCGGCAATCATGCGAAAGTGGATCGTTTCCGCCGCGATGAGGCGCTCGAGAAAACCGACGAGCTGCGTCCGGATCTGATCGAAGCGCTGGATTGCACCAAGCTCGACAAAGCCGATCGCAAGACGCTTATGTCGCTCGGTTGGGAAGTCTCCGGCCCCTACCCCCGCAAGCGATAAAAGTCGCGTATTCCCAAAAGCGCAAATACGAAAGACGTCAATCCAAGATGCAAGTAACATCATCGGATTGACGTTTTCTCATATCGACTCGGCAACGATTTGGCAGCAGTTCGGTAACGTTACAGCATTACCGCATTATCCGCCAGTTTCACAAACGCTTCCGCAGCCAATCAAGTACCAACCCGATTGCCTTGTCACTGCGGAATCCATAGGCGGCATGGCTGGCATTGTCAAGCTTGTAGAAAGTCACGTCTTTATCAAGCACCTTCATGGTCGCATACAGCCTGCAACTCTGGTTGAACGGTACGAGCAGATCACGACCGCCATGCATAATCAAGGTCGGCGGAGTCGGCCTGTCAGCGCTCAAATAGGTCATTGGCGAAGCTGCACGGCTCAGTTCCGGGTTTTCCAGCACACTAACGCCGCCGAGTTCCATACCTTCCGGGCATTGCGCAGGATTGTGATCTTGCGAACTCGGATAGTAGTTCATTTTCACAAAATCGGTGGGACCATACCAGTCGATGATACAGCGCACTTCAGCACTGGTCTCGCCGTAATCTGGAGTATCCGGCTCGCGATCACCGGTAAAACCTGCCATAAGTACGGTATGGCCGCCAGCAGAGTCACCGAATAATGCGATGCGATTAGGATCAGCATCCAGCCGTTCGGCATTGCGGCGCACATAACGTACAGCGGTTTTGCAGTCCTGCATTTGTGCAGGGAACGGATCGACGGTGCTTGGACGATATTCCGGCACTACAACCATATATCCCTTTTCCGCCAGTCGAATATATAGACTGTTGAAACTGGACAGGTTTGGCTTAAAGAAAGCGGCTCCACGTATGATCACGATTACCGGCCAACCTGCTTCTGGTTTACCGTCGGGCATGTTGCCATCGTCATGGAACGGTGTGTAGATGGTCATCTGCAGATCGAGGTCGTTGCCGTCCACATCACGTCGCGTCACATATGTTTCGTGCGTTATATACGTGGAGTAGAAGAAATCGTCAGTGTTGATGTCAAATACTTGGCAACCTTCCGGCAGCTCATCGGAATGGGGGAATTCCGCGACTTTATCGACTGGTGTGAAGATTGGTTTGAGTGGCTCCGCCGCGGGTGGTTCTACCATGGTTTCGATATCAATCATTATTGTTTTCTCCATTTTTCAATATGCATGTTGCAGTACACGAATTGCCGTCAGGCAACAATTGCTGCAGTCTTCTTCTTTTCCGACGCCATGAATGCCAGGATGAGCACGATGCACACGACCATGAATGCGGCACCCATGTTCATGGACTTCCACGGGCTGGTGATACCGGTGATTGCGCCCAGTGCTGCGAATGCATACGGCGGAATGAAGGAACCAACGGAGTTGCCGAAGAACGCATAAGAAGTGGCCTGTGCAGAGATGGATGGATCGGTATGCTCGTTCACCAGAATGTTCACGTATGGCATGAACCAGCAGAAACCCACGCCCAGCAGCACACCAGCCACGTTCCAAGCGGCAAGCGAAGTGGTATTACCCCAAATGAGCAGTGCAATACCTTGCATGGCGATGGCGATCACGCCAACCCACATGCCGACGAAGCTCTTGACAAGTCCGAAGAACAGACCACCAATCAGGGAAGACACGGAAATGATGGTGATGACCGTTGCCGCTTGTACTGCGGTGATGGTGCCGGTTTCTTCAGCGGCAAGCGACAGATTGATAGTGTAGAAGCCGTAACCAGTGGCAAAAATGATCTGTAGCAACATGCCGAAATACGCGGAAATCGGCATCTTCTTGCGCTGCTTCGGAGCTGCGTTAGTTTCAGTGGAAATTACTTCTTCACGACCCAAGTCGTTTACTGCGTTCGGAATGAAGAACAACACAATCACCATAACCACCAGTGCGAAGAAATACACGTAGTAGAAGTAGTGCCAGTCGAACGACATGATGCCTGCAATGGTGGAAGAAATAATAGTGGCGCCCAAACCAACCGCAGAGGATTGGAAACCCATCAGCGTGTCCGCTTCCTTACCTTTGAAGCAATCGACAATCAACGATGCAGACAACGGCTGGATCAAACCCAAACCAAAACCTGCGAACACACGAAGCGCGGTTTGTCCATCAAGTATCGGCACGAACATTGGCAGAAAACCACCGATGAAGCACAACAACGTACCGATGATACACAGGTTTTTCTTACCGATTTTTGTGGCGAAGCGTCCTCCAATCAGCGTGGCAATGATGTTACCCAGCACAGGCACTGTCACAAAGCATTGCAGTTCCATGGCAGAAGCGTTGGGAAAGTCTTGTTTAAGACTGGACACGACTGCTGCAGTAACGGAAATGCTTTGTAGCAGCAGAGCCAGAGACAAGATTGCACCTTTAAGCATGACTCGTTTCGGTCCGGATTGCGGCAGCTGCGACATTGGGGCAGCTTTAGCTGTCACGGTGGTATCACTCATAGTTCGCTCCTTCGCTATTTCTCTTTATGCACACTGTTCACGTGCACTGTGCCGCCTGTCTGCTACGACATGCGGCTGTGATTTCAGCTTACGAGAGCACATATCAACTATTTAGGTGACTTTTTGACAGAAAAAGTCGGTTTTGTGACACGCTGAGAATACTTGATTTTGCGAAAAATCACTCAAGTTAAGCATAACGTTACGCAAGAGTTAAGCATAACGTTACGCAAGCGCCCGCACTACATATTTTATGCGTTGTGAGCACGTCGATATACTGCAGGAGTAGCGGAAAAACGTGCTGCAAATGCTGTTGTAAACGATCGCACGTTGGGAAATCCATTATGCTGCGCAATTTGCGCAACGGTATCGCCAGTATTGAGCAAATCATCAAGAGCCGATTGCAACCGGATTTCCGTCAGATATCGGTCGGGCGTAACTCCTGTGCCGCGTTTGAATAGTCGAGAGAAGTGCTCACGTGAATAGCCGAACTGTGATGCGAGCTGCCCGATAGACAGATCCTGCGCGTAATGCCGTTCCATATATTCAGTGATACGACGCACGCCAACACCCGAGCCTTCGCTGACAGTCGCAACATCGCCAGCATTGAAAGCATGTGCAGTACTGCAGACTGCGTTACTACTGATATGTTTTGCCTCACCATCAGTAGTATAGCAATCCATCACCGTACACTGGGTACACACATGATAAAGCAGCTCATACAGCAACGCATTGAGTTGCAGCATCTGCAGCGCCGAGCCATCATTTTCCACACAACCGACAATCTGCTCGCACAAGCCAAGGAGTTGACCGTCCACAATGCCATCTACTCCGTAGACAACCCCTTGATTCAGCCGTATATTCGCTAATTCCGGACACATGCGAGACAAGTATTCACCATCGAAGGATATGGATAACACGTTCTGTGAATCATCATGCGGCATTGGATGAATGGAATGCAGGGCTTTGGGACTAATCAAGCACAACTGCCCGCTGCGCAGAGTAACGTCCATGCCGTCGATGAACAAACGAACGTCACCATGACGCGCATATACCAGTTCCGAGCCAAGATGCCAATGCAATGGCACATTCTGCGCAGGCATTTCCGTATGCACACGCACAATTGCTGGATACAGCTGATTACTGCCCCAAGATTCGCGGTGATCGGAGTTGATCACCGAACTGTAATCGAGTTCGCTGTCGACATAAAACATTCGCGACGATGCGGCACTGGTAAACATGCTGACATCATAGCGCCGAATTTACGATTCAGCGATTGGCTTGCTTAGTTCGATGTAGTACACGGCGGTTTCGCCGTAATCGCGGTGGTCGGAGATGGTCCAGCCTTCCGGCACGGCCGGTTCGGCGGATCGTGTGGAGCGTTCCAGCATGATCACCGTATCATCGCCGGTCAGCTCGCGGCCCGCCAGATCGGTCAGCAGCTGGTTGCATGCCTCGGTTTCGAACGCGTATGGCGGATCGATGAAGATCACATCGAACGGGGCCACCGCGGAGGCGCAGGCCGCGTACTTTTCCGCGCGCGCCTTGATCACGCGCGCGCTCATGCCCGGCTCCCATGAACGGTTGTGTTTCAGTGCCGTCAGAGTCTGCGCGATCAGCGCCGCGGCGGGAGCGGAGGATTCCACCGCCACCAGCTCTCGTGCGCCACGGCTCAATGCTTCGATGCCCAAAGCGCCGGTTCCTGCAAACAAATCGAGCACGCGGGCATCGTCCAACACTCCCCATGAATCGAGATGCGAGAAAATCGCCTCTTTGGTGCGATCGGTGGTCGGTCGAGTGCCCGCTTTCGGCGTGGTCAATGCAACGCCTTTGAATCGTCCTGAAATTACGCGCATACGCACCACTCTAGCGTGCCAGGCGATTAATTAATCGCACCAAACTAATTACTGGTCAGGAACGTTTCATTGCCGCGCGTGAAATCAAGCACCGCCCCGGCCAACTGCACATGTTCGAGTAAATCAGGATCCTGAGCGACAAGCCTCGTAGCCTCAACCCGCGCATGCTCAATAATCTTCACATCCTTAACCACACGAAGCAGCTTCAAACCTGACTTTCCGCCAGATTGCGCGTCGCCGAGCACGTCGCCGGCGCCGCGGAATTCCAAATCGGCCTGCGCTATTTCGGCACCATCCAACGTGCCCTGAATCACGTCAAGACGGCGGGCGGCATCACTGTCCGCGGGCGCACGCGAAATCAGGAAAGCCCCCGAATCGGTGCCGCCTCGGCCGACGCGCCCACGCAACTGGTGCAATTGCGAAAGCCCATACCGGTCCGCATCGAAAATCACGATGCAGCTGGCTTTCGCCACGTCCACGCCGACCTCGATCACCGTGGTCGCCACCAGAATCGGCGTTATGCCGGATTCAAAATCGGCCATGACCTGCGATTTTGTGGTGTCATCGTCACGCCCGGTCAACGTGGCGAATCGAATGCCTTTGAACTGCGGCAGCGATTGCAGACGCTCCACGATTTCCGCCACGGAATGCAACGGGGGGCGTTGTGCGCGCTGTTCGTCGTCTTCGCCAAGATCGTAGGCGTCGTCAAAAGCCGCGGCCGACGAACCTGCGGTTTTCGAGCCTGAAGCCGCTGACGCCGCCAGCGCGCCGTCCGCATCTTCGGCATCGGCGTCAATGCGCGGGCAGACCACGTAGGCACGTTCCCCCGCGTCGATGCGCTTGCGAATCAGGGCAAACATTTCGCCCATCAACGACGCATTGTCTTCCGGCACCACGAATGTGCGAATCGGCTTGCGGCCGCCGGGAAGTTCGGTCAGCGAGGAAATGTCGAGATCGCCGAACCAGGTCATGGCTGCGGTGCGCGGAATCGGCGTGGCCGTCATGACCAACAGATGAGGCGCCGTAGAACCCTTGGAATTCAACGATTCGCGCTGTTCCACACCGAAGCGGTGCTGTTCGTCGATCACCGCCAAGGTGAGGTTCGGCGCCTGGAAACTCTTGGAAAATGCGGCGTGCGTCGCCACGACGATACAGGGCATGCCCGATGCGGCTGCTGCGAGCACGCGACGACGTTCGGCAAGTCGCATACTTCCCGTGAGAAGAAATACAGGAATCTCCCCATCTTTTGTGCCAAATATATCGTTTCCTTTGCCAGAAAATCCGGTTTCCACATCATCAGATGCGGCCAAATCAAGAAGGTCTGCAAGTTGTACACCTTTATCCACAGCATTATTGTGAATTGTTTTTGCGTCGAATTCCCCATCTTTCGAACTTTGCGCGGACCGTTTATTGCTTCGCCGCGCATTGGCATCATCTAGATTTTTTTGATTATCACTCGAATTTGCGTCGCTTTTTCCCAGTTTGGATACCATTGTGGAAATGCTCGCATAATGCTGTTCGGCAAGAACCTGCGTTGGCGCTACAAGCACGGCCTGGCCGCCTGATCCGACGGCCTGCATCATGGCAGCAACCGCGACCACGGTCTTACCGGAACCGACCTCGCCTTGCAGCAATCGTTGCATGGGGTAATCGTGCGCCATATCGGCGGAAATATCGGCGATGACCTGCTGTTGGCCGTTCGTAAGGGCGAATGGCAGCGACGCGATGAAATCGTCTTTCAACCGCGTTTCAGGGCATGCGGTAGCCTTGGATTTGCGCGATGCATCGCGTGATTTGACGAGCGCGGTCTGGCAGATCAGCGCTTCCTCATATCGCAACGTTTGCAAGGCGTTATCGAAATTCTTGCGATCAACCGGATCATGAATCGCCATGAATGCCTCAGCACGATGCATAAGCCCATATTCCTCACGAAAATCTTCCGGAATAATATCGGGAATAGCATTACCGAGTACTTTAATCTGTATTTCTCGATCAATTTGGGGAATATCAAAATCCCCTTCTTGCGTAGGATTATCTAAGAAATTCCCTGCATTTTGCGTTGTCAAATATTCGGCTCCGCGCAACGCATCCATATATTTCAATACCGATTCATGAATATGTTCGCTGGAAATTCGCGAAGTTGCATGATATACCGGTCGTGGACGGCAAACTCGTTTCAGCGCTTCGTCGATCGTTTGCGCATCGTATTTCAGATTGCCGAGAGGCGGATTCGCAGGATCGCCGAAACCGTCGTTCCATTCCCCGTTTTCCGACTGCGATTGCACGGGATTGATGGTGAGCAGGTCGGGATGCGTGAATTGCAGACGATTGTCGTACACGCTTGGCTCGCCTGCGACGACGAGCAGCGCTCCCGCGTGCAGTTTGCGCTGCACCCAGTCAACATACGATTTGCGATACGAAAAGAAGACCAGCGACGCCAACGATTTTGGGGTGTTGCGACGCGCTGCGAAATCGTCGTCCGTGACTGTTGCGATCAGGCGGAAGCCTCGACGTGCCATGGGGAAAACGCGCGTTTCGAGCGCATGCGCGGCGAACGCCATTTTCTCCCCGATTTTCGCTTCATGCAGTGAGCGCGCGGGAACCGGATCGGTTACGCGGAACGGATAATAGGTCAGGGCGTCGCCAACTGACACCACACCAAGCGATTTCAGCGCGCCGACTCTGCGGCGGTTGCTCTCGATTGATGAAATCGGTGTTTCCAGTGTGGTGCTCATAACGCACCATTCTCCCCAGTTATGCCGACAGATGCGGCTTCTACCACTGGGTACGACTCAAACCGCCCAAATTCCCCACTCGCTGGAGGAATACGGACGCAAACCAGCCCCTCAGCGGGCAAAAACCTCCACCCACTGGAGAA
>OGLF01002151.1_pt1 | contig 9668 bp, 8 predicted proteins | sample 1572701 | NCBI WGS metagenome assembly OGLF01 (sample SAMEA2581910, study PRJEB24529) | metagenome | biome: Human gut stool | place: China | collected 2011 | reverse complement strand
GGGTCTGAGAGAGACAACACACCCTCCCAGACCCGAGAAGCGGACGAAAAGAAGAAAAAAGAAGAGAAAAAGGAAAGCCGGTCGGGTCTGGAAGAGGAAAAATGCCCTCCCAGACCCGCGCCGGGCGAAAATGCAAGAAATGACAGTGGAAGAGAAAGCACGGATTTAGATCGTGGAATCCAGAAAATAGTAGGAGATCAGATGCTCAATCATGCCGGCGTTTAAGGGATATGCTTTGGTCTCGTACGTGGTGATCAGATGAACGGATGGAATGATGCCGTTTGCGGCATAGAGAGAAAGCTTCGAGCCGGCGTTTTTTGCGTAGGCGGGATCGTCCATCAGACCAAAATGCTCCCAGTAGTAGAGTGCGCCGGTTCCGGGATGACGTATGGTGAAATCCGGAAACAGAGTGATGCCGCCAAGGGAGAGCGCACATTCGTAGCGGTAAGGAATGGCGTTTAGGTGGAGCAGCATGGCAATCATGGCTTCTGATTTGGAACGCACCCTCTCGCCGGAGACGGTTTTGTGAAGCAGCTGCTCGGGATGGAGCGGATTGCGTTCGTAGGAAGCGGCAGACCATTCGACAGCGGAACTAGTCGAAATATTCGGGAGATCTGAAACATTCGAGACGTCCGGAATATTTTTTGAGGTGGAAAAATAATAATGAAGCAGATTTTCACAGGCGGGATCAGAGAGAAGATGTGGATCATCGGAAGAGAGGCTGCCCGCGGGGGAGTATTTTAAATAGGCAGTGATTGCTGCCTGCTCCTGCAAGAGTATTTGCTCCTGTTGCTGCAGATACTTTTTCAGCGCAAGCTGTTCGGCAAGAGCGCGGTTCGCTTTCGGAATATAGGTCTTGGAGTGACCGTCGCCCTGATACCATTTGACGGTGGTTCCGTTGCGGGAGCAAATGAGCTTTCCGGGAGGGAGCTTCTGAAGCTGCTTCTGGATGGTACGGAGTTCCTGCCCGTTGCGGTCGCGGGCAGTGAGGATTTGTGTGTGTAAAGGTGTCATGGTATTCTCCTATTCTATAGATGGTGTGTGTTAAGAGGATCCGGTTTATTTTTATGTGCTAAAAATGACCTTTGCTGTTTTAAGTGTAGACGGGAAAGGAACTTCGGATGCGCAGAAAACAGCGCAAAAAGAGGATATACTGTTTTTTATTAAACCATACTACAAACGAAAAGTAAAGCGAAGGAATGAAAAAGATACCATCTCATATTAAGCCGGGAAGCACCGCATTCTGCCGCCTCCACAGCTTGACATGCGGTTCACTCCGGATGTAAGATAAGAAACAATGAGTATGAAAAAAGAACTGCGGGGAAAAGTAAATGTCAGTCACAAAACAATTTGCCAGGTATGTCACACAGAATATATTCGGAATGTTAGGTATCTCCTGTTATATCATCGCTGATACCTTTTTTATTGCGAAGGCAGCGGGAACGGACGGAATTACCGTTTTAAATCTGGTGCTGCCGATCTACAATCTGATTTTTGCGATCGGTTCGATGATCGGCGTCGGTTCTGCGACGCGCTTTACGATCTTAAGGGCGCAGGGCGAGGAGCGGGCGCACGGCTATTTTTCCAATGCCATCTGCTTTGTGTGGATGATTGGAATTTTGTTTACACTTGCGGGCGTTTTTATCCCGGATAAAATCATCGCGCTGATGGGCGGCGATGCGGGAATTGTGGCGCTTGGAACCGGGTATACGAGGATCTTTCTGTTGTTTACGCCGTTTTTCATGATGAACTACGTCATCATGGCATTTGTACGCAACGATAACCAGCCGTCCTTAGCGATGGCAGGAACCCTCGCGGGAAGTTTTTCCAACATCCTGTTTGACTATATTTTTATGTTTCCGCTTGGCATGGGGTTAGAGGGAGCGGCGCTTGCCACGGCGGCATCGCCGATCATCAGCATTCTGATCTGCAGCGCGCATTTCCTTGGAAAAAAGAATACTGTGCGGTTCCGGCTGCACGCGCCGTCCATCGCCCAGTTATTCGGGGCGTGCCAGCTTGGCGTCCCGGCATTTGTGGGGGAGATTTCATCCGGTGTCATCACAACCGTGTTCAATTTCCTGATTCTCGGTCTTGTGGGAAATATCGGTGTGGCGGCTTACGGAGTGATCGCGAACTTTGCGCTTGTGGCAATGGCAATCTTCAACGGAGTGTCACAGGGAGCGCAGCCGATCGTGAGTGACTGCTACGGAAAAGGAGATGTGAAATCTGTCCGGAAAATACGAAATCTCGGACTTGTCACGGCTTTGGGCATCGCGGTAGTGCTCGTCGGAGCCGTCTATGGATTTACGGATTCTCTGGTAAGCCTGTTTAACAGTGAACATTCTGCGGAACTGGCAGCGTATGCTCACACGGGAATGCGTCTTTACTTCATCGGCTTCCTGTTTGCCGGAATCAATATTGTGGGGGCGGGATTTTTAAGCGCGACAGAACGTGCGCGGGAATCGTTTGTGACATCGATCATGAGAGGATTTGTCTGCATTATCGGCTGCTCGCTACTTTTTGCCGCAGTATTTGGCATCAATGGCGTGTGCCTGTCGTTCCCGGCATCCGAGCTTCTCACAGCCATCGTGATGGCTGTGGTGCTCGTGCGGGATAACCGCAGACTTTAGATAAAACCGAAATGTTCCAGCGCAAGGCGGATGCCGTCTTCGCTGGCACATTTTGTTACATAGGACACCTTGTCAAAAAGCGTGGCAGGAGAGGCGTTGCCCATGGCGACACTGTTTGTCAAAGCAGTGAGCATGGGAAGGTCGTTGTTGCTGTCGCCGAAGGCATAGGCGTCCTTTTTGTCTATCCGGTAATAATCAAGCACATAGTTAAGACCGGTGGCTTTGGAGTAGCCGAGCGGAACGAATTCGCGGAAATTGCCGCCCCGGTCAATGCACTCAAAATAGCGGTCACTTGTGGTACGGAAACCGGCAAGCTGCTCGGGGTGCTCAAACCATAGGACAAACTTATCACAGAAAAAATTAGGATTCTCAAGGTGCTCCGGCATCTCATAGCCGCGTTCTTCAAACGCCTCATATTGCCGTCTGGCATCCGGGTGCCGGAGCGGTCTTGCCAGATCAAAAGCAACCTCTTTCCTGGATTCAAACAGGATATCGATATCCCACTCCCTGGCTGCGAGAAGCAGCTTCATTACGGTCTCGTGCGTCTGTGCGACATGAAGGATTTCGGCACCGTCGCAGTAGATATCTGTGCCGCAGCCGCAGACAAAGCCGTCAAAACCCACATCACGGAAACGCTGTTCCACATTCTGAAAACAGCGCCCGGTATTGATGAACATCAGATTCCCGTTTGCCCGCGCCGCCCGTATAGCATAGACGGCACTTTCCGGAATCGAACCGTCAATCTCGGAAGTCAGTGTTCCGTCGATATCAAAAAAAGCAATTTTCTTCATGAATAATCTCCAATGTAACAGATTTATAGAAACGGGAGTATTGTAATACTTTTTTCCTAATCTGTCAAAGGAAGTGTCCCTGCCTGCCGTGAAACACAGATATTTAACGGTTCCGTCACATAACCGTCACAGTACATTCAGCTACCCTTTAGAAAGCGATGCTATCCTTACCGTGAAACATGAGAGAGGATGAAATGCCGGAAGGGAAAGGATGAAACAATGAAAATAGCGTGGGTACACAAACTCCTGGGAAAACATTCCAGAAAATTTTACGGAATACTTGCCGGGATTCTGACTGCCGCAGTTGCGGGAAGCGGAGTCGGCTATCATGTGATAGCGGCTTCGGACACAGCGGATCAGACGGAAGAGGACACACAGATAGATGAGACAGACGGACAGGAAGACGGCAGCTTTTCCGGGACAGGAACCACACAGGTGAAAACAGAGAGCCAGCTGCCTGATTTTTCTGTGAATGCGGTGACCATGACGGTGGAAGAAGTCTACGTGGAAGCGGGAAGCACCGTGGCAGAGGGCGACGCCTTATTCAAGATCGACGACGAGAGCATGGCTGATGCAAAAGCGTACTACGAGGATGCCATTTCAGATGCGAAAACTGCACTGCAATCTGCGAAGATCGATTTTGAGAGCGGCGTACTGGAGGCGGAGAGCGAGCTTTCCTCCACAAAACTTGCAGCGGACACCGCGCAGGATACTTATGATGCGGCAGTCAGCGAGCTGTCGGTAAAGACCAGCGAGGCGCAGGAAGCGTACGATGAGGCGGTGGAGGAGATCTCCGATTATCAGGATGCCATTGACAACGGCACCTACTACACACAGGTCGGGATCAATGAAAAACAGGCGGCAGTCGATACGGCGCAGGCGGCACTCACGGAAAAGCAGACGCAGCTTTCTGATGCACAGAGCAGCAGCCAGGCGGCAAAAGAGACATACGCCGTGGATATGGCGAATCTGAAAACACAGATTGAAGCCGGAGCATCCTACACGGATCTTGCGGCGCTGGCAGATCAGCTGGCTGCGGACTATACTGCCGTGCAGGATGCAGCCGACGCCCTGTCGCAGAACCAGACAGAGGTGGAGAGCGCAAACAGTGCACTGCAGCTTGCCAATCAGACATTCCAGAAGGCGGTCGAGGAATATAACACGAAGGTGACAGAGGCAAATGAGAAAATTGCGGAGCTGACAGACGAGCTGGAGGAGCTGAGTGACGCCTGCGACGAGGCAGAGCGCAATGAGACGACGGCGCAGCCGGCGCTTTTACAGCAGTATGAAGAGGCGGTTCTGGAGGGAAAATATGCAGATACCGAGTATGAAGCTTCGCTGGAAAACTTGCGGAGTGCTGTGGACGAAGCGCAGGATACGCTGGATGAGCTGAAGGAACAGCAGAGCGCACTCTTAGCGATCGAGGATGGCGTTGTATGTGCGGACCGTGACGGAACGCTTGCATCGGTGACTTACGAGGCGGGGGATACACTGATCAAAAATACCGCATTTGCAAGCTATTACGATCTGGATACGATTCTGATTTCTGTGGAGGTATCACAGAACAATATTGCAAAACTTGCGGTCGGCGACACCGTGCAGGTACAGATCAGTGGAAGCAGAATGGGAGCAATCGACGGAACCGTCTATTCCATCGCATCGGAAAAAACATCCGGCGGAAGCATGTCCAATGTGACGTATGCGGTCATTGTTGCCGTGGACAATACAGATGGCACACTTACTACTGGCGTACAGGCAACGGTGAAGTTTGAAACACAGGCGACTGGAGCCACAGAAATGGAAGAGACTAAGACCGCAGGAAAAACCGAGACGATCGGAGCGTCTGAGACAGAGGAAGCAGGAGGAAAGACAGAATGAAGAAGAAAAAGCTTTGGCTGGTGACCGGAGTGGCTGCGGCGGCAGTGCTTGCCGCAGGAACCGTCACCTTTGCATATCAGTCGGGAAGTGACAGTGAAGAGCAGGCCGTATATAAGGAAGTAACCGTGGAGAAGGGAAATCTGACGGCGGGCGTGACGGAGAGCGGCAGCGTAACGATCGGCACGCTGGATCAGACTCTTGATTTTTCAGAGGATTCTTCCTCTGCAAGCACGCAGAACAACTCGTCCGCGCAGAACAGTGCGGGAGAAAATGCGACGTCGTCCACCAGCACGGCATCGACCCTTGAGGTGGAAACAGTCTATGTTACCGCAGGACAGACGGTTGCGGAGGGTGATCCCATCTTAAAGCTCACGGAGGAGAGCGTGGCATCTTATAAAAAAGATCTTGAGGAAGCGGTGACGGAGGCGAAGACAGCCGTCAGCGAGGCGGGCTTAAGTGCAGAAAAGCAAAAAGTATCGGCAAGTTACTCCTACAATCTGAGCACGGCGGAGGGATCTGTTGCACAGGAGACCTACAAAGCTGCCATCAAGCAGCTGCAGGAGGCTGTGGATGACGCGCAGGAAGCGGTGGATACGTCGGCGTCTCTGATCAATTACTATCAGGAGCAGATCGATGCGGGTGTGGACTTAAGCGCATCGCTTACCGAGGAGCAGAAAAATTATGACAAACTGTACACAAAGCTTGTGGCAGCGAAAAACAACTATACCACGAAGTCAATTGAGGCGGAGAAAACGCTGAAAGAAGCAGAACTCTCGGCAAAAAATGCATCCAGTCAGTACAGTGTGGATGTCTCCGGGGCGGACAATGATATTACCGATGCAAAAGACACGCTGTCCGACGCGGAGGAGGCGCTTGAGGCATTTGAGGCAGCCATCGGGGATGATGGCACGATTTATGCGGAGTATACGGGAACCATTACCGATCTGTCGTACGAGGCAGGAGATACCATCTCTTCCGGCGCAACGGTTGCCACATTTTCCAATGCAGATGCGGTGACGATCACCGTCTCCGTGTCGGAGGAGGACATCACGAATATAGCTGTCGGAGATGTTGTGGAGATCGAGCTGTCCGCCTATGAGGACCAGACGTTTGCGGGGGAGGTGGACAGCATTGACACTTCATCTTCCAGCGGTTCCTCCACGGTGTCTTACAATGTGACCGCCGCGTTTGCTGGGGACATCACTGGAATATACACGGACATGACAGGAAACGTCACATTTATCAGCAGGCAGGTGACGGATGTGCTGTATGTATCCAACAAGGCGGTCCAGTTTGACGGAACGACATCCTATGTCAAAGTGAAGGATGCGGACGGAACGATCCGCATGGTGGATGTGGAGACGGGCTTTTCCGACGGGGTCAACGTGGAAATCACGTCCGGTCTCACGGAAGGTGAAACTGTGCTGATAGAAAGTCAGGTGACAGAATGAAGCCAAAAGAATTATTGAGACTGGTCTGGATCAATATCACACAGAACAAATTTAAGGTGGTCATGACCTCGATCGGCATTATCGTGGGTGCCGCCACCATTGTGATGGTCATTGCTATTGGTAAAGGCGGTCAGGCGGACGTGGCAGACCAGTTTAAAAACTTAAATGCCGGTGCGGTGGACATTTCCTACGACGGCGGGACAGATTTTGGCGGCGGAGGAAGCAGCGATGATTCGGACTCCGGCATGGCAATGATGGCGCCGGGAGGCGGTTCCGGCGGAGGCTTTGGAGGCGGTTTTGGCGGAGCACCCTCCGGCGATATGGGAGGCGGTTCCTCATCGGGAGGCGAGGCGCCGGGCGGATCACCGGGGGGAGAGATGCCTTCCGGTGACGGCGGCGGTATGCCGGATATGGGAAGCTTTTTCGGCGGACAGAGCGATATGGAAGACCGCATGAATCAGGAAAATATCACGCTGAGCGAGGATGATGTGGATGACATCGAAACATTTGCGTCCGGCATCTCGGCAGCGACCATTTCCTACACCACAAAATCCAGTGTGGATGGCGGAGATCTCGATGAAGCCGATACCTATACCATCGCAGGAGTGAAAAGTAACTACGAGACGATCAGTAACCTCTCCCTCGCGGTCGGAAGCTTTATCACCGACGATGATGATGAGAACAAAGAAAAAGTCTGTGTGCTCGGCGCAAGCGTTGCCGAAGAGATTTTCGGCAGTGCCATTGAGGCATACGGAAGCGTGATCTATATCGACGACCGGCTTTATGTGGTAAACGGTGTGCTGGAAAGCATGGGAACGGTCGCGTCCGGTATCAGCCCGGATGATTCCATTTTTATCCCTTATGCGACCGGTGTGAAATATCTGGTCGGATCATCGGTCAGCCCGACGATCACGGTGCTGGCGGCAGATGTGAATAATGTGGAAGGCGTGATCGAGGAAGTGACAGAAGTGCTTGCCACCAGTTACCCGAACGCTGAGTTCACATTTGAGGATGCAGGAAGCAAGATGGAGGCGGCGGAGGCTTCCAACCAGATTCTGACGATGCTTCTCATTGCGATGGCGGCGATCGTCTTCGTGGTCGGTGGAATCGGCATTATGAACGTATTGTTTGTATCTGTAAAAGAGCGGACCAATGAGATCGGTATCTTAAAAGCGATCGGCTGTTCCAAGCGGGACATTCTGCTGGAGTTCCTCGCGGAGGCGGCGGCAATCAGTCTCATCGGTGGTGTGCTGGGGAATCTGGTATCGCTGGCTGTGGCGCCGATTGTACAGTACCTCGGCGTCCGTGTGGAACTGTCGGCGTTAGCATTTTTGATTGCGCTTGTGTTTGCGGTGGGAACAGGAACGATCTTCGGATTTTATCCGGCTTATAAGGCGTCCAATCTGGTTCCAGTGGAGGCACTTGGCGCGGAATAAATAATTGAAAAGAGGTTTGGCATGATAAAGAAGAAAGCGGTGGCGGGCGGCATTGTGGCGCTTGCAGCAGTGCTCGGCGGCGGAGGCATTTTCGCATGGACCCGCAGGACGGCAGACACGGAGACACTGGCGGATAATCAGAAATATGTGTATGCCTATGTGACCAGCATCGAGGGAAATGAATTGACATATATGGAAGTCGATGAATCGGTGGTGGAGGCATATCTTGCAAGCAGCACGGAAGACACCGAGAATACAGAAAAAGGCGGAGATGGCTCGGGAGCACCAGGAGGAAGTGATGGTTCAGGGGCGCCGGGAGATGGCTCGGGGGCGCCTGGCAGGATGTCGCAGGGAACTTCCGGAACAAATGATAGCACGGAGATGTCGGACGGGATGACGCAGGAAGAAAATGGCGACATGCCGGGCGATGCAACATCGGACGGAACAGGAAGTAACGGTGGAGGAGCACCGGGCGGAAATGGCGGCATGAGTGGTAAAAGTGTGACAACATTGATTCCGGTCAGCACGGTGGTGCACACCACGGCAGGTACCGAGACGACGTTTCAGCGGCTGGCGGCTGGCGATCTGCTGAAGCTTCTGATAGTGACCAGCGAAGACGGTGAGGAGGTTATTGTAGAGATATGGATGCAGTGATGGATATGGAGCCGGCGATCTGCGCGGCCACAAAAGCAGAAAGTATAGAAAATACAGACGTAATCACAATGAGAAATATCAACAAATCCTACCGCATGGGAACGCAGTCCCTCCATGTGCTCAAAGATGTGTCGCTGACCGTAAAGCAGGGAGAATATCTTGCCATTTTGGGTCCTTCCGGTTCCGGAAAAAGTACGCTCATGAATATCATCGGGTGCATGGATGTGATGGACAGCGGAAACTATCTGCTGGATGGCGTGGCAATCGAACAGGCGAAGGAAAAGGAACTGGTAAAAATCCGGAATCAGAAAATAGGTTTCATTTTTCAGAAATATCATCTGATTCCGACCTACAACGTGCTGCAGAATATCGTTATGCCGCTTCTGATGCGCGGAATGGGGCTTGCGGAAGCGCAGGAGACGAGTATGGATACGATTGACATGCTCGGGCTCTCACAGCGTATCGGACATAAGCCCAATGAACTTTCCGGCGGACAGCAGCAGCGTGTAGCCATTGCGCGTGCACTGGTCGGAAAACCTGCCATTCTGCTTGCAGATGAACCGACAGGCGCGCTCGATGTGAACAGTGGAAAAGAGGTATTGAAGCTTTTTGAAAATCTGAATCAGATGGGAAATACCATTGTGATGATTACCCATGATCTGAATGTGGCAAAACATGCGGGTCGTGTGGTAAGAATTGTGGACGGCGAGATCTATGAAAACTGATTCCAGAGCGGTTGCAGTAGGAAAATGAGGTTATAAAAAACTGATTTTGGGAGGATGCAGCAGAAAATGAGGTTATAAAAACTGCATTTTGGGTCGTGGCGGG
>OGLF01002136.1_pt1 | contig 9739 bp, 8 predicted proteins | sample 1572701 | NCBI WGS metagenome assembly OGLF01 (sample SAMEA2581910, study PRJEB24529) | metagenome | biome: Human gut stool | place: China | collected 2011 | reverse complement strand
TCGACGGCGACGACGATACCATCCATCTCGACAACTTTGAGCTGGCGGACGGCGCGTGGGTCAGCCGCGAGGAGCTGCGAGAGAACTATACGGGCAACGGCATCGCCCTTACCTCGGAGATGATCGCCGAATTCGCCGCGGGCAGAGATCCCTACAGCCTGGACGCGAAAAACTGAACAAAAAACGTCTGTCTCGGCCGAGACAGACGTTTTTTCATATGGATTTCAGATGAGGCCGACCGACAGCAGGCGCATGTTGTCCCACTGCGCGAGCTCGCGGAGCTCTCCGCCCTCGTACTCGTACAGCGTGCACGGATCCCACCAGTTGACGTTGAGCTTAACAAAGGCAAAGTAGCGCTGGCCGTTCACGACGATGATCTGAAAATCGAAGATCGCATGGTCGATCTGGTCTGCAGCGGCGTGCATCATGGCGATCATCGTCTCGTCGGGTTCAACGACATTGCCGACAGAATCATAGAGCGTGGTGGCGACAAGTGTGTTGACCCTGTGCGAGCGAAGCGCGGAGGTGTCAAAGTCTGCGTAGTCGGCGGTGTAAAAGACGCAGGTGTCGGGTCTGAAAGCATTGCAGCGGCGGCTTTTGCCGCTTGCATAGACCGTTTCGCAGACGTAAGCGGCGTCCTGCTCGCCAGATGATTTCAGCGCGACGTGCAGGATCGGCTCGTCAGACTTATTTCGGACGAAGAAAAGCAGCGCGAGACACAGTGCGAAGCTGAGCAGCGCGGCAAGTATGCGTTTCATCGTAAGCCTCCTTGCACTCCGGCGCTCAGAAGAGCGCGGGGACATAGTCGACCGCGTCGGTGATGCCGCCCGCCTGACCGGCGAGCGACAGCTCGAAGCGGTAGACCGGTTGATAGAAGCCCTTGGAATCGGAGAGGTAGTCGAGCGTGCAGGAGCGCACCTCAATTTGCTGGACGCTTTGCGCGAACCACGCGCCCTCAAAGCTCTTGCCCGATTGCAGCGCGGCGAGCGCCTGCGCGGGGGAGAGAATGGGTTCTTCGCGCACGGGCGCGAGCGTGGTGATGCGGTTTTCGAGCTGCGAGAGCGTCGATTGACCGTCGCCTTGTGTTCTCAGATCACAAGTGAGCGTGCCGTGGAGGAAGCCTCCCTGCGTGGGGAGAAGATCGGCGGAGAACACCGCGCGGTAAGAGGTCTCGCCATACGGCGAGAGCGTGAACGCGGCGTCGGCGGGGACGGAGAAGCCAAAGTTGTCGAGCGTTTCGCGCAGCATGTCCTCTGTGACACCAGACGCGGGCGCATCGAAAACGGGCGTGTGATCGCGCCCAAAGCTGTATTCCCACGTGCCGTCGTGCAGGGTAACGTCGAGGAAGTCGCCGGAAGAGTGGTTGGCGTAGATCACAAGGTCATCGTAGTAGTACGCATCCGGAAATTCGACGCCGTGCGCGGCGGCGAATTCCGCGGCGAAGCGGTCGGCACCCACGTTGTCGAGCGCCTGTGCCTGATAGACCCAAGCGGTCTTGCTGTCCTCGTCGAGCGCAAAGTCGACCGACCAGCGGACGCCGCTCAGGTCCGCCGTCGTGACAGAGGCGTCGCGCAGGTTGCCGTAGGGCTGCGCGGCGTAGGAAATGAAAATGGCGGATAGTGCGAGTGCGAACGCGGCGGGCAGCGCGCAGTAGCGCGGCCACGTCCTGCTCTTTTGATGCAGCGCGAGCACGAGCATTGCTGCACACCAGCCGAGCATCGCGCCGAGCGTGTTGGTGAAGAGGTCGTCCACGTCGCACATGCCGCTTCCGGTGAAAAGCTGCGTCAGCTCGATCAGGAGCGAAACACCGAAGCCCGCGCCCAGCGCGGCATACCACTTGCGAAACGGTTTCCACAAGAGCGGCAGCAGCACGCCGAGCGGGACGAAGAGCGCGATGTTGAGCAGCACGTTGAGCCAGATTTGCAGTGTGAAGCGCTGATACGCCTCGCGCCAGGCGCGGAAAAGCTGCAAATTGCACTGCCGCGCGGCAAATTCATTCGGCTCGCTGCGCAGCAGCGTGACGAAGACCGTGACCGCCGCCCAGCCGACAAGCAGCACCGCGCAGACCGCCTTTCCCCACGGGAAGCGGCGGCCCTGCCTGCGGCAGACGGCGTAGCAAACGGCCAGAATAAGGCCGCAGACGAGCGCGGCGGGCACGGCAAAGCGCATGCCGCGCTGCAGCAGATAAAAAAGATAGGAAACAAAGTCGTGCATGAGATCCCTCCCGATTTGATTTCTCAGTTGGTTTCACCGTTCGCGGTTTTGTCCTCTTCGATGCGCACGCTCACGTCCTCGCGGAAGGCGAGCCACGCATCCTCGTTTTCCACATAGTATTTGGGGCAGATCTTGCCCGTCACGTCGTAGTGGCGGATGACGTCTTTGGCGGGGTCAAGATCGAACGTCTCGCACAGCCACGCGACGAGCGCTTCAAGGCTCTCCATCGTCGCGTCATCAAACTTGCCTGTGTCGTCGGGGTGGCAGACCTCGATGGACACGGTGTAGTCGTTCGCGGTATTCGAGCAGTAGGCGATCTCCGTCAGCGGCACGCACTGCAAGATCTCACCCTCCAGCCCGACGACAAAGTGTGCGCTCGCGTAGGTCTCGTGCGTCAGCGCGAGATTGGCGAAAAAGCTGCGGTTCGCCGCGGCGGTCGTGCCGGGATTGCCGACATAGTGCACCACCACGCCGGAAATTTCCTTGAGCGGCGTGCCGGGACGGGAGTATTCGTTGAGGGGCAGATAGTCGACCGTGACGAAGTCCGGCACGCTGACATTCGAACCGGGGAGATTCCGGTGCGAGAGCGCATAGCGCAGCTTCACGCCGCCGAGAACAAGCAAAACGAGCGCGAGCAGGACGAGGAAGGCTTTCTTACTCCCGGTGCGGCGGCGCCTGCGCCGCCGCTTTGCGTTTTCTGCCATGTCAGTTCACACTTTCCGTGGCGGAAACGTCCTCTGTGGCGGGGAGAGTGTCAATGCCGTCGTCGCTGGGAGGCGTTACGGTATTGGATTTCAGCTCGGGCAGCAGCTCATTCAGTACTTGCAGGGTGTTGGGCGTTGAGTTATTCACATTGGGGCCGAGCGAATATACCACCGGGCGGCCTTTTTCATTGGTGGACTCAAAGTACAGCTCGAGCCAGAAGAAGATGGAGGAATCGTACAGGTGCTCCTGCACGGCGAAGATGTCGCTGCCGCCGTTATCGGAATCCTGAACGTCCTGCATCAGCGCGGCGTAAACCTGTTCGGCCTGCGCGGCGGTGAGAGCATAGTCCTTTGTGTTGGAGTTCTCATCGTAATAGTAGCAGTAGCTGTCGAGGAAGCGCGGCGTGTCGCCGAGGTGCGCGTAACCGTAGCTGAGGACGCGGCGGAGCACGGACTCTCTGCACATATAGAGCGCGTTCACGCGCGCCGTGGCGGACGAGGGCACGGTGAGGTCACTTCTCCGCAGATAGAGTGAATAGGAGCGCGAGAGCTGCGAGCCGTCCTTGAGGTAGTAGGTCAGGCGCAGGTGGAAAGGTTCGATGTCGCCATAATCGCTCTGGGAGAGCGTATCCGCGTCCGATGCGTCTGCGATGCGCGCCTGCTCGTTCCGGTTTTTGACGATGGCCCGGTGTGCTGCGGTGAGGCGGCGGATGGTATCGGCGTCGTCGGTCGTGACGTTCGTCATGCCGGAGAAGGTGTAAAAGGCGGATTCGATCTCGCTCTCGTCCGGCACGCGCTTTTCATAGCCCGTGAGGTCGAAGCTCATCGCAACGCCGAGCAGCACAAGAGCAAGCGCGACGATGGCCGCGCCCTTTGCACCCGCGCGGAAGACGCGGAAGCTCTTTCTGATGAGCATCTCGGCGACAAAGTAGCCCACAAGCCCCGCCGCCGCCATGCAGAGGATCGTGCCGGGCAGGGAATCGTTGCTGCCCGAGCGGTACTGGCCGAAGAGGAAATAGTAGAGGAACTGCCCGAGGGCAACGGCGGTACAGAACGCCACGCCGTACTTGAAGATGGGCGTCGCCCACGGGAAGGCGACCGTCGAGCCGGTCATCTCGCTCTTGCGCGTGCGGTAGAGGAGCAGCGCGATGAGGGCGATGACAAGTCCCGCGAGCGCGTAGGCGGCAAGGATCATGAGCGAGCCGCGCACGAGCGCGTAGGCGGTCACATAGTACGAGTCGCTCTCGCAGGTCTCGATCGAGGCGATGCCCACCTCGGTGTACATATAGAGGGGCGGGGAGAGGAAACCGAGCGCAACGTCGGTTTGTCCACTGTAGCCGTAGAGGAAATTGCCCGCAAAGTTGCGCAGCAGATATTCCATTCCCGGGACGAGGATATTGCCGACGAAATAGAAGACGGGCGCGGCGAGGATCTGCCCCGTCATCACCATGCACAGCGCGGCGAAGGAGTAGAAAAAGACGGCTTCGAGCATGGCGCTGCCCATGGCCGCGGCAGTGACGCTCCAGAAACTGAGGTGCAGCGGGGCTGAGACCGCCGCGCCGAGCAGAAACGTGACGAGAATGGTGGAAAGCTGGCAGAACAGCCCCGTGAGGTAGGCGGTCAGAAAGATGGTCTCGCGCCGCACGGGGAGCGCGTGGAAGCCGTTCGTCGCGCGGCTCTGCGTCAGGTGCGAGAAGGAAAGCATCGCAAAGAAAAGGCCGAAGAAGAAGGAAATGAAGATGCCGCCGCGCACGCCGGTATTGAGCAGCAGGCGGGATGCATCCGCTGCGCTGTAACCGAGCTGATAGGCGGAAAGCTCTGAAAAGAGCATGACCGGCACGAGGAAGAGCCACAAGGCGGTGTAGCCGAGCCAGAGCGGCCAGGTGTGCTTGAGCTGGCTGCGGAATAAAGTCTTATCAAAGAACGATGTCGCGGATCGCATAGTCCTCACCTCCCAGTTCATAGATGAAAATTTCTTCAAGTGACAGCGGCACCGCGTCGATAAAGATCGGGTGCAGCGCGGCGAGCTGCTGTTCCAGTTCCTCTGCGCTGCCGCGGCAGATGAGCGTGTGGACGCGCCCGGTCTGCGCGTGGTGCAGCACCTTGATCTCCTGTGGCAGCTCGGGCAGCTCCGCGCCCTCGAAGGCGAGCTGGAGCTTGACGGTATAGTCCTGCAATTCGCTCAGCGAATGCTCAAGCAGGAGCTTGCCGCGGCTCATCACGCCCACGTGGTCGCACACGTCCTCCAATTCGCGCAGGTTGTGCGACGAGACAAGCACTGTCGTGCCGCGCTCGGCAACGTCCTGCAAAATGAGGCTCCACACCTGACGGCGCATCACGGGGTCGAGACCGTCCACCGGCTCGTCGAGGATGAGATAGTCGGGCATCGTGCACAGCGCGAGCCAGAAGGCCGCCTGCTTCTGCTGGCCCTTGCTCATGCGGCGCAGCGGCCGCTTTTCATCGAGCGCGAAGACCTCGCGGAGCTTTTCAAAGCGCTCCTGATCGAACTTCGGGTACAGCCCGCGGTAAAAGCGCATCATATCGCGCAGCCCCGCCTGCATAAAGTAGAACCAGTCATCGGGAATGGAGGCGATGCGCGCCTTCACGTCCGCGTTTTCCCAGACGGGCTGGCCGTCAAAGGTCACGCTGCCGCTGTCCTGATGATAAACGCCCGTCAAGTGGCGCAGCAGCGTCGTCTTGCCCGCGCCGTTCGGCCCCACAAGGCCGTAGACCGCGCCGCGCGGCACGCTCAGATCCGCGCCGTCGAGCGCGGCAAAGCCGTCAAAGGTCTTTTTAAGACCGCGTACTTCGATCATTTCGCTTCTCCCTCCCTGCACAATGCTTGAATGTCTTCCTCGCTCACGCCCATGGCGCGCAGCTCCTGCAAAAGCTCTCGGAGCTGCTGCTCAAGCGATAAGCGGCGCGCGTCGTCCTGCGCGCGGTAGGTGTGCACGGCAAAGCAGCCCTTGCCGGGCACGGAGCAGCAGTAGCCGCTCGTTTCCAACTCGTTGTAGGCGCGCTGGATGGTATTGGGGTTGATGGCAAGCTGCGTCGCCAGCGCGCGCACCGAGGGGAGCTTGTCCCCGTCGGCGATCGCGCCCGAGACGATCAGCCGCCGCAGCCCGTCGCACACCTGCTCGTAGATCGGGCGCGCGTCGCGGTAATTTAAGGTGATCATGGCATTCCTCCTGCATTCATCGGCTGCACAGCACGGCGAGCAGCAAAATGCCGAGCAGCAGTACAACAAGAACCGGGATCAGAAATATCAAGTGGAACATAGGCGCCTCCTGCTGTATTAAGTGTGTTAGTACAGTTAGGATAGCATGGCGGACACCGGTTGTCAAGCGGGGAATGCAAAAATTTTCCACCGTTTTGCTGTGCAAATCACTAAATGCACGTAAAGAATGTATTAAAATTTATGCAGAATGTATGATTTGCCATGCGCGCACGACAAAAAACGACACTTGCCCCGTTGACAGCGGGCGGCCGATTTGGTATTCTCTGAGATATGAAAGAAATTCATCAAACGTTTTACGGAATGTGATTTTTGGGAAGGAGAAGTGTATGGAACAGTTTATGAAGATCAACACTGCGGTCAACGGCTTCGTCTGGGGGCCGGTGATGCTGGCGCTGCTGGTCGGCACGGGCATCTACCTGAGCATCGCTGTGGGCTTTATCCAGTTCACCAAGATCGGCTACTGGTGGAAAAACACCATCGGAAAGATCTTTAAGAAGGGCGAGGCCGGCGACGGCGAGATCACGCCGCTGCAGGCCGTGTCCACGGCCCTTGCCTCCACCGTCGGCACGGGCAACATCGCGGGCGTCACGGGCGCGATCATCTTAGGCGGCCCCGGCGCCGTGTTCTGGATGTGGGTGTCGGCGCTTTTTGGCATGGTGACCAAGTTCTCTGAGGTCACGCTCGCCGTCAAATACCGCGAGCGCAACGAAAAGGGCGACTGGTGCGGCGGACCCATGTACTACATCAAAAACGGCCTTGGCCCCAAGTGGAAGTGGCTCGGCACCGTGTTCGCCGTGCTCGGCGCCATCGCGGCGTTCGGCATCGGCAACATCGCGCAGGTCAACTCCATCGCGGACTCCGTCAAGTCCGTCGCCATCGCGTTCAACGAGGACGCGGCGAATAAGGAGATGCTCATCTGCCTGATCACCGGCATCTGTGTCGCCATCTTCGTGGCGCTGGTGCTGCTCGGCGGCGTCAAGCGCATCGGTCAGGTCACGGAAAAGCTCGTGCCCGGCATGGCCGTCATTTACATCGTCTGCGCGCTCGTTGTCGTGTTTGCGAATATCAGCGCCGTTCCCGGCGTGTTCGCTTCCATCTTCAAGGGAGCTTTTAACCCCGCTGCCGTCACCGGCGGCGCGGCGGGCATGTCCATCAAGCTCGCGATGACCAAGGGCGTCGGACGCGGCGTCTTCTCCAACGAGGCGGGCCTCGGCTCCGCGCCGATCGCGCACGCCGCCACGTCGGAAAGAAACCCCGTCAAGCAGGGCCTTTACGGCATCTTTGAGGTCTTCATGGATACCATCGTCATCTGCACGCTGACGGCTCTCGTCGTGCTCTGCTCCGGCGCGGCAGACGGCAACTACGGCAACAACGCGGCTGCGGGCGTTTCGACCACGGTCGCGGGCTTCTCGAGCGTCTTCGGCGCGAAGGCGGGCTCGGTCATTCTGGCGGTCGGCCTGCTGCTGTTTGCCACGTCCACCATCCTCGGCTGGGCGCTCTATGGCACGCGCTGCGCGGAGTTCCTCTTTGGCAGCAAGATCATCCGCCCCTATCAGATCATCTTCTGCCTCATCGTTGTGGCCGGCGCGGTCGCGGACCTGAAGCTCGTGTGGGATATCTCCGACACGCTCAACGGCCTCATGTCCATCCCGAACCTCATCGCGCTGCTGCTGCTGAGCCCCGTCGTCATCAAGGTGACGAAGGAGCATTTCGCGGGACTGAGAAAATAATCGAAACAGCGGCGAGGCCGCTTTTTGAGTGAGAACGAAACAGCAGTATATTTGCCGCCGTGCGCGGCGACAAATATGCTGCGTTGAAAAAGCCTCGCAGAGTTTCACGTCCACAGACGTGAAAGCTGTAAAACCTGTTTTCTGCCGCGACATGCGCGCCCTCCAGAGGGGCTTCTCTTGCCCGCTACGGGGCAATTCACCTTCTGGCAGAAAACACTTTACGCGGAGCGAGCGTCGAATTGTCCGCTATAAGCGGACAATCGAGGCGCAGAGCGCAGCGAATCCTTTTCGAAAAAGTGGCTTTGCCACTTTTTCGACGGTCTCAAAGAGACGGCCAAAGCCGTCTCTTTTTTCTTCTGCTTTGCTGTGTGGGACGGGAAAAAGCAAAAAAGCGGTATCATTTCACAGGTTTTGCTTTACAATAGGAAAAAGCTGTGCTATCATAATTCAGCACGCTTATCGTGCGCATTCCCGCACTTAGGACGTGGAGGCTTCACCGACCCGCCGCTCAGTGTTGGGAGAATTTAAGAAAGGTGGATATCACACTATGATGCTCAAAGACCAGAAGACGGCTATCATCGAAGCCAACCGCACCCACGAAGGCGACACCGGTTCTCCGGAGGTTCAGGTCGCTATCCTCACCGAGCGCATCACTCAGCTCACCGAGCACCTCAAGCAGCACCCGCAGGACAACCACTCCCGCCGCGGCCTGTACAAGATGATCGGTAAGCGCCGCAGCCTGCTCGATTATCTCATGAAGAAGGACATCGAGCGCTATCGTACCCTGATCGCCAAGCTGGGTATCCGTAAGTAAGTTTGAAAACAGGGTGGTGTGCATGCGCACCACCCTTCTTTCACACTTTCGCCCTTGGCACTTTCCCCGCGCGTATGAGAGCCTGCTACGCTTTAGCAGTTGAAAAAGCGGCGGCGTGACCGACGTTTTTTCAAGTGCTAAACGGTCGGCTCCCATACGGAATTTTACAAAAAAGGAGATCGACAAATGTCTACCATCATCACCCACAGACAGTTCCCCAACTACCACAAGTACGAGATGGAGCTCGCTGGCCGTCCCCTCACGCTTGAGGTCGGCAAGCTTGCTGAACTCGCCAACGCCGCCGTCATGGTCGGCTACGGCGACACCCGCGTGCTTGTCTGCGCCACGGCTTCCGCCCGCCCACGCGACGGCATCGACTTCTTTCCCCTCTCCGTTGACTTTGAGGAGAAGCTCTACTCCGTCGGCCGCATCCCCGGTTCTTTCAACCGCCGCGAGGGCCGTCCCGGCGAAAAGGGCATCCTGACCAGCCGCGTCATCGACCGCCCCATCCGCCCGCTCTTCCCCTCCGACTTCCGCAACGACGTCTCCATCATGGCGACGGTCATGAGCGTCGACCATGACTGCTCTCCCGAGATCGCGGCTCTGATCGGCACCTCCGCCGCGCTCGCCATCTCCGATATCCCCTGGAACGGCCCTGTCGGCGCGCTCAAGGTCGGTCTTGTGAACGGCGAACTCGTGCTCAACCCCAACTCCGAGCAGCGCAAGGTCAGCGATCTTGACGTCACGGTCGTCTCGACCGGCAAGAAGGTCGTCATGATCGAGGCCGGCGCGAACGAAGTCGACAACGACACCATGTACAAGGCCATCGAGCTTGCCCACAACGAGAACCAGAAGCAGGTCGAGCTCATCAACCGCATGGTCGCCGAGATCGGCAAGCCCAAGTTCGACTACCCGCACGCGAGCTTCAACCAGGAGTTGTTCGACAAGATCGTCGAAAACTTCATGGACGAGGCCAAGGCCGCGATGGATACCGACGACAAGAACGTCCGCGAGGCCCGCTGGAACGAGATGATCGAGC
>OGLF01002129.1_pt1 | contig 9754 bp, 13 predicted proteins | sample 1572701 | NCBI WGS metagenome assembly OGLF01 (sample SAMEA2581910, study PRJEB24529) | metagenome | biome: Human gut stool | place: China | collected 2011 | reverse complement strand
TAGTAGAGTTCAAAATCCCGGGACAGCATGTATTGTCTCGTGGAAAACTTGGTCTGAAGATTTTTTGCCATGTGTGTTTCCTTTCCTGCCTGTAAACAGCCTGCTGCTGTTTCTTATGTGTCTGCACTTTTCACTGCCTGCATACATTATATCATGTGCAAAACCAGCACATGATCAACATTCGTCGCTCGCCGAACACATGCATGTGTTCTTCTCGCTTGCACTCATTTTATCATTCAACCACAACTTTTGCAATGTGAACAACAACTCTGTCAATTTTCTTTTTTCCTCTTTTGGATATAATAAGCTTATCAAAACAAAAACCTGCTGCTACACGGCAGCTTCACAATTTTTTCTAAGAAAGGAAACAAGAAACTATGGAAATGACATTAAGATGGTATGGTTCCAAATTCGACACTGTAACATTAGAGCAGATTCGCCAGATTCCAGGCGTAACAGGCGTTATCACAACTTTATATGATACCGCACCTGGAGATGTATGGAGCAGAGAACGCATTCAGGAAATGAAAGCAGAGGTTGCTGCTGCAGGACTTCATGTAGCGGGTATCGAGAGCGTAAATGTTCATGATGCGATCAAGACAGGTTCCGCTGACCGTGACAAATACATCGATAACTACATCGAGACTTTAGAGAATCTTGGAAAAGAAGATATCCATCTTGTATGCTACAACTTCATGCCTGTATTCGACTGGACACGTACAGAGCTTGCACGTAAAAGACCGGACGGTTCCACAGTTTTAGCTTACACACAGGAAGCTGTAGATGCCATCAATCCGGAAGATATGTTCGCTTCTATCTCCGGTGATATGAACGGAACTGTTATGCCGGGCTGGGAGCCAGAACGTATGGCTAAAATCAAAGATCTTTTTGCAATGTACAAAGACATCGATGATGAAAAACTTTTTGAAAACTTAAAATATTTCTTAGAGAGAATCATGCCTGTATGTGACAAATACGACATCAACATGGCAATCCACCCAGATGATCCTGCATGGAGCGTATTCGGACTTCCACGTATCATCATCAACAAGAAAAACATTCTCCGTATGATGGAAATGGTAGATAACCCACACAACGGTGTTACTTTCTGCTCTGGTTCTTACGGAACAAACCTTGAGAACGATCTTCCAGATATGATCCGTTCCTTAAAAGGACGTATCCACTTTGCACATGTCCGCAACTTAAAATTCAACAGCCCGACAGATTTCGAGGAGGCAGCTCACCTTTCTTCTGACGGAACATTTGATATGTACGAGATCATGAAAGCTCTTTACGATATCGGATTTGACGGACCAATCCGTCCAGACCACGGACGTATGATCTGGGGCGAAGTTGCAATGCCGGGTTACGGTCTTTACGACAGAGCTTTAGGTGCAACATATTTAAACGGTTTATGGGAAGCAATTGAAAAAGGAGAGACAAGACATGCAGTTAAATAGAGCAGGTTTAGCAGATAAAAGTGCATGGGAAGCTAAGGGTTATGCCCTTCCTTCCTTTGATTATGAAACAGTAAAAAAGAATACAAAAGAGAATCCATTCTGGGTTCACTTCGGTGTTGGTAATATCTTCCGTGCATTCCAGTGCAACGTTGTCCAGAACCTTTTAAATGCAGGTGTTCTTGACCGCGGATTGACCGTTGCAGAGGGATATGACTACGAGATCATCGAGAAAATGAACCGTCCACACGACGATTTAAGCATTCTCGTTACTTTAAAAGCAAACGGAACTGTTGAGAAATCCGTTACCGGAAGTATCATGGAATCCCTCGCTTTAGATTCCCACGATGACACACAGTTCTCCCGTTTAAAAGAGATTTTTGCAAAAGATTCCCTTCAGATGTGTACTTTCACCATCACAGAAAAGGGTTATAACTTAAATACTCCGGACGGAAACTTCATGGCTGCTGTTGCAGAAGATATGAAAAACGGACCGGAAAGACCAGAGAGCTACATTGGTAAAGTTGCTGCATTAGTTTACGCACGTTACGTTTCCGGTAAGAAACCGATCGCCATGGTAAGCATGGATAACTGCTCCCACAACGGAGATAAGTTAAAACTCGCCATCACTACTTTTGCAAGAGAGTGGGTAAAAAATGGTGTTGTAGAAGAAGGATTCGTTTCCTATACAGAGGACGAAAATAAAGTTTCCTTCCCATGGACTATGATCGATAAGATCACACCAAGACCAGACGCTTCCATCGAGGCATTATTGCAGAAAGATGACATCGAAGGTCTTGATCCGGTTATCACAAGCAAAAATACTTACGTTGCTCCATTCGTAAACGCTGAGGAAACAGAGTACCTTGTCATCGAAGACAAATTCCCGAACGGACGTCCTGAGTTAGAAAAAGGCGGTCTTATCTTCACAACCCGCGAGACAGTAGATAAAGTAGAGAAGATGAAAGTCTGCACCTGCTTAAATCCACTTCACACAGCACTTGCTGTATTCGGATGTTTATTAGATTATAACCTCATTTCCGCAGAGATGAAAAATGAGACTTTGGTAAAATTAGTAGAAGGTATCGGATACAAAGAAGGACTTCCGGTTGTTGTAAATCCTGGCATTCTTGATCCAAAAGAGTTTATCGACACTGTACTTAATGTACGTGTTCCAAACCCATTCATGCCGGATACACCACAGCGTATCGCAACCGATACTTCCCAGAAACTGGCAATCCGTTTTGGTGAGACGATCAAAGCTTACGCTGCTTCCCCTGAACTGAATGTTTCTGATATTAAATTGATTCCATTGGTATTTGCCGGATGGCTTCGCTACCTTATGGCAATTGATGACAACGGAAATGAATTTACATTAAGCCCAGACCCAATGTTAGACGAGGTTCGTCCTTATGTTGCTGACATTAAACTTGGAGATTCTTTTGACGCTGACGCAAAATTAAAAGATATCCTCTCCAACGCTAAGATTTTCGGTGTAAATCTTTATGAAGCAGGACTTGCAGAACTTACCTGCCAGTACTTCACAGAAATGACCAGAAAACCTGGCGCTGTTATGGAAACATTACAGAAATATGTCGGCTAATCTTTCAAATTACACTTTATAAATGTAAAAAGACAGCCGCACCGGGATTTTTATGAATCTCGGTGCGGCTGTTTTTTATTTTCCTGTCGTATTATGTTCCCCACGATTTTTCATCGTCACGGCACAGCAGTGTGTGTTTAGTTTATTCTGTTATTCCATCTTCTACAACAAGGCTGTCCTCTATCGATTCAGCCTCTTTTGACGATATTCATTATCCGGTGTCGCATCAAATCCAATTGGTAAATATTGTATGTCGATTTCATCTTGATAATCTATATCATAAAAATAATTACAGAAAATCAATTCCACATAAATAATCTGATTATTTTCTTCTTCCAGCGCATATATCAATCCATGATCCGGATCAACCTCTATTGCCAAAAGCTGGTACTTATCTCGAAAACCTCTCGCTCCAAAATATCCTTTATATTCTTTTGAATCATATTGCTCCAATCTCTGTATCTCTTCCTCATAACTCTTATCGTCATATTCAACAACCAGATAACTTAAATACTGTGCGCTTTTGTTGTAATTATTATAATCTACCCTAAACAAAATCAGACAGCAAATTACAAATTTTATAATCCAGTCCATTCATGTTATCTGTAATACTTTCTGGAAAAATACTTTCATCCATTCCCCATTTATCAGCATATTCTTTCTTAGCATTCTTTCCAATGTACCACTGGTAATGCGTGATATCTGTATCTTTATATACCTCAGTTCTCTGGCTATCGAATGAAAGCAGTTTTGCCAAACCACCCATTAATAATAACCGAATCAAAAAAACAGATATAATAGTGGTTGTAATCATCAATATAACTTTCATTTGAACTTTGAATTTCGGTATTTTCATCTCTTCCTAAACCTTTCCACATACAAAAATACATGTTTTTCTATCAGACGCTCAGTGCAGCCTATGCAGTAGCAGCACAACAGAGTGACAAGGTTGAGTACTACTCATATTTTCTTATTTTTCCATCTTCCATATAATATTTTGCCGTGCCTATGTATAGATCTGAATACCGCACATCATCTAATATTTTTTGTTTTTCTTCATTTGCATCTTCTTTTCATTCACAGCACTGAATCAATGTAACAATATCCAGTCTATCCATATCATTATATAAAGTCTTTTCCTTTATCCATAATCTCATAGAAATTCTTGTGCCTTTTTTCAAATCTGTAAACTGAATTAGTTCATCATTAGTATTAACAATTTTTATCTGATCTGAATTATAAATTTGATAATGCTCTGTAAGCCCGCAACCATTCGTTCCATCACCCTTTACTACTATTTTCCCACTATCAGCTTCTGTGATTACTCCCTCAAATGGAATATTTTTTAATGAAACTGCTGGTGAAAAAAATAATAATTTCACATTTACCAATATACTAACTACAAACAGAACAATAAAAATGACTAAACAAATTTTTTTCTTCATAAGCTCTCCTAACGATTGAATCTTCAGCTTTACAGAAAGTTAAAACGATCATTTAAGCGTGAAAACTATCTATAGTTTACATAAAACGTATTGCATTGATTCTTTTCCTTTTTCCATTTCCTTACGAAAATTTTTCACTGCATCTTCAAATTTTTGTTCAATAAGCGTTGGTTCTTTTTCCATGATATTCTCCATATTTAGAAAGATTTTTATTATTTACCATAACATTCATTTTGTAAATACTTAATCCAAGGCAAACATCTTTCCACCTAATATGACTACACTTTCTTCGTGTATTTTATCTCTTCATTCCATTCCAATTTCTTTCTATACAAGTAAAACAATACACCCTGCGACTATAAATGCAACAATACCAACGATCCGGCAAAAACGTGTCCATTTTAAATACTTCGCGCTGTCCTCCATTTTTCTGATATTCTGTAAAAGCAGCCAATAGTAGCATAAAAAAATAATAAACGCACTCACATAAGTAATGATTCCCGCTACATAAGGTGCCCCACTCAACTCCTGCATGATAATATTGGAAATGCAAATAATATACATCCATAATGCAAATGGAGTTACGATCAATATATTTAACTTGCTATTTGTACCCATACTCTTTCCCTCTTATTAATTGTTTCTGCATAACCGTTGACTTGTTTTCACTTTTCTTTTTAAATTCCTATATCAGACGAATAATAGGTTTCTTGAATTGGATCCCAATATATATATTTTACGCTCCAAGATAATAATGTGCCTTCCTCGTCGTAATAATTAATCGTAATTCTATCTGCATATTCATCTTCTATCTGATTGTCTGCATTCAGATAATAATTTACCTTACTGTATTTCGAAATGATATTACTTTGTACTCGTCCGTTCTCACATTCTACCTTACAATATGCAAACTCATCCTCCTGTGGAATATATTCAAGTTTCAGGTGATTCTCTCCATTTATATTTTCACACCAGAAATTTACACCTCCACTGACTTCCAGATAGTCAGATGTAATCCTGTTCCCTGAATACAATGTATTCTCTTGTTCTTCCATGTTGTTCTTTTCTACAACAGTTGTTGCATATATTTGCTGGTTATTATACCCTGATAATAATATGTTCACAGCAAAAGTCAGAAGGATAAAAAATGTTCTCATAAATATGCCTTTCGTATTGTTCCTGCCTACTCGTATATTATCTGATTTCAGTGTATCATCATATATATTTTTTAACAATATTCAAATTATCTAATATTTAATCTGAATCTTTATGTACTTTATCATGTGCTTGCATGAAAATGTTATTTAAAATTTAATTTTCTGTTCTAGCTCAAGTTTATTCATGCATCTGTACCACCAACCAATTTTCTTTCAGTTATTTCAATCCACACACAATCTTTCATAAATTCAAATACTGCATTGTCTGAATAATAAACATAGCCTGAAGCATCTGCATAATCCGTTAAAAAAGAAAATAATTATGCTTCCTTCTTTTTTTTGATAATTTACGCTTCCATATGATGTCATAATCCAATTTCATCCATCTATCATCTGAAAATCCATATCTTTCTGATGATTATATACGATAATTTCTACCTCATTTGCATATTGATTCTGCAACATCTCAAATCTTATACTCTCAAGATTATGAAATAAAGAAGTAAACTGACCTAGACATATTGAAAAATACAGCAACACAATTAAAACCATTTCCGATTATCTAATTGTTCCCTATAAGTATCCAGACTTGTCACCTCTATATCATTATCTACTTTCTAAAGTTTCAAATATCCATCAGAATCCATATAGATATGTCCCTTTTCACCCAAATCTTTCCATTGTTCTGCCACTTCATTATTACATAAATCGACCGTTAATATTTTTACAAAGAAAATGTATTTTCTTGAATTATAATAATATTTTAATATCAATTTTGAGGTGTATAGAAAGTTTCCGTATTTTCCTCAATACTACTTCTGTTTATTGTTCCAGTTCCTCCAAGATTTTCTGATTCTAGATTATTAATAATCACTTCCGTATCGCTTTTAGAATATATAGAATCTAAATTTTCTTCAACATTATTATTGATAACCTTTGAAGATTTTTCAATACTTTCCTTTTCGTAATTGCTATTTACCACAGCTGTGATTGCAAAAACAGAACCACAAATAAGTATCATACCTATAGAGATAACTACCACTAATTTTTTCTTCATCACTTTTTCCTCTATAAACTGTATGAACCAGTATATGTAATTGTAACAGATGAAGCATTTTCTATTCCGAAAGAATATACTGCTGAACTTATATTGCCCAAAACAACTGTTCCTTTCCATCCATTGGTAACTTTTGTATTTGTGAATCGCAATGACGAATTACTTGTTCTATTCTGAAATGTCAGATAACTTGTTCCTGTCTGACTCTGTGAAATACTCACCTGTATTTTAGAACCTGATGAAAGAGTATACTGATTCTCTCCATATGAATATTTTCCTGCTGGAATTTCCCAATTAATATTTGCTGTATATCTTGCTGTTTTTACTGGCTCTGGATTTGTTTCAGAATATGGCTCGTAGTATCCCATGAAATTGCCATTATCATCTAATAACTCATAGACTTCAAGACCATTTTCTCTTTTTTCTTCAAACTCATTCCATATTGCATTTTTCGATTCATTACTTATTTCTTGTGCCATAACTGGATGAATATTAATAAAAAACACCATTACCAAAGTTAAAGAAAACAAAATTTGCTTTACAGATCGTCTTACTTGTTTCATGTCAATTAATCTCCTTTTAAAATATTTTTGTTGCAGCATTTTTCTCAGAAACATTCAGAAAATACATTTCCTCTGTAAAAATATTACTTTTAACTATTTTTAATATATTATTGCTTTCCAATCAAGGGACAGAATTGTCAAAAAATTTATGGACAATTCTGTCCCTTGTAATATGTAAACTAACTATGGCACAATAGAAAATATGATGTATGGAGGTTATCACAAATGAAAAAATTTATTTCAAAATTATTTATCACTTTAACAATTATTTGCTTTATCCAGGTAAACATTCCATCGATACACCATATAGGATTCATTGCTCCTTATAATGATATTCCTGTCAGCGGTGAAAACGATCATTAGCTTAATTTCTCTTTGTATACATTTTCATAAAAATAACGCTTTACATAATGACTCATAATAATACAACGTTTCAACTCTGTATTCATTCGATTATTACTGACTCTTTTTCCGCTTTTTTTCATAAGTTTTTTCTCATTCCATAATATATCATATATTTTATAATGAATATCCCACACCCTTCTACACGATAAGCTTGCCTTAATTGATTTTCTGTCTATCTCTTCTGCCCTCACATGTTCCCCATTATTTCCAAGTTCATTGACAGCAGCTTCAGTAACAATTTCATACACTGAAATTGCCTGTGACAATCCATTATTTAAAGCATAATAGTCATAAAGTCTAAGTATTAAATTAATAGATTCCCTTTTCTGTTTTCCCTCCATCCCTTTCCAGCTATTGCTAATACAGATTATTTCCCTCTCTGTCAGATACACGTTCTCTTTCCTATAAAGATTTTCCGCACACAGCGTACATTCCAGAGCCTCTTTTTCCATCTTTACAAATTCTTCTCTCGTTACTTTTCCCTGTTCAAACTCTAGTAATGCCTGCTTCTCTAAAAAATATTGTTTATTCTGCGGAATATCCAGATCAATCCGTGATTTCAGGCTTTCCAATTGTTTACTTGCCACAGAAAACTTCCGGTCATTGATGTAATCTGCCAGTTCTTCTGCCATTCTTATGACTTCGCGGTCACTTGTGATAAGTCGTGACCACTGCATTTGTCCTGACAGTCCCAGTCTGTTTAATAATTTTTTGAGTGTTTCCCTCTGCATATCTGTCTGTCCTTTTTCCGCCCTGCGAAGTGATTTTACAGAACAGATTCCCTCACAGAGCTGCTCCTGCGTTAATCCGAACATTGCCCTGCGGGTTCGTAGCACATCTTTCATACTAAAGATCCACTTCTGTTGGTAAAAGTAGGTGCAATCCTGCATATATGCCGGAACTTCATACTCTGCATACAAGTTTTTAATCACAGATATTAATTCTCTTGCATTTATCTTATCTGTCTCATTTTTTTCTAAATGCTCTGTAACTGCATCCTCTGGCATTGTTTCTAATATTTGTATTTCTATTTCCAGCAGTTCGACCAGATAATATGTCCGCCCGGCATCTCTTAATTTGTCAATAGCTTTTTCACATATCTTCAAATTTTCAGTCTGTGTTTCCACATTCCAATACTCTTTAAATAAAATCTGCTTTTTCAGATAATAATAAACAATTTTAGGATATATTTTTGCTTTCATAATTTCATCATAATATCCTGTGTCTATATACTCCATGAGCACTCTGCATTTATGCAAATAATCCATGTTGTTTCCATATATAATTGTTTCCAATAGCAGATTCATCTCCAATACCGATAATGGTCTTTTTTCGCTCCACACTTTTTCTGCATCCGGTATTGTAAGTATTACGGCTTTCCGATAACATTCAGCAATTTTTTCTTTCGAAGCCCCTTCCTGTTTCAAAACTTCTCCCCACATTGCCAAAATAAACTGATGATTTATTCTATCATTTTCCCTTAAATGTGCCTTATATTCTTTAAGCAAACGATATGCATCCTCTATTTTTTTATTCTGAATCGCAGATAAAATCTTCTTCTTATAATCCCATTCTTCGAAATCGCATAAATCTAACAGGTTTTCGTATAATTCTTTCGCTATACCAAGCCGCTCTAACAATCTGTCTCTGATATTTTTATTAATGGGGCGCTCTCCGTTTTCAATTTTCACAAGCTGGCTGGCACTCATTAATCCCATCGCTAACTGGTCTAATGATACATTTTCTTCTGTTCTTATATTCTTTAGTAATTTTGCAAAATCCTGATCTGCTTCTGACTGCGGATAAACTTTTGTTTCCTTCATACAATACTCTCTTTTCTCCATCTGTAAAAATGTCTACCGATATATCTTTTATGATAGTTTAAATCACAGGACTTTTCAATTTATATTTGCCCATATTGTCTCTGCTTTTGCCATCGCAGGCACAGAAACTGTCAATATCAAACACAAGCTGAAGACACTTTGTTTCCAAATAAATGATTGAAAAAGTGCGATTTTGTGGTAATATAATAGAATAAAAAGTGCGATTTTGTGGTAATATATCAAA
>OGLF01002123.1_pt1 | contig 9778 bp, 8 predicted proteins | sample 1572701 | NCBI WGS metagenome assembly OGLF01 (sample SAMEA2581910, study PRJEB24529) | metagenome | biome: Human gut stool | place: China | collected 2011 | reverse complement strand
TTCCATTCCATTCCATTCCATTCCATTCCATTCTATTCCATTCCTTTGCAATCGAGTTGAATCCATTGTCTTTCATTGATGCCTCGATATACGCTGCTTTCAATAAACTCTTTACGCTGGCTACTTCCCAGGGACTACCAGCAAAAACATTGACCTGAGAAACCTTTCTACTTGTAATCATATTCTTTTTGTGTTTTAATTGTTATGGCTGCAAATATAGGAAGTTGGATTTATAGATTAGAGCAATTTTGAGTCATAATAGTATAGAAATGATGCAATGATCTGATTTTAGCATAAATTGGTCAGTTTTTAGCATTGGAAAAAAGTGGAGAGAAAGGAGTGAAAGCTATATGCTAGTCGTCAGCCTTCTGATGATTTACCGGCTTATGTCCCATTTTCTCTTCAAAAAGTTCTTTTATTCAATTAAAATATATTTCTTTGCAATCATTAAAGACCTTTGGATATACTTAAACTATACGCATAAGCGCCATTAATATAGATCGAAATGACTGCAATTAATTTTAATTCGATATATACTTAATATTATAGGAGAGCATTCCTGTTTACCTTATCATACGTCCATAATGATTTGGTAGCTGAAGATATTGTATCGGAAGCAATCATTTATTTGTGGGAATTAAGTAAAAAACAGGAAATTCCGAGTATCGAAGCTGTATTAATCACTTATATACGTAGCAAGTCACTCAATTACCTGAAACATTTGCAGGTTCAGGAGAACGTCTACCAAAACCTGACAGATAAGGGACAACGGGAATTGGAAATCCGTATTTCAACCTTGGAAGCCTGTGATCCGAAGGAAGTTATGTCCGAAGAATTACGCTCAAAGGTGAAAACATTGTTGGCTGGTATGCCGGAAAAGACGCGCATTGCATTTATATCCGATCGTCTGGATGGAAAATCTCATAAAGAAATAGCTGAAGAATTGGGTATCAGTGTCAAAGGAGTGGAGTATCATATAAGCAAAGCTGTGAAGCTGCTGCGTGATAATCTGAAAGAGTATGCTCCTTTCCTGATATTTTTTATTTGATGATCTTGAAAATATCTTTTTCTCCTCTTTTTTTAATAACAGCAAAAAAAGTTGTATTTCTCACTAGGGATTATTTTTAGTGAGTGGTATTCTATATGAAAGGGGGAGCAAATATACTCCTGTTTATTACTTATAAAGTAACTCAACTTATAATATGAATCAGAATTTACTTTTAAAATATATATCCGGAAAAGCCTCTCAAAGGGAGAAAGAAGAAGTTGCAGCATGGATTGATGCCGATGCCGCTAATCTCAAAGAATTTATGTCACTCCGCAAAAGTTATGATGCACTTGTTTGGCAGGATGCGGATGAGTTGAAAACGGGGCGTGACAAGCTGCTTTCACTACGCACTTTTACGATGAAGGCGATGCGGATTGCGGCTATATTTGTTTTGGCTTTCGGATTAAGTTATATACTGATACAAACTCTGCAAAAGGAAAATGTAGAAATGCAGACCGTATATGTGCCTGCCGGACAACGTACGCAAGTGACGCTTGCTGACGGAACAATGGTATGGGTAAACGGAAAAAGTACGCTGACTTTTCCCAGTAAAGTGGAACTGGACGGGGAGGCCTATTTCGAAGTTCAGAAAGACCCGGAGAAACAGTTCATTGTTTCCACAGCCCATCAGTCTGCGATTAAAGTGTTGGGCACAAAGTTCAATGTAAAGGCGTATAGGGATTCCGAAGAGATTACTACCACTCTGATAGAAGGGAAAGTGCATTTCGAATTTAATAATACCGCACAGAAGCCTCAGTACATTACTATGGCACCCGGTCAGAAGCTGATCTATTATTCGCAGAGTGGAAAAACGGAGCTCTATACTACTTCCGGTGAGGGAGAACTGGCATGGAAGGATGGTATTATCGTCTTTAAGCAGACATCTTTGCAGGATGCTCTGGAGATTTTGGCAGACAGATATGATGTGGAATTTATCGTTCGACGCAATGTGCCCGATGATGACCTGTTCTCCGGGACATTCACGAGCAGGAGCCTGGAGCAGATACTGAATTATATAGAAGCTTCTTCGAAAATACGCTGGCGTTATCTGAACAGTGTACAAGGAAGTAAAGAGAAGATGAAGATAGAAATTTTTATTTAGTGTTATTAATAACCTTATTTCAAAAAAGCTTATTGCCATGAAAAACAAAGACCCTTGAAACTAAAAAAGATACGGGATGATATTGGTCGTATCTTCCCGTATTGAGCCCAGTAATCGTGAATCTACTTGTTTCCCGACAAGTATAACTACTAGTTTTTTAATTAAACTCGTTACAAATTTATGCAAAATTATTGTATCGTCCAATTTCTTGGAGGATTAAACCTTCTTAGGCGGTCTTCAAGGAAAATATCACTATCTATGAAGTTACTATTTATACTCATTGTCTGCTCATTCGGACTGGCATATGCGTCCGATGGATATGCGCAAAAGACTTCCATCACATTGAAGGCAAACGATTGTACCATAGAGGAAGTGCTTCACAAAATCGAACTTGAGTCCGGATTCGGCTTTTTTGTAAACAGTAAGAATCTCGATTTGAAACGCAAAGTGTCGGTGTCAGTGTCTAATAAGAATATATTCCAGGTTCTGGAGCAAGTTTTTAAAGGTGTGGGCATCGAATATAAAGTTTTGGATAATAAAATAGTACTGGCTGCAAAAGAAAAAGACGTTGCACAGCAGAGAAAAGAAAGACTTATTGCCGGCACGGTAAAAGATAAGAATGGAGAGCCGTTGATTGGTGTCTCTATCCGGGAGAAGAGTTCCGGTGAGGGAACCATCACCGATATGGATGGAAACTATAAGCTTTCCACTTCATCGGCGAATCCTGTTCTTGTATTTTCCTATGTAGGTTATCAGTCAAAAGAAGTACCCGTAAAAGGAAATGTTGCCAATGTGGTGCTAGAGGATGCGACGCAGGAACTGAATGAGGTGGTAGTGACGGCATTGGGTATCAAACGCTCGGAGAAGGCATTGTCATACAACGTGCAGCAGCTGAGCGGTGATGAACTGACTACTGTGAAAGATGCGAACTTCATCTCTTCTCTGAATGGTAAGGTGGCCGGTGTTAATATTAATTCGTCCAATACCACGGGAGGTGCTTCGCGTGTCGTGATGCGTGGTGTCAAATCTATCACTTCTTCCAATCTGGCGCTTTATGTGATCGACGGTGTACCGATGTATAACATGATGAATTGAGGTGGCGGTGGTATCTATGACCAGCAGGGTACGGATGGCGCTGCCGACATTAACCCGGAAGACATCGAATCTATCTCTATGCTGACCGGACCTTCTGCCGCAGCTCTGTATGGTAATGCTGCCGCTGCCGGTGTTGTGCTGATAACCACCAAGAAGGGGTCTGCGGACAAGACTTCTGTCACGGTCTCCAATAATACTACTTTCTCGAAGGTGTCAATGATGCCTGAGATGCAGAGCAAATATGGTAACCTGCCCAACAGCCTGGATAGCTGGGGACCGATTGTAAACAGTGACTACGATCCGCGTGACTTCTTCCAGACCGGAGCGAATGTCATTAACTCATTTGCTTTGTCAACCGGTAACAAGAAGAATCAGGCGTATTTGTCGGCTTCTACTACCAACACCACCAATATATTGCCCAACAGTGGATACAACCGCTATAATTTCACTGTCCGTAACACGACCAGTTTCCTGAAAGACAAGATGACACTCGATGCCGGTGCCAGTTATATTCTTCAGAATGACAAGAATATGATGTCGCAGGGTTATTACTATAATCCTCTGCCGGGACTTTACCGTTTCCCTCGTAGTGAGAATTTCGATGATGTACGTATGTTCGAACGTTATAATTCCGGTATGGACCTGATGGAGCAATACTGGCCTTACGGCGGTACTTCAAGTGGTCTTGCCAACCCCTACTGGATACAGAATCGCCAGTTGCGGGAGAATAAGAAGACCCGTTATATGATCAACGCTTCCCTCAAATATCAGTTGTTCGACTGGCTGGATGTGGTAGGACGTGTGAAAATAGATAATTATGATAATCGTAGTACTTATAAGGCATACGCTTCTACCGGCACACTGGTGTCGGGTGACCGTGGAACGTACAGTGACACCTCTACACAATCAAAGAACACGTATGCGGATGCGATTGCTACACTGAATAAGAGTTTTAACGACTGGTCGGTCAATGTCAACCTTGGTGTGTCACTGAGTGACAGTCGTTATGAAATGATCGGATATGAAGGCGGATTGAAACTTATCAATTTCTTTGCCGTCCACAATATCGATTTCAATAAAGCATGGAAAGCAAAACAGTCCGGCTGGCATGATCAGACACGCGCTATCTTTGCCAATGCGGAAATTGGTTGGAAATCGATGATCTATCTGACTGCTACCGGACGTAACGACTGGGATTCAAGACTGGCTTTCTCCGATTACAAGTCTTTCTTCTACCCGTCAATAGGACTTTCCGCCATTCTGACGAGTATGTTTAATGCTCCTGATTGGCTGACATACCTGAAAGTTCGCGGTTCGTACACTGAGGTAGGTAACTCTTACGGCCGCTTCATGACTACCGTTACTTACCCTTACGATGAACAGACACAGAGCTGGACCAGTACCTCTTCTTATCCGAACACGAAACTGAAACCGGAACGTACCAAGTCATGGGAAGTAGGTTTGGACGCACGTATCCTCAATGACATCAGTCTTAACTTGACTTATTATCGTTCCAATACTTATAATCAGACATTCTATGCGGACTTGTCGCTTTCTTCGGGATATTCTAATATTCCTATCCAAAGTGGAAACATCATGAACGAAGGTCTGGAAATGTCATTGGGTTATAACAAGCAGTGGAAAGATTTCTCTTTCAATACGAACTATACATTGACATGGAATAAGAACCGGGTAAAACGGTTGGCTGACGGTGTGTACAACTATGCCACCGGACAACCTATCCAGATGCCGGAACTGTCTCCGCTTACTTATGGACATACGGATGCCCGCCTGATTTTGCGTGTCGGAGGATCAATGGGAGACGTATACGGACAACGCTTGCTCAAACGTGACTTGAATGGCTACATTCTTAATGAAGAAGGTGTCGGACTGGCTATGGAGAACAAAGAAACCTACTTAGGTTCTATTCTGCCTAAGATGAATATGGGCTGGAGTTTAGGATTCGGTTATAAGGGAGTTAATCTTGGCATGACTTTCACCGGACGTTTCGGAGGTATTGTTATCAGTGAGACGCAGTCCGTACTTGACGCTGCCGGTGTTTCCAAAGTCAGCGCGGACGTACGTGACGCAGGAGGCGTGCAGATTAATCAGAGCAAAGTCTCTGCACAGACTTACTATCAGACCATTCAGGGAACTGCGGCTTACTACACGTATAGCGCTACCAATGTACGACTCGGCGAACTTTCACTTAGCTATACATTGCCTAAAAAATGGTTTGACAATAAGGTCGGAATGACTGTTGGGCTGGTAGGAAAGAATTTATGGATGATTTATTGCAAGGCTCCTTTCGATCCGGAACTGACCACTTCAGCTGCATCTAACTTCTATCAGGGATTTGATGCCTATATGCTTCCGAGTACAAGAAATTTCGGATTCAATGTTAAATTTCAGTTTTAAATAATAAATAGGTATGAACAAGATAATAAAATATATCGGAGCAAGCGCAGTCGTATGTATGATGGCGGGGTGTACTACTAACTTTGAAGATTTTAATACCAACCCTTATCAGCCTTCAAAAGTACCGGCAAGTAACTTACTGTCTACGATGTTTAACGTGTATGCTTGTCCGCAACAGAATGCTTGTCAGGAGATTAATTGTATGTGGGCCAGCTTTAGCGGTCAAGTGACTGCGACAGCTAACTGGAGCTTTGGAAAGAATATCTTTGCTTATTATAATGCGTCCGAAGGGCACAATGACAGTTCATGGGGAAGACTCTACGGCTATATCTATCCTTCTTTCTTTCTGGTCGAGAACTCTACGGAAAAGAAAGGTGTCATTTATGCCATGGCTCAGTTAACCCGTGTTTATGGTATGCAGTTGCTCGCATCTTTGCAAGGTCCCATTCCTTACACACAGATGAAGGCCGGCGAAACGGAAGCCCCTTATGATAATGAGCAGACTGTATGGCATGCCATGTTTGACGATCTGGATAATGCGATCACCATTCTGAAGTCGGCGGCAACGTTCGGCGTAAATCAAGATTTGGCTGTGGTAGACCAGTTCTATAAAGGTGACTGCTCGAAGTGGCTGAAGTTTGCCAATACGCTGAAACTTCGGATGGCTATCCGCATCTCGGGAGTAGAACCGGAATATGCTCAGACCAAGGCTCAGGAAGCTGTACTTGGAGGTGTGATGGAAAGTGTGGGCGACAGTTCTTATGATACGACTAATGGCGGAATCAATGAAAATGGATATGCTATTGTCAGCGGATGGCCCGAAGTAAGAGCCAATGCCTGCCTCGTGTCGTACATGAACGGATATAACGATCCTCGCCGTCCTGCTTATTTTACTCCGCAGACTCAGACTGCTGCCGGTGGGTATGTAGGTGTCCGTTCGGGTTCGGCAGAAATACCTGAACCTACGGTATACGCCAACTATAGCAAACTCTTTATCGCTACCGACAAAACATTGCCACAACCGGTAATGTACGCTGCCGAAGCTGCTTTCCTGCGTGCGGAAGGAGCACTGAAAGGCTGGAATATGGGTGGAGATGCCAAGACTTTCTATGAAAAGGGAGTTCGATTGTCTTTTGAGGAATTTGGGGTATCGGGTGCCGATGATTATTTGGCTGACGCTACATCTATACCGGGAAATTATGTGGATAATTTAATTGCCGGACATACCGGAAACAATTATACGAACCAGTCGTCCATTACGATCAAGTGGGAGGATGGAGCTGATGACGCGAAGAAACTGGAAAGAGTACTTACCCAGAAATGGATTGCCTGTTATCCCGACCCGATGAACGGATGGGCAGATTTCCGTCGGACAGGCTATCCTAGAATCTTCCCGGCAACTGAATCTATGAATGCCGATTGTAATACGGGGCGCGGACAACGCCGTCTTCGTTTTACACGAAGTGAATACAATAACAATAAGGCGAATGTGGAAGCGGCCGTCAGTATGCTTAGCAATGGAAAAGATTCTAATGGAACTGATCTTTGGTGGGCAATGAAAGAAAATGGTACTTATTAATAGCTTAAATTAGGAATAACAATATGAAGAAATTATTATATATCATATTTGGAGTAATGGGTGCACTGATGTTTATACAGTGCAGCGACTGGACTGAAATGGAACCGAAGTTCACCGAACCGGTGAATATCAATGGTGAAGACTATTATAAGGCACTGAGAGAGTATAAGAAATCCGATCATCCGATTGTTTTCGGCTGGTACAGTGAATGGACCGGAACCGGAACGAATATGAACAACCAGTTGAGAGGTATTCCCGATTCAATGGATATCGTCTCTCTTTGGGGAGGGGCTTTCAACCTGACTGAAGCACAAAAAAGTGACCTTAAGGAAGTGAGAGAGAAGAAAGGTCTCAGAGTTTTGTATTGTCAGCATATCACAGATATAGGCAGAAGTCATACGCCTGCTTCTGTTGAGAATGATTTCATCGTGGATGGCGTACAGTACAACTCTAAGGATGAAGCGATGGCTGCTTATTGGGGGTGGTATGGCAATTATGGTGACACTTCGGAAGAAGGACAAGAAAAAGCTATCCGTAAATATGCGCGGGTGATTATTGATTCAATCAATAAGTATAACTATGATGGATTCGATATCGACTTTGAACCGAATTTTGGCTATTCCGGAAATCTGAGTGGAAATTCGGACCGTATGCATATTTTTTTGGATGAATTATCGAAAGAATTCGGACCGAAATCGGGAACTGGACGTATATTGATGGTCGACGGAGAACCGCAGACACTGAACAAGGAGTCGGGCCCTTTATTAGATTATTATGTGGTTCAAGCCTATTACTGTAGGTCGGATGAGGGATATAGTGATGCTTTGGATGGTCGTTTTGACAGATTATTAAATAAATTCGGTTCGATAGAGGATGAAGCTACGATTCTTAGTAAAACAGTTTGGTGTGAGGACTTTGAAAAGCATAAAGGGGATGGCGGACCGGAATTTACAACTCGTGATGGTATTGTGACTTATTCATTGAAGGGAATGGCGATGTACTATCGTCCGGGAGTAGATGCCCGCATTGGCGGAGTGGGTGCCTACCGTTTTAATCTTTGTCGTCCGGTGAATGACTATTTCTTTATGCGTGAGGTTATTCAGGTTCTGAATCCCGCTAATCATTAATTGCAAGAACATAACTAAAAAAGGATAATTATGAAGATGATTAAATTTTCAAGATATGTTGTGCTGGGGGCAGCTTTGGCTGTTGTCACCGGATGCAACGATGCAAAACTGTCAACTATCGATAATGGAGTATATATTGCGGAAGCGGCTCCTTCTAATACGTTTAGTCAGCAGATAGAGGCACAATTGGTGGACGAGGGAGATGTGATAAAAACATTGACCGTCCGTTTGGTTCGTGCTATTGATCAAGATGTAACTGTAACACTGGATATTGATCAGCAACTCATTGATGAGTATAATCAACAGCATGAAGCGTCTTACGAACTTTTGCCGGAAGAATTCAGAAGTTTTGAACGCACAGTTACGATTCCCGCAGGTGAAGTGTCTGCACCAGTCATTAATCTTACTATAAAGCCGTTTACCACCCCCAATAACGAGGCTTATGCGATTCCGGTACGGATCACTTCCGTAGCCGGACCGATAGGACTTGTTGGTAACGCAAACCATATTCTTTATCTGCTTACTTCCCCTAATAAACAGAAAGCGGTGGTTTTGAAATCAGCAAATAAAACCAGTCTGAACTTTAAAAACGAAATACCTGTTACTCAGTGGACTATAGAGTATTGGATCAAGTTCGATAATACAACGGGCAGACCGACAGGAGATTGGGTGGGTCCTGCCAATATTGCTTTCAGACGATTAATTTTCGCAGACAATTCGGCTCCTATTTCTTTCAATGGCGTTTTATTGCGTTATTGGGCGGATGGAGCAAAAAAGATTGCGCCATGTTTGCAGTGTCAGTTGGATGGAAACTATTTTGATAGTGAGGAATTTTGGTATCCGGATATATGGTATCACATTGCTTATACTTATGACGGATCTACTATTTCCCTCTATAAAGATGGTACATTGAATAATAGTAAAGCCGATTCAAGAGACTTTACATTCAATAATATTTCTTTAGCACAGAGTTTCGGCTGGAATATGCAGGTAGAATTAGCTCAGATTCGTCTTTGGAGCAAATGCCTGACAGAGAACGCTATTCAGGAAGGAATGTCACGCCAGATATCCGGAGATTCGGATGGTTTGATTGGGTATTGGAAGTGTGATGAAGGAAAAGGAAATGTATTGAAGGATAATAGCCCGAACGGTAATGATATAACGCTTACCGGAATTCCTGCATGGAGTGAACAATACAATTTCTATCATCCTAATGATTAAGCGGATGGTTGGAGCTTTATCAATTGATTAGAGAATCCGATACTTACAGATAGTGAAAAGAAAAGCCGGCTGCAATCCTTTGCAGCCGGCTTTTTTATAAATGGGTTTTATGCCTTATTTCTCATCGTTCTCGCGAATTTCCACCAGTGCCGGATAGGATAATACTTGTTCTCACTCGTCCTCATAGT
>OGLF01002122.1_pt1 | contig 9781 bp, 9 predicted proteins | sample 1572701 | NCBI WGS metagenome assembly OGLF01 (sample SAMEA2581910, study PRJEB24529) | metagenome | biome: Human gut stool | place: China | collected 2011 | reverse complement strand
CAACGACGTGGTGGTCTTTTTCAACTACCGCAACGACCGCGCCAAGGAGCTGACCGTCGTGCTGACGCAGGAGGACATGCCGGCCGAAGGGATGCACACCATGCCGCTCTACTACTGCTGCATGACGCCCTATGACGCCAAGTTCACGGGCCTGCACATCCTCTTCGACAAGGAGAACGTACCCAACACCATCGGCGAGTACGTCTCGAAGCTGGGCCTGCGGCAGCTGCGCATCGCCGAGACCGAGAAATACGCCCACGTCACGTTCTTCCTGAACGGCGGCCGCGAAGCGGAGTTCGAAGGCGAAGAGCGTATCCTCGTGGCGTCGCCCAAGGTCGCCACGTACGACCTCCAGCCCGAAATGAGCGCTCCGGAAGTGGCTGACAAGCTGGCCGCCGCGCTCGGTGAGCGGAAGTTCGACTTCATCTGCCTGAACTTCGCCAACGGCGACATGGTGGGCCATACGGGCGTTTACGAGGCCATCGTCAAAGCGGTAAAGGCCGTAGACGGATGCGTCGCCAAGGTCGTCGAAGCGGCCAAGGCCAACGGTTACGAGGTCGTGATGATCGCCGACCACGGCAATGCCGACAACGCCGTCAATGCCGACGGTACGCCCAATACGGCGCACTCGCTCAATCCGGTGCCCATCGTGGTCGTTTCGGACCGCGTGAAGTCGGTGCACGACGGCATCTTGGCCGACGTGGCTCCCACGGTGCTCCGCCTGATGGGCCTCGAACAGCCTGCCGAAATGACCGGCAAGGCGCTCGTGGAGCTGAAATAGCCCGCTTGCTGACACAAAAAATCCCGCACCGTAAAGTGCGGGATTTTTGTTTCGGGGCGGAATCCGGTTCCGGGTGCGGAACGGTTTCCGGCCGGATGCTTCGCGCTGCTCTTAGTCGAGCTCCTCCTTGAACTTCTCGATCCAGCCGGGTAGGAGACGCAGGGCGTGCGCCATCTGGTATTCGGTATTCGTCCGGTTGTTTGTGATGAATTCCATGGCGACCTTGAAGCAGTTGTCCTCTCCGTCTCGCTCCGCCGAACACTTGCAAACGAATTTGTCCCGGTTCTGATCGTTGGAAATCGCCAGCAGTTTGTCATAAGGGACGTCGGCAGTGAAATTCGCCGATACCTCCACGTAGGCGTAATCCATGTCCGCCACTTCTTTTATGATGGCGTAGTAGTTGATTCCCTGTACTTTGAACAGAATGTCCCTGTCTTCGTCGAACGTCGGGACATAGCCTTCGCGCTTCAGAAAAGCGAAGATATCCTCCCGGACGCTCTGCTGGGCGAAGAGCGCGGAAACCGTGCCGAAAATCAGGAGCAGGGTGAGCGTAAATTTCTTCATGCCGATTCTTTTTTTTGGGTTTTGCAATAGTCAAAGATAATGAATTCCTGCGCATGGTGGAGCGGAACCGGACGAAATTTGTGCGGGTGTGGGTTCCTCCGAACAACGTCTGCTGTTTCGGCAATCGTACCGCTTTCTGCAGAAGCTTCGCGCCGCGGACCTCCGGGGCTGCCTTGGGTGATGGCGCGGACCGGAAGTTTTTCGTCTGCGGCGATCGCTGCTGCGCATGACGGAGTCAGTAGAGTTCGATGAATTCGTACGTATTGCCTACGGCGGCGAGGTAGCGCAGGAACTCGCTGCGGGAGACGACCACCGTGGCGCGGTTGTCGTTGGGGTGGAACGAATAGGCCGGGAATCTCTCCAGATTCCGGTCCAGAAACAGGTGTACGTGGCGCTCCGGGTCGTTGATCAGCCCGAAGGGCGACACCGAGCCGGGACGCAGTCCGAGCCAGCGCTCCATGCGCTGTTCCGACGCGAACGAGAGCTTGCCCTGCCGCAGGCGGCGTTCGAGGTCGTGGATGGCGAGGTTCTGCTCGCAGTCGAACGCCACGAGGTAGTGGCGGTTGCCCTTGTGGTTGCGGAAAAAAAGGTTCTTGCAGTGCTTCGAGCCGTCGTCGCGCCAGTATCGGCGTGCGATTTCGATGGTCGGGGCTTCGGGGTGTTCGTACCACGTGTAGGCGATGCCGTGGCTGTCGAGCCAGTCGAAGACTTTTTGGCGTCGGTCGGTCGTGGGGACCGTGGCTGTTGAAGTGCCTGCTTCCGCAGTTGTTGTCGGTCCTGACGTTGTCCCCGATGTGCTCGCGGTCTTGCCGGATTCTCGCGCAATTGTATACGTTTCTGCCGATTCTCTCGTCTCCGCCGCATCCGATTCCGTTCTCCTCTGTGCTGTTGTTATTGTGGCCGGCTCCGTTGCCGGTTTCTGTGCCGGTGTTGCCGCATCCGATTCCGCGGCGGTTCCGGGGAGAGCCGTTTTCGTCTTTTCCGTCGTCATGGCATCAGTCGTTGCCATAAAATGTTTTGATATTCTCCTCGACGCATCCTACCAGCACGTCCACGGCTTCGCGGGGCGACCATGCGTTGTGGGGCGAGAGCAGCAGGCGGTCGGGTTCGCGGATGCCGAGCAGCGGACTGTCGGCGGCGAAGGGTTCGCGCGAGAAGACGTCGAGGGCCGCGCCGGCGATCGAACCCCGGTCGAGCGCTTCGGCCAGCGCCGCTTCATCGACGATGCCGCCGCGGGCGACGTTTATGAGGAGGGCCGAGCGTTTCATGACCGACAATTCCGGCGCGCCGATCAGTCCGCGGGTGCGGTCGTTCAGCGGGGCGTGGATCGAGACGATGTCGGAACGGCCCAGCAGTTCGGTGAGCGGAAGCGCGGGGTAAGGCTCTTCGCGCACGACGCCCGACGTCGAGGTGTAGCATACTTCGCAGCCGAATGCCGCCGCCAGCCGCGCCACCTCGCGGCCGATGGCGCCGAGTCCGACGATGCCCCATTTCGAGCCGTAGAGCTGGTGGGTGGGCAGTGCGAAATGGAACTGCTGTCCGGCGGCGGAGTAGGCGCCGCTCTTGACGTAACGGTCGTAATAGACGATGTTGCGACGCAGTGCGATGGCCGCTCCGAGGGTGGTTTCGGCCACGGAGTGCGTCGAGTAGCCTGCGGCGTTCTTTACCTCGATCCCCAGCTCGGCCGCGGCTTCGAGGTCGATGTTGTTGGTGCCGGTGGCGGCTACGCAGATCAGCCGCAGCCGGGGCAGGGACTGAAGCGTTTCGTGGCGCAGGACCACCTTGTTGGTGATTATCACGTCGGCTTCGCGGCAGCGGTCGGGAAGCTCTTCCGGCGTCGTGCGGGCGTAACCCTTGTATTCGCCCAAGGCTTGGAGCCGGCCGAGGTCGGCGCCTCCGAGTGTGTACTCGTCCAGAAATACGATGTTCGGTTTCATAAGGATATGCGGTTTTAGTTCATTTCTCCGATCAGGCCTCGGATTACGACCGACGCGCAGCCGATGCCGAACAGCGCGGGGATGTAGGATATGGTGCCGACGTTCGACTTCTTGTTCTGCTCCTCGCAGAGGATCAGCGCCCCTTCGCGCATCGGTTCGGGCGAGTAGACGGCCCTGAAACCGCTGCGGACGCCGATTTTGTGGAGCCGCTTGCGCAGCATGTGGGCCAGCGGACAGTGGTGGGTCTTGGAGATGTCGGCGATCTCCATCTTCGTCGGGTCGGTCTTGGCCCCTGCGCCCATCGAGCTGACCAGCGGCAGCGAACGGTCCAAAGCACCCTTTATCAGCGCCAGTTTGGGCGAGAGGGTGTCGATGGCGTCCACTGCGTAGTCGTATTTCGCGGCGTCGAGCAGCAGGTCGGTCTCCTCGTCCTTGATATAGCGGCTGACCACCGTGAGTTCTATCTCCGGGTTGATGTCGCGCAGGCGTTCGGCCAGAATCTCGGCTTTCTGGCGGCCGACGGTCGAGTGGAGGGCGACCAGCTGGCGGTTGATGTTGCTCGGCGCCACGGCGTCGGCATCGGCGATGGTCATGCGGCCCACGCCGGCCCGGACGATCATCTCGGCGGCATAGGCGCCCACGCCGCCCAGCCCGACGACCAGTACGTGGGCCTTTCGGAGCAGGTCGAGTTTCTCTTTGCCGAGCAGCAACTCGGTGCGTTCAAGCCAATTATCCGTATTCATTTTCAATTGCTGTGTTCGTTTTATCGGGCCGGGAGCGGCGGCGTTCCGGCCGCCTTGTCCTGCCCTTGCGGCCCGGTCGTAAATATCCGTCCGTAGTTTTCCAGCGTCGCCCGTTGCAGTTCCTCCGGCGTGACGCCTTTTACTTTCGCGGCGCGCGCGTAGATTTCCTCGATCGGGACGTCGCTGTCGTCGGTTTCGAGAAAAAGCTGCGAGAGGGGCGTTTCGCGCAGGGATTCCAGCGTTTTGGGCGATGCGAAGGCACGCAGGCCGAACGAGAGGTAATAACCTTTTCCGACGGCCCGGCGGGCCTGTTCGGGCGATCCGATGAAGCCGTGGAAGATCGCTGCGCGGGGCCGGCAGGCGTCCAGTTCGCGCATGACCGGCTCGAAAGCCCTGACGCAGTGCAGAACCACGGGCAGCCGCCGTTCGCGCGCCAGCGCGAGCTGCGCCCTGAACGCCGCCAACTGTGTTTCACGGTCGGCGCCATGCACGAAATCGAGTCCCGTTTCGCCGACGGCCTGCACGTCGCCGAGCAACGGCACGATCGTGCTAACGTCTTCTTTGTCAGCATTCCACGGATGAATTCCGGCTGTCCGCAGTTCGATGCCGCGGCCGGTCGGGCGGTGGGTGTGTATGTTGACGAATCGATCGGTCATCGCGACAAATGTACGAATTTTAAGTAAATTAAAAAATAATAGATATTGCATACCGGATTCTCGGAAAAAATTCGTATTTTCGCACGCGAATTATGGCTGTTAGCACACTAACAACGCACGACGAACCCAAAATATATCCAAACATAACAATCAAAATCTTTAACCATGTCGAAAATCATTACACTACGCAAGGGTCTCGACATCAATCTCCGGGGAAAGGCTCAGGAGTCTCTGGCCGACGCGCCGCTGGCTTCGGAGTATGCCCTCTCGCCTCTCGATTTCGAGGGCGTGACTCCCAAGTTGCTGGTTAAGGTGGGCGATGAGGTGAAAGCCGGTACGCCGCTGTTCTTCAACAAGTACAGCGAGCGCATCCTCTTCACGTCGCCCGTCAGCGGTACGGTTGCGGCCGTCAACCGCGGCGAGAAGCGCAAGATTCTCTCCGTGACCGTGACGCCGGCCTCCGTACAGAGCTACGAGGAGTTCGCGAAGCCCGATCTGCAGAAGGCTTCCCGCGAGGAGATTGTCGAGCTGCTGCTCAAGTCGGGTCTCTGGCCCATGATCGTGCAGCGACCCTACGGCGTTATCGCCGACCCGAACGACACGCCGAAAGCGGTCTTCATCTCCGCCTTCGATTCCGCGCCGCTGGCTCCGGACTACAACTACGTCCTGCGCGCCGAGCAGAAGAACCTCCAGACCGGTATCGACGTAATGCGCAAACTCACTTCGGGCAAGGTGCATCTTTCGGTGCGCGCCAAGGCCGAGGGGCAGATGACTGCGCTCAAGGGCGCCGAGACGCATGCCTTCGCGGGCAAGCACCCCGTCGGCAACGTCGGCGTGCAGATCCACCACATCGACCCCGTGAACAAGGGCGAAGTCGTGTGGACGGTCAACATTCAGGATCTGGCGATCATCGGCCGTCTGTTCAACGAGGGCCGCGTCGATATGACGAAGATCATCGCCGTGGCCGGCTCGGAGATCGAAAAGCCGCAGTACTGCCGCATCATCGCGGGCGCCAAGGTCGATTCGATCCTCAAGGGCAACGTGAAGCCTCAGAAGGAGGGCGACCATGTGCGCATCATTTCGGGCAACGTGCTCACGGGTACGAAAACCGTGGCCGACGGCTTCATCGGTTTCTATGCCAACCAGCTGACGGTGATTCCCGAAGGCGACAAGTTCGAGCTGCTGGGCTGGGCGATGCCCCGTTTCAACAAATTCTCCGTATCGCGCGCCTACTTCTCGTGGCTCTGCCCCAAGAAGGAGTACAATCTCGATACCAACATGAACGGCGGCGAGCGTCCGTTCGTGGTGACGGGCCTTTACGAGCGGTATCTGCCGATGGACATCTACCCGATGTACCTGCTCAAGGCGTGTCTCGCCGGCGACATCGACAAGATGGAAAACCTCGGCATCTACGAAGTGGTCGAAGAGGATTTCGCGCTTTGCGAGTTCGTCGATCCCTCGAAGATCGAGATTCAGCAGATCATCCGCGACGGTATTAACTTAATGATTAAGGAGGCTTAACGATGAGCGCATTACGCAATTTAGTAGACAAGCTCAAGCCCACGTTCACCAAGGGTGGCAAGCTGGGCTTCCTGGAGTCGACGTTCGATGCGTTCGAGACATTCCTGTTCGTACCGAACACCACGACGCAGAAAGGCGCGCACATACGCGACTGCAACGACATGAAGCGTACGATGATCATGGTGGTAGTCGCCCTGATGCCGGCGCTTCTGTTCGGTTTCTATAACACGGGTTACATGCACTTCCTCTCGCAGGGCGTGCAGCCCGAATTCTGGGCTTCGCTCTGGTTCGGATTCCTCAAGGTGCTCCCCCTGATCGTCGTTTCGTACGTCGTGGGTCTGGGCATCGAGTTCGCATTCGCCCAGTTCCGCGGCCACGAGGTCAACGAGGGCTTCTTGGTGTCGGGTCTGCTGATCCCGATGATCATGCCGGTGGACATTCCGCTCTGGATGGTGGCTCTCTCGACCGCCTTCGCCGTCGTCTTCGGCAAGGAGGTGTTCGGCGGTACGGGCATGAACGTCTTCAATCCCGCGCTGCTGGCGCGCGCCTTCGCCTTCTTCGCCTATACGCCCTCGATGTCGGGCGCGACGGTGTGGATCGCGGGCATGACCTCCGGCGAGGGCGTGGTGGACGGCTTCTCCGGCGCAACGGCGCTCGAAAACCTGAGCACCACGGGCCAGATGGGCTATTCGGCCATGGACGCCTTCCTCGGTTTCATTCCGGGCTGCGTGGGCGAGACTTCGACGCTGGCGATCCTGATCGGCGCGGCGATCCTGCTCTTCACGGGCGTCGCTTCGTGGCGCACGATGGTCTCGGTATTCGTCGGCGGTCTGGCGATGGGCTATCTCTTCCAAGCGCTCGGCGTGACGACCTATCCGGCATGGTGGCACCTGATCGTCGGCGGTTTCGCTTTCGGTGCGGTCTTCATGGCCACCGATCCCGTCACCTCGGCGCAGACCGACAAGGGCAAATACATCGTGGGTCTGATGACCGGTGCGCTGGCCGTGCTGATCCGCGTGGTCAATCCGGCCTATCCCGAAGGCATGATGCTGTCGATCCTCTTCATGAATGCGCTGGCTCCGCTGGTGGACTACTATGTGGTCGAGGCGAACATCTCGCGCAGAAAGAAACGTGTTAAACTGGCAAAATAGGGGAGAATATGGCAACGAAAAAATTCAAATGCACCGTTTGCGGCTACATTCACGAAGGAGACGCCGCACCCGAAAAATGCCCGGTCTGCATGGCCCCCGCCTCGGCGTTCGTCGAACTGAAGGACGAGAAGAAAAAGGGGCTGTTCAGCGACAAGAACGGCAACGCATATATTATAATGTACTCGACGGTGATGGTGGTCATCGTAGCGACGCTGCTGGCCGTGGCCGCACTTTCGCTCCAGTCGCGCCAGTACGCCAACGAGCTGAACGAGAAGAAGCAGTCGATCCTTTCGTCGCTCTCGGCGCAGGGTGAGAATTACGACGCCTTCATCAAGGGCTATGTGCTCGACGCCGACGGCAACGAGCTTGAAGGCGAGGATGTCTTCGAGCTGCTGAAGGACCTTCAGGGCGCTTTCGATGACGGCAAGTTCCCCGTATTCGAAGCCGCCGACGGCCGCGTGGTGATTCCCGTGACCGGCATGGGCCTCTGGGGACCCGTCTGGGGTTATATCGCCCTCGAAAAGGATATGGACACCGTGGCCGGTATCATCATGGCCCACAAGGGCGAGACCCCCGGTCTGGGTGCCGAGATCGCAACGCCGAAATATCAGGCGCAGTTCGTCGGCAAGAAGATCTTCAAAGGCGACGAGTTCGTCTCCGTGAAACTGCGCAAGGGCGGCGCTCAGGACCCCGAACATGAGGTCGATGCCATTTCCGGCGGTACGAAGACCTCGGACGGCGTGACGGCGATGCTCTACAACAGCATGGAACACTACCTGCCGCTGCTCGAAGCCAAGCGCAAGGCCGCGGTCGAGCAGGTCGTATTTGCTCCCGTGCGGGATGAGTCTAACGAAGAAAATGTAGAAAACAATGAGTAAGAACGAAAAAGAGCCTTTGTTTTCGGCTAAGAACATGAAGTTCCTGACGGGGCCGTTCTCCGCGAACAACCCGGTCATCGTGCAGATTCTGGGTATCTGCTCGGCGCTGGCCGTCACCGTACAGCTCAAACCCGCCATCGTCATGGCCTTGTCCGTGACGGTCGTGACGGGATTCTCGAATCTGGTGATGTCGCTGCTGCGCAACGGCGTGCCCTCGCGCATCCGCATCATCGTACAGCTGGTGGTTATCGCCGCGCTGGTAATTCTGGTCGATCAGGTGCTTAAAGCCTACGTTTTCGAGGTTTCCAAGCAGCTGTCGGTTTACGTGGGCCTTATCATCACCAACTGTATCGTCATGGGCCGCATCGAGGCCTTCGCGCTGGCCAACAAGCCGTGGGCGTCACTGCTCGACGGTATCGGCAACGGTCTGGGCTACGGCCTGATTCTGGTGATCGTGGCTTTCTTCCGCGAGCTTTTCGGTTCGGGTTCGCTGCTGGGCTTCCGCATCGTTCCTGAGAGCTGGTATATCGCCGAGGGCGGTTTCTACTCCAACTGCGGCCTGATGCTCTTCCCGCCGATGGCGCTGATCATCGTGGGCTGCATCATCTGGGTGCACCGTTCGCGCAATAAGGATTTACAGGAAAAATAGGAGGGTAACGTATGGAATCATTGAATATCTTTATCCGGTCGATCTTTATCGACAACATGGTCTTCGCGTTCTTCTTCGGCATGTGTTCCTACATCGCCGTTTCGAAGAGCGTAAAAACGGCCCTCGGCCTCGGCGCCGCCGTTACGTTCGTGATGGTGATGACCGTGCCGCTGAACTACCTCCTGTATGAATTCGTACTCAAGGCAGGTGCCCTTTCGTGGGCCGGGCTGCCCGATGTGAACCTGGACTTCCTGACGTTTATCGTCTTTATCGCCACCATCGCCGCTTTCGTGCAGCTGGTGGAGATGGCCGTCGAGAAGTTCTCGCCGACGCTTTACAGCCAGCTGGGTATCTTCCTGCCGCTGATCGCCGTGAACTGCGCCATCATGGGCGGCTCGCTTTTCATGCAGCAGAAGGTCGATGCGCTGGAGCTGACGTCGCTGTGGCAGTCGATCGTCTACGGCCTTGGCTCCGGCCTGGGCTGGTGGCTCGCCATCGTCATGATGGCCGCCATCCGCGAGAAGACGACCTACTCGCAGATCCCCGCGGCGCTCAAGGGCCCCGGTATCGCGTTTATCATCACCGGCCTGATGGGTATCGCCTTCATGATCTTCTCGGGTATTCAGTTCTAACCTTAAAAGAGATTCGGAAAAAATGGAATTGACTATTATAGTTGCAATCATTGCCTTTCTGGCGGTAACCCTCCTGTTGGTAGGGCTGCTTCTCTTTGCAAAGGCCAAACTGACCTCGTCGGGCGAAGTTACGATCGACATCAACGGCGGCGAGAAGGTCATTACGACCGAAAGCGGCTCGACGCTGCTCGCAACGTTGGCCAACAACAAGGTCTTCCTGCCTTCGGCCTGCGGCGGCGGCGGTTCGTGCGGCATGTGCAAATGCCAGG
>OGLF01002111.1_pt1 | contig 9827 bp, 9 predicted proteins | sample 1572701 | NCBI WGS metagenome assembly OGLF01 (sample SAMEA2581910, study PRJEB24529) | metagenome | biome: Human gut stool | place: China | collected 2011 | reverse complement strand
GTGCGCGGCACAATGGTAATTTTCTGCACGGGGGCGCTGTTCGTCTGCAAGGCCGCCACCAGCGCGTGGCCGACCTCATGGTAAGAGACGATGCACTTTTCCTTATTGTTGAGGATCTTGTTCTTCTTCTGCGCACCGGCCAGGATCGTGTCCACGGCCTCCTGCAGGTCGAACTGGGTCACGGCCTTGCGGTGATGGCGCACAGCACAGAGCGCGGCCTCGTTCACGATGTTAGCCAGCTCGGCGCCGGACGCACCGGGCGTCATGCGGGCCACAACACCAAAGTCACAGTCGGGGCCGAGCTTGACTTTCTTAGCGTGCAGGCGCAGGACGCTCTCGCGGCCCTTCAGATCGGGCAGCTCCACGGGCACGCGGCGGTCAAAACGGCCCGGACGCAGGAGCGCCGGATCAAGGATATCCGGACGGTTCGTAGCGGCGATCGTGATGATGCCTTCATTGGAACCGAAACCATCCATTTCGACGAGCAGCTGGTTCAGCGTCTGTTCGCGTTCATCATGTCCGCCACCCAGTCCGCTTCCGCGCTGACGGCCGACGGCATCGATTTCATCGATGAATACGATACATGGTGCATTCTTCTTAGCCTGGGCAAAGAGATCGCGTACGCGGGATGCGCCGACGCCGACGAACATTTCTACGAAATCGGAACCGGAGATGGAGAAGAACGGAACGCGCGCCTCTCCTGCTACAGCTCTGGCAAGAAGGGTCTTGCCTGTACCTGGAGGTCCGACGAGAAGAACGCCCTTCGGAATCTTGGCGCCGATAGCCGTATAACGTCCCGGATTTTTCAGGAAATCGACGACTTCGGAAAGTTCTTCCTTCGCTTCGTCCTCACCTGCGACATCATCAAAGTTGACATGGACCTGGCCTTCGCCTGTCATCTTCGCTCTGGACTTGCCAAAGCTCATGACGCGTCCGCCGCCGCCCTGTGTCTGGTTCATGATCCAGAACCATACGATGACAAGGATGACGATCGGAAGAAGTGAAGACAAGAGGCTCATCCACCAGGACGGCTGTTCCGGCGGCTTAGCCGTGATCGTTACGTTATTATCCGTCAGTTTGGGCAGGAGCGTCGTATCATGTGCCGGTGCATAGGTGGCAAATTCAGTACCATCCTTCAGCTTGCCGCTGATGGACTGATCGACCATGGTTACGGAAGATACATTCTTCTTATCTACCTGAGAGATAAAATCACTGTATGTGATTTCGGAATGTTTTTCCTGTGGATGGACGAAGGTATTGAATATGGATACCGCTATGACGATAAGCAGCACATATAGCGCAACATTCTTTAGAAACTTATTCAATCTATTCCTCCTTTTATGTGCACTGATTCAAACAACTGCAGCGGGATCGATAGGGAAATTCATTCCGCGCTTTCCGTTCATGCGGCATCCCCCGTGCCTTCCGGACAGGCACCCGGCCTGTGCGCGTCTCTAAACAAAACCTTTATAGAAACTTTTAAATCAGTAATTAATTTTATCATATTTTACCACATACCTGCAACGTCTATTTTACAATTGAGGCATGCCGCAAGTATATAAATGTGAACAAAAAGGAACCGCCCGGTCCGATGGCCGATCGGCTCCCGCTTGTTATTTCGCCTGCGCGAAGACCTTATTGTCCAGTTCACAGATTTCCGGAAGGTTTCTATACTTCTGTGCATAGTCGCATCCGTATCCGACGATGAATTTGTCAGGGATTTCATAGCCGATGTACTTGACATTGACTTCCTTCTCACGTCTTTCCCTCTTGTCGAGGAAAATAGCGAGTTCTACGGAAGCAGCGCCTCTCTTTTCAAGAATCGGAGTGAGAGCTGCCATCGTGATGCCGGTGTCAATGATGTCTTCTACAACGATGACATGGCGTCCGCGGATATCGCTGTCCAGATCTTTCTTGATCTTGACCAGGCCGGAAGATGTGGTTGCATCTCCATAGCTGGAAACGACCATGGTATCCAGAATGACCGGAAGGTCGATTTCACGCATCAGGTCACAGAGGAAAGGCATGGCACCTTTCAGAATCCCAACGAGGACGATTTCCTTGCCTGCATAATCTTTGGTGATCTGCTGGCCCATTTCGCGAACCCTCTTTGCGATCTGTTCTCTTGTAATCAATACGGTTTTGATATCATGTTTCAAATTTTCCATTTCAGCACTTAGTCTCCTTCTATCCAGCTTAGTGTTAATAATAAAAATTTCTTTGTATCGGGCGACGGTCTTCCGTAGCGGCTTCCCCGCAGGAATCCTGCCCAGTACACGTGATCTTCATCAGCGGCCAGCGGCCACAGATTTCTTGCTTCCTTCGGCACTTTCTTCGCCTGGAGAAGCTTTCCGATATCCTTTGTCCCTTCCATTCCGGAAGGTGCGATGCGGTCGCCCTTTTGCGGGAATCTGAGGCGGATGGTACCGACCTTGTCCGCATCGAGCAGATACTGGTATTTTTCAAGATGCAGAGGCGCCTTGTCGAGCAGTCTGGTTTCCATAAACCAGCGGCCCAGCTTCTGGCAGTTTTCTGTATCGTTGTTTCCTATTATATCAGTCTTGTGAATATTATCTACCCATTTAGGGCATATCGTTTTATAAATTATTTGTAACAGATTCCATGCATCCGGTTTATCTTCATTCCTTGTATCCCCAGCATAAACAAGAAATCCATTTGATGAAAGCTCAACGGTCACGCCTGCTTCATCCGTTTTTGCGCCTGTTTTTCCGGAGAGGAGAAGATTTCTTACCCTTTCAAGTCCTTCAAAATCAGGCTCTTTGGCACCGGCCCTGATCATCAGTCCGGCAGTCGTCCTTCTTGCAATGGCAGTGGGAAGGCTCCTGTAAATCTCCCTGTCGCAGTAAAGGCAGTTTCCTTCCTCCCCTTTGACAATCCTTTTTTCCGCTTTTTTGGCCTCTTCCTCAAGGAAATGATCTTCCTCGCGAAGAATGCCGGAGGTGCGTGAAAGTGTTTCCACCAGATTCGGATTGTAGGAAAGAAGTTCGGGGATCAGAAGAAGCCTGAGCTTGTTCCTTGTGACGTCGGGAATGTCATTCGTCGGATCATGGCAAGGCTCATAAGGGAAATCTTTGAGGAAATCCTCGATTTCCTTTTTCCTTGCGCAGAGGAACGGACGGATGAGGTCATCCCTTTTGGGGCTGATGCCTGAAAGTCCCTTGGCGCCACTTCCACGAAGGAAATGGAAAAGAACGGTTTCTGCCTGGTCATCTGCGTGATGAGCCGTCGCAATGACATCGTAATGTTCCTTTTCTTTTACATCTCGGAGCGCCTTGTACCTCAAATCCCTTGCGATTGTCTCGATGGATTCGCCGCCCTTCTGCGCGCCTTTGACGTCGACATCTCTCCTGTAGAAGGGAATCTTCCTTTCAAGGCAGATCTTTCCGACGTAGTCCGCTTCCTCTCCTGATTCTTTGCGGAGATGGTGATCTACGCAGCAGCATCCTACCTCTATGCCTTCCTCTTCACGGATGGAATCGAGAAAAAGAAGAAGCCCCAGAGAGTCCGGACCGCCTGATACAGCGGCCAGGATACGGCTTCCCCTTCTCCAGAGCTTTTCCTTATGGGCATAGGAGAGCATGCGCCCCATCCACTGCCTGTCCATCATTTCGGTTCATTCGGAACAAGGACGTCGGCATCCAGAAGCCCTTCCGACAAATCCCTGTCGCTTACAGTAATCTCAGACAGCGCAAGGTATTCCATGAGGCTGTCCAGAATAGCAATCCCTGCCACGATGATATCCGCTCTTTCGGGCATCAGGCCCTTTGTGCGGCAGCGTTCGTCATAGGACATGGCGCTGAGCTTCTTCAGGGCTTCCGTCACATTTTCCTGACGAATGACGAAATCCTGTACTTTTTCAGAATCATACACATCGAGCTTCTGGATCATGGCTGCCAGCGAAGTCACTGTGCCGCCTACACCGATCCAGCGTTTGACGTTTCTGATGTATTCCATGAGGTCCGTTGTGCGGAAGAGTTCGAAGCAGTGCTTCTTCAGCATGCTGAGGCCTCTTGCCGTCGTCGTGTCGAACTGCTTGGAGCAGCGCACGCATCCGAGCTGGAAGCTGTGGCACATGCCGACGTCCGTGCCGAATCCCATGCAGATCTCCGTGGATCCGCCGCCGATATCAACGACTGCCGTCAGCACGCCGGGCGTGCCGGCTGCGCCGATATAGCTGTAGTAGGCTTCTTCGGTGCCTGACAGGATGCGGACTTTGACGCCTGTCGTCTCTTCGACAAGCTTTGCGAAATCCGGTCCGTTTCCGGCATCTCTCATGATGGAAGTGCCGTAGGCGAAGATTTCATCAGCGCCTGCTTCTTTCGCTTCCTTTACAAATCCCTCCACGGCCTGGAGGGTTCTTTCTCTTGCGCCCTGTCCGATACAGGCTGTATCAGTCATCCCTTCCCCGAGACGGCTGCTTCTCAGATCCTTTTTCAAAACCTTCCATTCGTCTTTGTCATCTTTCTCTGCCAGCAAAAGACGAACCGAATTGGTTCCGATATCGATAATCGCACGCATGGTTTCCTCCCCTAAAAGAACAAGGGAGCAATAGCTGCTCCCCTATTTCCATCTGTCAGTCGGAACGGCGCGCGCCGCGTCCGCCCCTCTTAGATTCCACATTACGTTTCAAATCAAGAAGTCTTTCATCACTGTCTTTCAGGAAGCGGCTGAGCTTGTCCTCAAAAGAAGCGGGAGCTTCCTGTCTTGCCGACTGGCGGTATCCGCCGGAGAAGGAACGCCTTTCCTGATTCCTGGGTGCCGGAGCAGATGCTTCGCGATCACCGGAATTTTCTCTTCTGGTGAAATGGTGGAATTCTCTGCCGTTGCCGTGTTCATGATCGCGGTGAAAATGATCCTGCCGCTTTTCCTGCGGGGCAGCAGGCTGTGCCTGCTTAATGGATAAAGCAATTTTGCCTTTGTCATCGATCGTGATGACCTTAACTTTGATCTTATCCTGTACTTTCAGATAATCATTGACATCATTCACATATTCGCTGGCTACTTCTGAAATGTGAACCAGGCCTACACTCTTGTCTGGCAGTTCAACAAATGCGCCAAACTTCGCGATCCCTGTAACTGTACCTTCTACGATATTGCCGACTTCTAAAGCCATGAAAAAAAAGACATCCTCCCTAAGGTCAAGCTCCCTGGAGCCTTCCTTAAATAAAATAAACATAAATATAAATTGATTATACGAGATTTCACAGGGAATATCAATATCACGACAGACTATTCCGCGCCCTTGCAAAAGAGTGCGAAAAAGACGGACTGCATTCTGAAAACCTCATTTTCCGTCATACAGGAAGAACCCTGCCCCCTTATACAGGGAGAAGGGCTCCTCGAAGCTGTCCTTTTATTAAAGATAATATACTAATGTATATTTTGCGTAATATGTGCGTAACATCCTACTTGACGTACGGCATTTCCCCTGGCTTTACAAGGCCGAGTTCGTCGCGGGCCTTCTGCTCCAGCTTCTTGGGATCCTGCAGATCCTGCTTCTTCTGCTCGAGCTCTTCCTTTTCATCCGTCAGCCAGATCGGAAGAGCGTCGCTGTATCTCATGCTCCTGCATTTTCAGCTGAGCAAAGTGATAACTCTGGATGCCTAGTACAACGATGCATAAGAATACTGAAACGCAGAAAACGCATCTCAGCATCACGCTGTCCGGAAAAAGGCGCTTCAGAAAAGGCCTTTTCCTCTTACTATGCATGCGGCGCTCTTTACGCACGAGCTTCCCTCCCCAGTACTTGGTTCACAAACTTGTATACCTTAGGTTCTGCTGCCATTTCCGCATCATACTTCTCTCTTGCCTTGGCTGCGCGGAATCCATAATCCAGCCATGCTTTCGTATCATTCCAGCGGTTCGGATCATTGTAGAGTGTCACAATGACAAGGCGGCCGTCACGTTCTGCCGAGGCAACAAGACAGTCTCCGGCAGCTTCGGTCATGCCTGTCTTGATGCCGTTGGCACCGGGATAACCGCTGCTAAGGAATTCATTCCTGTTTTCCACATTGCGGTAAATGCCGTTCCTGTACGTCATCGGGTATGTCTTTCTCTTGACGACATCACGGAAATCCGGATTCTTCATGGCATACGCAGAAATGAGAGCCATATCTTCTGCCGTCGTGTAATGATCCGGATTGGTCAGTCCGTTTGGATTGGCAAAGTGGGAATGCACAGCACCGATCGCTTTTGCCTTTTCATTCATCATTTCAACAAAACGCCCGTAGGAGCCTCCGACGGTTTCAGCCGTCACGACAGCTGCATCATTTCCTGAAATAAGCATCATGCCGTAGAGCAGCTGATGCAGGCTGATCGGCATATCCGGACGGACGCCGATATTCGTTCCATCCTGGCCCATGGCAAGAGGCGTGACAACGACATTCTGGTCGAGCTTTGCCTTTCCTTCTTCCAGGGCGATGATGCAGGTCAGAATCTTCGTCGTGCTTGCCGGGTAAATCTTTAGTTCCCCGTTCTTATTTGCCAGCATTTCTCCCGTATTTCCATCAATCAGCGCCGCTGCGGCCGCTTTTGTTTCAGGCGGAGGCGGGAGGACTTCCATTTTCGGCGGAGGCGGCGTCATCACCACCAGTACACCAAATGCAGCTCCCACAAAAACAATAACCAGCGCTAAAAATGCCAGCAGTTTCTTCATAACCAATTCCTTTCCGTCTCATGGCATGGCCAGGAGACCGGGACCGTAATTATTGTTCGGCCTCAGAGGATCCCTGCTCCGCGGCTTCCTTTTTCTGTTTCTCCAATTGCTGGCGGGTTTCGTCGATTTCGAAATCATCCTTCACAGCCTGCCCGCGGTCTTTTGAAATGCCCTTATTGAGTGCTGCCGTGTATTCGAGGCCGTTTTCAGAGCCATTCGTGGTATAAATACCAAGACTTCCGCAGTAAATCGTATTTCCGCGGTATACGGCATCCGGAACATTTCCTGCATGGTAAACCTTTGCCAGTTTCCCTGCTGTCAGGTATGTCCTTTCAAGGTCAGTGTAATTTCCCGAAGCAGCCGGCTTGAAGGCTTTTTCTCCATTGACGACGATCCAGCCGTCATCTACTTTAACATGGTCTCCGGAATATTTCACCATGCGCTTTACATTTTTATTGATTCTGTCGGATGTTTTCGGATGATTGCCCGGTGCCAGAACTGCTTTGAGGCCGGTCGGCGAGCTTTCACCGTACTTGTCCTTCAGGACCTGCATGGCTGCCGCAGGAGCACCCGGATTGTATCCGGCTTCCACCGTATATTCGAAGCCCCTGTCATCTGCCTGTTTTTCCTGATCCTTCGTAAATACAGCATTCGCTACATAGTTGCCTGCGACATTGGCAAGGATTGCCTGGCCCACCGTAGCATCGCCGCCAAGATAAATATTGAGCGCCGTAATGAGGCCGACTCTTTTCTTGACACCGTCTACATTGTGACGGAGCTCGCCGTGCGAAACTTCATGAGCCATGATGTAAGCCAGCTCATCATCGTCCATCGTATCAAGTGTACCCTTATTGACGCACATGACGCCGCCAAGGCTCATGAACGCATTGATGTCTTCCTGAGGGGATACGTAGATCTTATAATCCCTCTTGAGCGTTCCCGTGTCGCGGATTCTCTGATAGACATCCTGCACACGTGCATCTGCCGCCGGATCCTCATAGACGCCCGTTTCCTTCTGGCATTCATCCAGAAGCTGAAGCTGATTATGATCATCCATACGCGAATAATAATTGGAAACAAAGAGCATAGCTGCCGTTCCATAGAGAATCTTCTCTGTTACGGAAGCCGCCTCAACTTCGAGGGGAGCTGCGAATGCGCCTGTTGCGCAGACTGCTGCCAGAGCCGCAGCCGCCATTTTTCTCTTCCAGTGTTTCATGATGCGCCTCCATACCTGTAATCCATCGATATATTACTATTGTATCATTTTTAGCAGTTTGCGTGAAATATCAATTTTCTTCGATTTCCTTGATAATCCATCATATTTTGTTGCATTACGCATCCATCTTATAGAGCTTTATCAAAAAATTTCTATCTTTTTATCTTTAACTCTTGTATTCATTTGATATAATATAAAAGTGAATCTTTTTGAAATATCATTCGCGCTCATTGAAAGGAGTCTTTTCATGACAGCAGATAACCTTACATTCTCTCTGGAAATCGATTTCATTCCGGACATTCAGGAAGGCCGCATGGACCTCAAAGCCAAGATGAAGGAAGTTGCCGCAAAATATGCCGGCACATATGTCCTTGATCCGAAGGCACGCCCGATTATTTCCGGACTTTCCAAGGAAGACGTGGAAAACGCCCTCAAGGATCTAGGCCTGCAGGCATTCGGCACCTGGCCGTCCTGCATTCTGACCTGTACCATCAATACGCCTCTTCCGCTCCGTGCGGTAGGCATGTCCGACGGCTGGGACATTTACACCGGCAAGAAGACATTCTTCGCTTTCGCACAGTTCCCGGCAGATGCACTGGGCCTCATGGTCAAGGCATGCACCTACTACCTCGAACACGAAAATTATCAGTCCCTGGAAGAATTCATTGATTCCATCGGCTATGAAACATTCCGTGACACCGTCCTCGGCAATGCAGTCGCTGACGGAAACGGATCCGCCGACAGCTTCTACGGCAACGGCGGCTGGGATTCCCCGGAAGTTCCGCCTCTGGCGCCCGGCGATTTCGTCCGTCCGGAAAACAACATCATGCAGATCATTGAAGTATATCCGGAAATGGGACCCTTCCTCATGGAATACGGCATGTCCTGCGTAGGCTGCTTCGTTTCCTATGATGAAAATCTCTGGCAGGCTGCTCAGGGCCATGGCATGGACGTCTTCGAAATCATCGGCGAAATGAATGAATTCATCGCTGACAAGTACAAGAAGCCGCTCCTGACTGAAGATACACCGATGGAAACCATCCTCACCATGTATCCGCAGCTCCTGACCGTTTTCCAGAGCCAGAACATCCCGATGCCTTCCGACATGAAGACATCGATCGGCATCATGTGCCGCGATGCAGGCGCTGACGTGAAGACACTCATTGCCAAGTGCGATGAAAGACTTCGCAGCGGAGATGAAATGTAATTCCAATGACGAAAGGCTGAGCCAATGCTCAGCCTTTTATTTTGCTCTGAAGAAAGGCTTCCAGTTTTTCCTGGAAGATTTTCCCTGCCTCCCTGCTCCTTGCCGGAGGCCCTTTCAAATGATGCTTGCCGCTTCTCATAGCCTTCTTGGCCAGATGGCGCTTCATAAGGAGCCCGTCTATGTTGTTTTCCGTGTACTGCCAGCCGTCCTGATGAAAAGCATATGCCTTCCTGGCAAGAGCCATGGCCGCTGCGCCGTAGTCCTGCGTCACAACGATATCTCCTTCCTTCAGAAGATTCGTCAGGACGAAATCAGCAGAGTCGGCACCCTTGTCCACCGTCTTCACCCGGCTGTAATCCGATTCAATCCGGTGACTCGTGTCGCAGATGATCGTCACGGGGATCTTGAATTTTCTGGCCGCCCTTTCCGTTTCACGCACGACCGGGCATCCGTCCCCGTCTATCCATATTTCCATAATCCCTCCCATAAAAAAAGGAGCTGTGACAAAATCCGTTAAAACGCTGCTTTTCCTTTTCTCGAGCGAAGCGAGGTTTAAGGGTGTTAACCTTGCTCCGAAGGAGAAGGTGGTGCGGATTTGTTAATACAGACAAATAAATATCATAAAAAATCTAATCGTACCTTAATCTTAATCATGCAGCCATTGGAGCTGCGTTGAATACTTCCATTGGGGCTAAAAGATGTAATTTGCGCTGAATGCGTTTGTTGTT
>OGLF01002103.1_pt1 | contig 9861 bp, 8 predicted proteins | sample 1572701 | NCBI WGS metagenome assembly OGLF01 (sample SAMEA2581910, study PRJEB24529) | metagenome | biome: Human gut stool | place: China | collected 2011 | reverse complement strand
CGGCGTGGCGCACAAGGAGAAAATCAAGCAGCTGAAGACCAACATCGATGTTCTCACACTGACCGCGACGCCGATTCCGCGGACGCTGCACATGAGCCTCATCGGTATCCGGGATATGAGCGTGCTGGAAGAACCGCCGATGGACCGTGTGCCCATCCAGACATATGTGATGGAGTACAATGAGGAACTGGTGAGGGAGGCAATCTCCAGGGAACTGGCGCGCGGCGGGCAGGCGTATTTTGTATACAACAGAGTGCGCGAGATCGCCGATGTTGCGACGAAGATTGCGGAGCTTGTGCCGGAGGCGAACGTGGCATATGCGCACGGACAGATGAAGGAAACCGAACTGGAAAATATCATGTACCGGTTTATCAACGGCGAGATCGATGTGCTTGTATCCACGACGATCATTGAGACGGGACTGGATATTTCAAACGTGAATACGATGATTATCCACGATGCGGACAATATGGGCCTTTCCCAGCTGTATCAGCTCCGCGGGCGTGTGGGCAGATCGAACCGCACGGCGTATGCCTTTTTGATGTATAAGCGGGATAAGATGTTGAAGGAGGTCGCAGAGAAGCGGCTTGCCGCAATCAAAGAGTACACGGAGCTTGGAAGCGGCTTTAAGATTGCCATGCGCGATCTTGAGATCCGCGGAGCGGGCAGCCTGCTCGGCGAGCGGCAGCACGGCCATATGGAAGCGGTCGGCTATGATCTGTACTGCAAGATGCTAAACGAAGCGGTCAAGGAAGCGAAGGGCATCGCGGTGGAGGAAAGCTTTGACACGTCGATTGATATTGTGATCGACGCTTATATCCCGATGGGTTATATTCCGAACGAACTGCAGAAACTGGACATCTACAAACGCATCGCAGATATTGAGACGCAGGAGGAGACGGAGGAGATGACGGAGGAACTGATCGACCGTTTCGGAGATCCGCCGAAGTCCGTGGAAAATCTGCTTTACATTGCAAAAATCAAATCAATGGCGCACCGGCTTTATTTTACGGAAGTGGCGCAGAAGGGTGAGAGTGTCCGTTTTACTCTCTATGAGAAAGCACGGATTGATGTGGCGAAGATTCCGGAACTGGTGGCTGCATACGGTCAGAAGGTGACGTTTACCGCTGATCCGAAAAACCCGTATTTCACATATCACCTGAAAAAGAATTCGAGGGACAAGAATGTGGACATCAAATCGGTGGTGGAGCAGTTCCTTGCCGATGCCGGGAAATTTCTGGCGGAGCGGGAAGCACCAAGGGAAGGCTGAAAAAGGCGATAGAGAGCCGGCTTTTTGGAATCCGGGAGACCGGCTCTCCGGCGTCGGAAAAGCTTGAAAAAAGTATGAAAAATATTGCGACCCGGAGAAAATTGCACTATAATAGAGCAAGACTGCCATGGCAAGCTGTCATGGCATATACCAGGAGGAACCTATGAGAGCAAAGAGATGGAGCGCACTGCTTCTTAGCGGTGTTATGGCAGCATCCATGTTAACAGGATGTGGAATGAATAAAAATGAGACAGTGGCAACTTTTGATGAGACGGAAGTGCCGCTTGGAGTAGCAAATTTTGCAGCGAGATTTCTGCAGGCAACATATGATGATTTTTATGTGGCATATTTTGGCGAAGACGTATGGTCATCCGATCTGTACAACAACGGCACCACGATGCAGGACAATATCAAGGACAGCGTGATGCAGTCACTGTTCGATATGTATACACTGGAAGCGCACATGGCAGAGTACGATGTGGAGCTGACGGAGGATGACAAGGCGGAGATCGCAGACACAGCGGCTGCGTTTATTGCAGACAACAGCAAGGATGCATTGGATGCACTTGGTGCAGATGAAGAGACTGTGGAGCGTTATCTGACACTGGCGACGATCCAGAACCGGATGCACACGGCGATCATTGCGGATGCCGATACCAATGTGACGGATGAGGAAGCCAACACAAGCTCCTACAGCTATGTCAAGGTGTCCAAGCAGTCCCATACGGATGAGGATGGCAATACCGTGGAGTACACCGACACCGAGCTCACACTGCTCGGCAAGACGGTCGGTATGTTTGACATGGACGCCAAGGCGGGCACGCTGGAGGATGCGGCAGAGCAGTATGACTATACGGTGAGCAGCGGAACGTTTACTGCCGACGACAGCACACTCGATGAGGCGGTTCTTACGGCACTGCAGGGACTGGACGAAGGGGAGGTGTCGGATGTCATCGACACAGATACCGATTACTATGTAGTTCGTCTGGATGAGAAGACGGATGCGGATGCAACCGAGACGACCAGACAGAACATTATCAGCCAGCGCCAGAGCGATCTGTACGACGAGACGCTCAAAGGCTGGGAAGATGAGCACGACTGGACCGTGAAGGATTCCGTGTGGGCGAAGGTAACATTTGACAACCTGTTCACCACAACAGTGCAGGATACGGAGACCGAGACCGTCACGGAGAGTGCGACGGAATAGAAGAAAAGCTGCGGCAATGACAGATATTGCGGCAGGAGACAGCGAATTATTGGAACGCTCGCGTTATGCCCTTTAACGAGCAACAGCGATCCGACGATCTGCTGTCTCCTGCTGCATGTCTGTCATTATCGCAGCTTTTCGTTCTTTACGAGCATCTCTTCAATGACGCCCTGGCAGTGGGCACCGATTTTCTTCTTTGTCTCTTTATCCAGCTCGTTCGGATAGATCGGCTTGCCGTACTCTAAGATGACGTGCGTTGCTTTTACCTTCGGAAAATGATTCTCTAAAATATCGGCGGAACCGGTGATTGCCATAGGGACGATCGCACAGCCGGTCTTTTCTGCCATCTTGAAACTTCCCTCCTTAAAAGGAAGCATCAGGTCGTCGGTCTTGTTGCGCGTTCCCTCCGGAAAAATGCACATCGAGATGCCGTTCTTGATGTGATCGATGCCGGCAAGAATGGTCTTTAAGGCTTCCTTGACGTCATCACGGTTGATGAACAGGCAGTAGAGACGCTTCATCCACAGGGAAAGAAGCGGAACTTTTGCCATGTCATTCTTGGCGACGTAGCCGGTCAGACCTGGGCATCTGGCATAGGTGATGATAATGTCGAAGTAGCTTTTGTGATTGCCGATATACAGAACGGCTTCGTCCTTTGGTACATTTTCTTCACCGATAACGGTGACTTTGGTTCCGCAGATGAACAGAATGACGCGAAACGCCCACTGTACCATGCGTAGCTGGCTGATGTCGGCAGCCTTACGGTTGAACTTGCTGATGATCCATTCGATTCCGAGGACGGGAATTCCGATGATCAGATAAAGAATGGCAAACAGCAGAGCAAGGATGGCTCGTAACATAAGAAGATCCTTTCCGGGCAAGCGCCCCGTAGATTTTTACATAGTTTTTATTATAAAGCCTGAAAAGAGGAAACACAAGACGCGGAAAAGAGAATTCGCAGGCATATTTAAAAAAGATGCGGCATATACTTTGGATAGAACCGAAAATTTGGGGGACTGTCAGATGTTTTGGTATGGAAGAAGGGGTGGCTGTTCTTTTTTGGGGAGAAAAGGCACCTTTGGTTTTAGTAGATGGTTTTGAGGGCAAACGGAGCGAAGGTTGCCGATCTTGACTATGAGATCGTGGAGGAGGCGCAGATACCGGAGAAAGTGAAGGCTGTGATAGAGGAAAAAAAGGCGGCTGATTTTAAAACGACCTATGAACTCGACGGGGATCTGTACATAGTGCGCGGGTATGGAGAACAGGAGACGGGAGGTTACAGCATCTGCATCCGGGATCTGTATCTGACGTCGAATGCGATTTTGTTCGATACGGAACTTGTGGGACCGAGAAAGGGAGAACAGGTAAGCAGCGGACCGAGTTATCCTTATATTGTAATAAAGACCGAAAAACGTGACGAAAGTACCATATTTGAGTGAATTTTCTTGATATTTTTAAAAAATTCTCCGGTTTGTTTGACAAAAATTTAGTACAGTGATAAACTAAAGCGGAATGGTATTCGGTGTTAGGACGATAAGAAGCCGGAACAGGGAGGTAGACAATGCAACAGGCAGACATCCATAAGGTACGCGCTTCCGTGTATCAGCAGTGCGGACGGAAGGTACTGATTCAGCTTGACAGAGGACGCAACAAGGTCGACATCCAGGAAGGAGTCATTCAGAACGCATATCCGAGTGTTTTTACAATACTGGTGAATGACGAGCAGGAAGAAAATCCGCCTCAGTTACTTTCATTCAGTTATTCGGATATCATTACAAGAGATATTCGGATGAAATTATGTTAACATAAGGTATCAGGTATAATATTCCCCGTATTCGAATAAGATGTTTCAAAGATTCGGATATGGGGGATATTTTTTTGGAACTCGAAAAAGTAAAGATACATAGAATACAGCAGAATGGCACGGCGGTCAGCCAGATCACGCTGGATGATGACTATAATGTCCCGGACTACCGGCCGGACATCATGAAGGTTTTGAAAGAAAATGGCGAACTGCGGTTTGACGAGGTGAAGGCGGCAAACAAGGCGGTGTGGGTAAAAGGAAGCCTGGTGTTTCACATCCTTTACCAGTGTGAGCAGAGCGATGGAAAAATCAGCTGCCTCAAAGGAGAGATTCCGTTTCAGGAGAAACTCAATATAGACGGGCTGCAGGAGAACGGGGAGGTACATGCCGCCGGAGAGATCGAGGATCTGACAGTCGGCGTAATCAATTCGAGAAAATTGAGCATCCGTGCGGTGGTTGTGCTGCGTGCCTCGGCGGAGGAACAGGTGTTGGAGGAGTTTACGTCCAGACTGGAACTGCCGGGGGATTACCAGCAGAAGACGGGAACCTGGGGAGCGCTCAATCTGCTCGCATCCTGCCGGGATGTCTGCCGGCAGAAGAGTGAGATTGTTCTGCCGTCGAACAAACCCAATGTGCGGGAAATTCTGTGGCGCAGTGTAGAACTCCGCAACGTCGAAAGCCATGTGGAGGATGGGAAGGCGGTCGTCACAGGTGAGATTCTGGCGGCGGTGCTCTACAGCGAGGAAGAGGAGAGCGAGCGCCTGCAGTGGTATGAGACGACGGTTCCTCTGGAATGTGCGGCAGACTGTGACGCTGCCGGGGAGAATTGCATTTTTAAAATATCGGCTGTCCCGCTGTCGGCGGAACTGGAGATCAAGCCGGATTACGACGGGGAGGAGCGCATTCTTGTGCTCGAACTCTCCGTCTCGGTCGATGTCCGCGTGTGGCGGGAAGAAGAGATGGAACTTCTGACCGATCTCTACTCGCTCCGGGAAAAAGCCGTTCCGGTAGTCAGGGAGCGGATCGGTGAGAGACTCCTTGTAAAAAATGCGGCAAAATGCCGGGTAACGGAACAGCTGGAAATTCCGGAAAGCCAGGAGAAAATCCTGCAGATCTGTGCCTGCGAGGGAACGGTGCGCCTGGAAAAATACGAGCCTGTGGAGAACGGAATCCGGGCGGAGGGAACGATCACGGCGGAACTTCTCTATATCACAACGGATGACAATATGCCGATCCAGTCGGCAAGGGAAATCTATCCGTTTTCCCAGATCCTTGAGATTCCCGATATGCAGCCGGACGTGGAGGCGGAGATGGACTGCGGATTAGAGCAGCTGTCCGCGGTGATGATGGATCAGGAACATATTGAGATCAAAGCGGTGATCCAGTTAAACCTGATGGCGTTTTTGCCGCAGAAAATACAGAACATCGAAGAGATTACAGAAGAGCCTTTAGATATGGAAGAATTACAGAACCGCCCCGGTCTGGTGGGCTATATTGCAAAGGCGGGCGATGATCTGTGGACGATTGCCAAGGAGAATCATACGACCATACAGGATATTCTGGAAACCAACGGCTGGACGGAAAAAAATCTGCAGCCGGGAGATGCGGTGCTGATCGTCAAACAGATAGGATAAAGGTACTATTTGCACAGATTTGCTTGAGTAATAGAAGACGCTCTGTTATACTAAAGTGGTAATGAGTGTTATTTTTTGAAAGGAATTTTGAAAACAGGGAGACAAAAGATGGATCAGAATGAGAACAAAAATTACAATTTTGAGAACGACCCGGGACAGACACAGCCGGGATCTGCGGGGGCAGAGAATCAGCAGGGAACGCAGGATGTGTACGGTCAGCAGGGAGCACAGGGTGCATACGGTCAGCCGGACGTGGCAGCGAATAGCGGAATGACGCAGCCGGACGGCCAGCCGGGAGCGAATGCTTACGGCCAGCCGGGAAACGGTTATGGACAGGAAAGCGCAGGTCAGCCTTATGGACAGGAGAATGCAGGCCAGCCTTACGGTCAGAACTACGGTCAGGCAGAAAATGCGAACGGCCAGGGGAATGTGAGCCAGCCTTACGGTCAGCAGAATTACGGAGAGCAGAGCACGAACGGCCAGGGAGAGTATTCTTACGGACAGAATAACGCCTATGGACAGAATAACGCCTATGGACAGAATAACGCTTACGGACAGAATAATGCCTATGGACAGCAGACGAACGGTCAGCAGGCGTATGGTCAGGCGAACGGCCAGTATGCGGGAAATGCATATGCTGGCGTAAACTATGGCGAGGCGACGGTGCTCAACGACGAGAACGGTCAGCCAGTGAAGAACTCGTTCGGAATGAAGATTACATTCTCCATCCTTGAGATTCTGTGCTGCTGCGGATGCAACCTGATTACCATGATTATGGGTATTATCGGATGCGTATTCACGAGCAAGGCGAACAGTGCCTACAAGTCCGGAGATGTGCAGGAATATAAGCGCAACAGCAAGTCGGCGACAATCTGCCTGTGGATCGGTTTTGCGATCGCACTGGTATGGCTGGTCTTCAGCATTATTTTCAGCGTACTTTACAGCAACGACATCGAGGATGCGTTTATGGAAGGATATAACGAGGCCGCAGGTGTAAGCGATGATTACGACACGGATGATTTCATGGGTGATTCCGGTGATGAAGAGTACGACACCGACGATTTTCTTGCCGATGACAGCGAGGATACAGAGGATGCCAAAACGGTAGCTCCGCTTGACGTGACAGCAGGGGATGCGTTCGACAGCGGAGACATTACCGTCAACGGTATCCTGGTGCAGCTACCGATGAGCTACAGCGATTTCAAGGCACTCGGTTTTTCCATCGACTCCGAGGATGAGGAGTATGTATCCAACAAGAATGAATATTACTATCCGACATTCTACGATGCACAGGGAAATGAGCTGGGAGAGGTGTACATTGGAAATGTAACCGACGATCCGCAGACACTTGCAGACGGAACGGTGTTCGGCTTCTCATTCACCAGCATGGACTACAATGACGATCTGGAGATCCTTCTGCCGAACGGTCTGACAAAGGATGCGGTCAACGACGACTTTATGACTGCTTACGGCGAGCCGGATTATGAGTATGAGTCGGATACCGGCGACTACCAGTCTTATCAGTGGTACAGCCACAGCGACATCTACGAAGATATGGATGAAAACTCCATTTCCGTAACGTTCTATGATGGCGAGCTGAGCGATCTGGAACTGATGTATATCGGATGGGATTGATCTGATTTCCGAAAAATCGAAAAATTATGGAAACTGTGACAATTTTATAAGGAAGTATGATATAATCAACGGGTATGATAACAGAGTCATACCCGTTTTTTGTACGCAATGAAAGATAATTCAGATATTTGGGATGGAGATATCGCATGAGACATTTTAAGAAACGCGTTCTGGCACTGCTTCTGGCGGGAGCAGTCGGAATCGGAAACTATGCGTCTGTGTCTGCTTCGGCAATCAAGGATGCACAGGATAAAAAGGATGAGGCACAGCAGGAACTGAATCAGGTGAACCAGCAGATTCAGAATATCCAGTCGGCGCAGAACAGCCTTCAGGCAGAGATGAATAATTATGACAATCAACTCATGAGCCTGCTCACCGATATGGATATTTTACAGAGCGATATGGATACGCAGGAGGAGGAGATCGAACAGGCAAACGCGGATCTGGAAAATGCGAAAGCGGAGGAACAGCAGCAGTATGACGCCATGAAGCAGCGGATTCAGTATATGTATGAGAATGGAGACCAGTCCTTTTTGACGGCGTTAGTCGGCGCGGACAGCATTACGGATCTTTTGAACCGGGTGGAATATGTCTCGGACGTCTACCAGTATGACCGCGATATGCTGACGAACTATCAGGAAGTGGTGCAGCAGGTGGAAGATCTGACGGCACAGCTTGAGAGTGAGATGGCGGAGATGGAGGAGCTTCAGATCAGCTATCAGGAGCAGCAGAGCTCTCTGGAGCAGGTGATTGCGACAAAGCGTTCGGAGATGGCGGATTTTGACAGCCAGCTTGCCAATGCACAGAGTCTTGCAAGCCAGTATGCGCAGACGATCAAGCAGCAGAACCAGATCATCGCGACGGAGAAGGCAAAACAGGCGGCTGCGGAGGCGGCGAAGAAAAAGGCGGCGCAGGCGGCTGCTGCGGCAGGAACGACCGGCAGCACCACCGGAACGGATGCCTCGACAGCCGGCACCGGAACGACCTCGAATACGACCGGAAATACCGCTTCGACAGGGACGGATACCTCGACTTCGGGCAGCAGTACCTCCGGCAGCTCTTCCACAGGTCTGACGGACGGCGGACTAAATCCGTCCTACACGACCGGAGTCAGCGGCAGTGACGTCGTGTCCTATGCGAGCCAGTTTCTGGGGAATCCCTATGTCCTTGGAGGTACCAGCCTGACATCCGGAACGGATTGCTCCTATTTTGTCATGGCGGTCTACCAGCATTTTGGCATTTCCCTGCCGAGATCTTCCTATTCGCAGAGCGGCTGTGGACAGGCAGTCAGCTATGAAAATGCGCAGCCCGGCGATATTATCTGCTATCCGGGACATGTGGCAATCTATATCGGCGGTGGACGGATTATCCATGCGTCCAACCCGAGAACCGGCATCTGCTACGGAAATGCAACCTACCGTACGATCACTTCGGTACGGCGTGTGTTGTAGGTTTGTATTTTCAAAAGCAAAATGCTATAATCTGGATAGAAATGAAATAAGAGATGGAGGAATAGAAAATGCAGTTCAAACAGTTACAGGATGATATGATCGCAGCAATGAAGGCAAGAGACAAGGTGCGCAAGGATGCAATCTCCACACTGGTGTCGGCTGCGAAGAAGGTGGCAATCGATGAGGGCTGCCGCGATGACATTCGGGAAGAACTTGTGGACCGGGTCATTTTAAAGGAGATCAAGTCCGTGAAGGAACAGATCGATACCTGCCCGGCATCCCGTGAGGACTTAAAAGCAGAGTATCAGTTCCGCTATGACGTCATCAGCGAGTATGCACCGAAACAGATGAGTGCAGACGAAGTCAAAGCCTACATCAAGGAGAAATTCGCAGACGTTCTGGCAACCAAGAGCAAAGGTGCCATCATGAAGGCCGTTATGGCAGATATGAAAGGTAAAGCAGACGGAAAAGTCATCAACCAGACCGTTGCAGAACTGTGCAAATGAATATCATCAACATCGAACACATCAGCAAACTGTTCGGCGATAAACTGATTTTTGACGATGCTTCCTTCGGCCTGCAGGAGGGCGACAAGGTCGGCATCGTCGGAATCAACGGAACCGGAAAATCCACGCTGCTGCGCATAGTAGCAGGAGATGAGACCCCGGATTCCGGCCAGATTATCCGCCAGAACAACCTCAAAATGGCCTATCTTCCGCAGACACCGGAATTTCCAAAGGATGCCACCGTGCTGTCCTACGCCCTTTCCGGCGATGAGGAGGACTGGCAGGTGCAGAGCAACCTTGTACAGCTCGGTATCACCGAATACGACGCAAAAATCGACACCCTCTCGGGCGGCC
>OGLF01002094.1_pt1 | contig 9897 bp, 6 predicted proteins | sample 1572701 | NCBI WGS metagenome assembly OGLF01 (sample SAMEA2581910, study PRJEB24529) | metagenome | biome: Human gut stool | place: China | collected 2011 | reverse complement strand
TGTGTTAAGCACGCCGCCAGCGTTCATCCTGAGCCAGGATCAAACTCTCATGTTATAGTTTGTTTCCTTTTCCAGAATCATCTGGCTTATTCAGATGTTACTCTGAATTTACTGTTTTAGGTTGTTCTTTATAAGAACGTTCGTCTGTCTTTCAATCTCTTGATCGACAGCTTGAAATTTAGGATCTTTCAAGGTTTATTCACTGTTCAGTTATCAATGTACATCGTCAATACTTCGTATTGACTTTAGAAGTTGCTCCGCAACTTCCGAACGGATTTTTCAATCTCATTCATCGTTGTCATCTCTCGGCGACAGCTTATTTATTATATCATACTATCAACCGTTTGTCAACAACTTTTTTTATTTTCTTTTGCTCCTTTTTCAGAAGCGCTTTGCCTGTCCGCTGTTCTCGCGGTCAGCTTGTTTATATTATCATCATTATTTTAGAATGTCAACCACATTTCCGCCGTTTTAAAAAAGAAAGTTTTCGGTTCTGAATTGTTTTAATTGTACATACAATTCAGAACCATTCATTTTCCCTTCCTACGGACTACCTCATCACGTAATCCATCGCATCCTTTACCGTGCGCACGCCGACAAGACCGATCCCCTTGATCTCCTTTAGGCTCTCCCTGCACACCTCCGGCAGAATACATGTCTTAAATCCAAGCTTCTTCGCCTCGAGCACACGCTGCTCTGCCATGCTGACCGCGCGCACCTCACCGCTGAGTCCCACCTCACCGAAGCAGATGGTCTTCTCATCGATCGGGCTGTCTTTGTAACTGGAGACAATCGCCAGCACAAGACCAAGATCGATTGCCGGCTCATTCATCCGGATGCCTCCCGCAATATTGACATAGGCATCACAATTTCCCAGTGAAAGTCCCAGACGCTTTTCCAGAACCGCCATCAGAAGATTCACCCGGTTAAAATCGGTTCCTGCCGCCGTCCTTCTGGGCATACCGAAATTGCTGTGGCAGACCAATGCCTGTATTTCCAGAAGGATCGGCCGCGTTCCTTCCATCGAGCATGCCACAACAGACCCGGAGGCTCCCTCCGGCTTTCCGCTCAGCATGAATTCCGACGGGTTCTCCACCTCTGTCAGACCATCTCCCCGCATCTCAAAAACACCGATCTCGTTCGTCGACCCAAAGCGGTTCTTCACACCGCGCAGAATACGATACGCCGCATGGCGGTCCCCCTCAAAATAGAGCACCGTATCCACCATGTGTTCCAGCACACGCGGACCAGCCACCACGCCTTCCTTTGTCACATGTCCGACGATAAAAATGGAAATTCCAAGTCCCTTAGCGATCTGCATCAGGGTGCCGGTCGATTCCCGCACCTGCGAGACGCTTCCCGGTGCAGACGAGACGTCTTCATTATACATCGTCTGAATGGAGTCAATCACGACAATCTCGGGCTTCTCCCGGTCAATCACGCGCCGTATGGTATCAAGATTGGTCTCACAGAGCAGACTTAAGCTGTCCCCAAAGGTTCCGATGCGTTCTGCCCGGATTTTGATCTGCTGCAAGGATTCCTCACCGGAAATATAGAGCACCTTCACCTTATGTTCCGCAAGATTCCTGCATACCTGCAAAAGCAGCGTCGATTTTCCGATTCCCGGATCTCCGCCCACAAGCACCAGGGATCCCTGCACAATCCCGCCGCCAAGCACCCGGTCAAGCTCCTTCATGCCGGTGGACACCCGCTGTTCCTGCGTCATCTCAATCTGTGACAGGGGAACTGCCTTTGCCTCACGGCTGCTATCCGCACTGCGGCTCCCACGCGCGCTCTTTTTCTCGACTGTCTCCTCCACAAACGAGTTCCACTCATGGCATGCCGGACACTGTCCCATCCATTTTGCCGACTCGTATCCACACTCCTGACAGAAGTACACTGTTGTTTTTCCTTTTGCCATGTTCCTATCTTCCTTTCCCGCAGACGCGGCTGCTGCCCAGACAGGGCTTTTTTCTCCATAGAAAGCGCGGCTTTCGCGCTTTAACATAACACGTCATTTCCTATAGAGCAACAAAGACCTGTCCATACGGACAGGTCTCACTGATCTTGTAATTGTCATATGCGAAAGCGGCTGCTCTAGCACTTCTGAACGCTTACCTTTACCGGAGCATCGCCGAGCTCTACGCTCAGGCTTAACTTTCCTCCGAGATTCGTCTTCATCCTGCCGGCATCTGCACCGTCGATCACGATGTCGTACTCAGCCTCATCCTCAAGCTCTACGGTAACCTGTGCGTCCTCTGCGCCTTCTACGCTAAACTCCATTCCTGTGTCTGTTGCTTTTAAATGTTCCACTGCAGTCCCCGGAACAGACTCGTATACAAACATGCCATTGCGCTCCAGCTTGGTAATCTCCTGACAGGTCTTTACTTTGTAAAGGTCTCCCTGGTGCTCAAAATTGTCAAGCTTTGCCTTGGTGCTCAATGTATAATCCCCAAAGCTGATCGTTCCATCCTCCTCTGAACGGAGTAATTCACTAATAACGGCCATCTTATCCTCCTGTGATATTGCAGCTCCTTCATCCGGTCTGCTTTATCGTAAATTTGTAAAAATATTATATAATATCTGTTCTTTGATTTCCAGTGATTTCACTGACATTTAAGTAATTTTTTACTTTTTCTTCGGCTCCAGAAAAATTGCATTTTTCTTCGTCGTGACGATCACTTCGTCGCCCCGGCGGATGCTTCCGTCGAGAAGTTTTTCCGCAAGCGGATCCTCAATCTCATCCTGAATCTTGCGCCGCAGCGGTCTGGCTCCGTACTTCGGGTCATACGCCTTATCCACAATGTACTGCTTTGCGGCATCGCGCACGACCAGCGTAATGCCAAGCTGTGTTCCGCAGCGCTTCGCCAGCTCTTTTGTCATCAGACCTACGATCTGCTTCATGTCGTCCTTATTCAGTGCCCTGAATACTATGGTCTCGTCAATACGGTTTAAAAATTCCGGTTTGAAAATTCTGCGGACCTCCTCCATCACGCTGCCCTTCATCCGCTCGTAGTTCTGCTTCTCGTCATTGCCGGAAGCAAAGCCAAGCTTCTTCGGCTCCACAATCGCCTGCGCTCCCGCGTTGGAGGTCATAATGATGATGGTATTCTTAAAGTCCACTTTTCTTCCCTGAGAATCTGTGATATGTCCGTCGTCAAGCACCTGCAGCAGAATATTAAACACATCCGGATGCGCCTTCTCTATCTCGTCAAACAGAATCACTGCGTATGGATTTCTCCGCACTTTTTCACTCAGCTGTCCGCCGTCCTCATGTCCGACATATCCAGGCGGTGAACCGATCATTTTCGATACGCTGTGTTTCTCCATGTACTCAGACATATCGACGCGGATCATTGCCTGCTCCTGTCCAAAGACAGCTTCTGCCAGTGCCTTGGATATCTCTGTCTTGCCGACGCCTGTCGGTCCCAGGAAAAGGAACGATCCGATCGGGCGCTTGGGATCTTTTAATCCGACGCGGCCTCTCCGCACGGCTTTGGCCACTGCCGATACCGCCTCCTCCTGTCCGATCACGCGCTTGTGAAGAGTTGCCTCCAGCTTTTTAAGCCTGGCAGCCTCCCCCTCTGTAAGCTTCTTCACCGGGATTTTCGTCCATCCCGACACAACATCGGCAATCTCATCCTCTCCGACGGTCTGGTGATGCCGTCTGCCGCCCTGCTTTGCCTTTGCGTTCAGTTTTTCCAACTTTTCTTCCAGTTCCTGACGCTTTGTCTGTGCCTCTCTCGCCGCTTCCAGGTCTCCGCCGGAAAGTGCCTGCTCCAATGTCTCCTGCGACTCCGCAATCTCCTGCCGGATTTCTGCAGCCTCCCTCGGGTCTCCGCCCACGTGAAGGCGCACTTTTGCCGCGGCCTCATCCATCAGGTCAATCGCCTTGTCCGGGAGGAAACGGTCGTTGATGTAACGCGCAGAAAGACGCACTGCCGCCTCCACGGCCTCATCCGTAATCGTCACATGGTGGTGGCTCTCATACTGTCCGCGCAATCCCTTTAATATGGAAATGGCTTCTTCCTCCGTCGGCTCCTCCACAACAACCGGCTGGAACCGACGTTCCAGAGCGGCATCTTTTTCGATATATTTGCGGTACTCCTCGATGGTCGTCGCACCAATCACCTGCACCTCACCTCTCGCAAGCGCAGGTTTTAAAATGTTGGATGCATCAATCGCGCCTTCCGCTCCGCCCGCTCCGATGATGGTATGAATCTCATCGATGAACAGCAGGACGTTTCCGGCTTTCGCCACCTCTGCAAGCACCTTCTTGATGCGCTCCTCAAATTCACCCCTGTACTTCGAGCCTGCCACAATCCCGGAAAGATCCAGGGAGACCACTCTTTTTCCAAGCACCGTATCTGGAACCATTCCGCCCATAATGCGCTCTGCAATTCCCTCTACAATCGCCGTTTTTCCTACGCCGGGTTCTCCGATCAGGCACGGATTGTTCTTGCTTCTCCGGCTTAAAATCTGGATGACACGGTCGATCTCCGCCTCTCTGCCGACCACCGGATCAAGCTTTCCGTCGCGTGCAAGTTCGGTCAGATCTCTGGAAAACTGATCCAGTGACGGCGTTCCCTCCGCGTTTTTCCGCTTGCCGGGTTTCCCGTTCTGGAATTCATCCTTATACTGGCTCACATCCTCGCCCATCGCGATCAGGGTGTCCACATACATTTTCTGCACATTGACAGACAATGTATTCAACAGTCTGGACGCCACACATTCCGTCTCCTTGATCATCGCAATTAAAAGGTGTTCCGTTCCAATCTTCTCCGAGTGGAAACGCGCCGCCTCCGCTTTGGATACCTCAAGCACATGCGCCGCTCTCGGGGACAATCCGTCCTCCAGAACCGCAACCGCATTCCCCGGTGCAATCAGCTCCTCGATCAGTTCCAGCACCTTATCATACTCTACACCATTGTCGGCAAGTACCTGGCTTGCCACACCGGTTCCCTCTTTCAACAGGCCAAGCAGTATGTGCTCCGTGCCGATATAACTGTGATGCAATGACTTTGATATCCGCGTTGCAATATCAATCGCCTTTTTTGCCTTTGCTGTATATGCTGTCTGCATCGCTACCTCCTATTTCCAGTCCGATATCACATTCGTCTTTACAGATCATTAAAATCTATGATATCCAGCTCATCGTCTTGCTTGTTTTTCTGGTCTTTGCCGCCTGAAACTTTTTCTTTTTCATCGTCCGGCGCATCGCTGTCCCCGTACGTGTCATCGTCATCCCCGTACGCGTCATCATCCCCGTACGTGTCATCGTCATCCCCGTACGCGTCATCATCCTCGTACGCGTCGTCATCATCAAACAGATCGTCATCCAGATCGTCAGACTTCCGCTTCCAGAAACCGAATCTCTTCTTCGGCGGCTCTTCCTCCTCGATGTCATCCTCATCGAATGCATCATCGAACGCGTCATCGTCAGATTCCTGCGTTTTCGTTTTCTCTTCTCTCTCTTCCTGTTCGTCGAATTCATCTGCATCCCCGGCATCTGCAGCAGAGCGCTTCTTCCAGTGCCACTTTTTCCGGGAATCCTTTTCCGGTTCCTCGATCACATCATCCTGGTTTTCATCCAGCAGTTCTTCTGTATCATCATGCTCTGAGACACCGTCATCCATAGTGTCATCCTCATCCAGGTCATCTCTATCCGCTTCCCTCCTGTGCAGTAACAGGTTAACAAGTACCACTGCCATTACCGCCAGCAGAAATATCAATATGCCAATCGCGGTTCTGGAAAACGCTTTTTCTTTTTTATATTTCTCGGACAGCGCCAGATATTCCTCCTGCAGATAGGCCGCATCCTCGTCCTGCAGTCCGTCGGAAGATACAGTTGTCCCTGTATTTACGCGCTGATAGGTCTCCTCTATGGAGTCGTACTGGTACCAGCCTTCCGTTCCGTCAGAATTCACTCCGTAAAAGGTATAGAACTCCGATTCCACCTCAGACCCTTCCTCCTGGGTCTCCTGATATGCCGTCACAAGACTTCCGTCCGCCAGCGTAAGCTGTGTCTGCTGCATCGTATCCGGCATCGTATAATCCACCGGTGGCAGAAGCGCTATCACGTAGTGTTCCCCATTGACCATTTTTACAAACGGATACAGGGTATCTCTTGTGCTGTCATATACAAAGAAGCTTCCTGTGCTCTCTTCCGCTCCGTCCTGCACCAGATAAAGCATGACCACAGATCCCTTGTCATAACTCACACCCCGATAATCCGCCCCCTGATAATTGACGGTTGTCTCCGAAAAATCTGCCGGAATATTCTCTGTTGCAAAATTTTCTGCAATTACATAGGAAATGCCATTTACCGTAACCGTGTTTTCACTGCTGTCCGTCTCCTCTGTTGTCTCCACTTCCCCCTCATCGGATGCCGTTGTCTCTCCGGACGAGGTTCCCTGCTTTGTCACATTCACGGTATAGGTTGCGGTCACGCCATTTTCCGCCTTGACTACAATCTTAATGGTGTTATCTCCACTTTTCAGATTGGTATTTCCCGTAACCGACTCCACGACCGCTTTTTCATTGACCGGTGTGGCAGATACGGCGATATTGGTTACATCGCTTCCCACTGTAGCACTATAAGTCAGCGTTTTCCCGTTAAATGCCGGCGAGAGCGTTCCCGGTGAAATGGTCAACTCTTTCAGAGAATTATCCGCAGACTGTTTTCCTGTTGTCTCTCCAGTATTCGCCGCAGAATCCCCGTTTTCCCCCGCTGATGTTCCGTTTCCGTTGGAGGTTCCACTGTTACTGCTACTATTGTTGCCTGAATCTGTATTTGTACTTGCTGCATTCTTTACTGTGACCGACGCACTGCTGCCCGACATGGAATCCATCTCCTCATTGGAGTCAAAGATCACTCCGTCGTTGGCAGAGACAGAGAGGGAGGAATTTCCCGCACTCACAGCTTTTAATGTCACCGTGTAGCTTTCTCCCGTCGCCATCACGCTTCCGCCGCCTCCGCCGTATGTGGTATTGCAGCTCACAAACTGTAGCACACTCGAATCATAAGACAGCGTCATGGTCGCATTCGCCTTTTCGCCGGATGGACCGCTCGCTTTTACTGTAACTGTAACCGTATCACCGATATTGACACTTCCTGACGACACCGAGACAGATGTTGATCCGCTCGCCGCGAATACCGTCTGCGGCACTCCGACAACCCCGAATGTCAGGCTAAGCGCCATCATCATCATTGCTATTTTTTTCTTCATTTCTGCTCTCCCAATTCTTCCTCTCACTGATCAATCTGTGAGATTCCCAGTATATGTTTTTGTAAAATAACCAGATCCTTATTGGAAATACCGCCGTCCTTGCTGACGTTTGCCGCTTCCAGACGACTGCCGGACTGACTTTCAATTCCAAGGATCTGTTTCTGCATCAATACCAGATCCAGATTGGAAACCTTTCCGTCACCGTTGATATCTCCATATACCACAATCTCATACTGCTGCACGAGCGTGTCGCCGACATACACTGCCAGCTTGTTGCCCGTTCCCACCGTCTGTGTATTCTCACTGCCGTCTGCATTCAGAATCTTTACGGTGCAGTTCTGGGTTCCGATTCCCGATGCGACTGTGGATGCGCTTGTTCCAGGCTCAATTCCCGTCACATAGGTTCCGATCGGATAGAATGGCGTAATCGCCGCGTCATCCGCCACCTGAATGGTTCCGCCGGCACTGCCCCCCGCTCTTGCCACGATCAGCGTGTAAGTGCGCGAATCTCCGCTCTGCGAGATGCAGGTAATCTGAATCGTATTATCTCCATAATTCAGCGAATAATTTCCAGTACCGGAAACGGTTGACGTTCCCGCCACCGCCGTCGCTCCCACATTGATCGAAGCCGCGCTGTCCGGAACGACCAGAGAATAGGAGGTATTCGCACCGGAAAATGCCGGTGTCAGCGCATATCCGTCCACCGTGATCGAGGAAAGCCAGTTGTTCGGATTCCCCTTGTCCGCAAACGTCACTGCGCTCTCCGGCATGTTCTGATAGACCGGAATGCGGAAAACAAACGCCTGGTTCTTGTCCGTGTAGGCTTTTCCCATATTGGTGCCCTCACTCATCGCCGCCTGCACATTGGTCATGTACTGATGTGCGTAAAGACTATTGGTATAGACAACGTTAAATTTTTCAAAGTAAATGGTATTCTGCCCTTTTTTCACATAATTATCAGCCACAACCGATGATCCACCCGCAAGCGACTTGTAGATGGAGTTCCATCCCTGCAACTTCGCATATTCCAGTCCGTTCACAATCGCCGACGCGCTGCTTGTCGTAAACGCACGGACGTTAAAGTAGTTATAATAGCCCGCATAGTTGGAATATCGTCCCGAAATCAGATCGCTCGTCCCCCGCACGCCCTGCTCCTGCTTACAGCGGGATGCCAGGTGGTAAGGGCTCACGCCCACATTGGAGCCGATCTCCACAAACGTATCCGCATAGCTGCGAACCGCTCCGTCCGTATCGGTATAATTGCCTGCCATAAATGTATTGGAAAGAACGCTCTGCACACCCGCTGCGTTCTGATAGCCTGCATATTCCAACGTTTCAAACTGAAAGATCTGATTCTCGTTAAGAAAATTTCTGGGATCGATGCAGTATGCGATATATTCCGGAGACGCCGACACCCAGCTTGCCCCGTCAAACCCGTACCACTTGTTGGTCTCCCAGTTATACGCCTGACTGTCCGTCGATTTTCTTGCGTCATTCACGGAATTCTGGATCAAGTTTCTTCCGACCAGCCTCTCATTCGATACCACCGTATTCCAGTCAAGTCCCGTCTGCACCGGCACAAACTGCCAGTTCGGATACTTCTGATGCAGGGATGCCAGTGCGCTGCAATAGCTTGCCGGAAAACCCGCTGTCGCAAGCGCCGCCTCATACTCGCTGTCCGTGACACCGGTCGTCTCTCCCTGCGACTGGTCGTCTGACGTCTGACCGTTCACGGCTACATAGTCCGCACAAATCCACCCGGAATAGGACGAGCGTCACACTGTACCAGTTCATTCCGCCCGCCGAGACCAGCTCGCCCACATTCACAACCTGTCCTTTGTATACCTTTGTCACCACAGAGTAGGACGTTCCCGCTCCCGAGCGCACATAAACACCTTTTTCCGTGTTCTGCACCACCCCGTTTGTCCCACCTGCACTGCTGTCCGCATTCGTCTGTCCCGCAGAAAAATCCGTGCCCTGAAGCGTCACAAAATCCGAGCGTATATAACCGGTTACACCATCCGACATCTGGATCTGGCACCATGTATACCCGTCTGATCCTGCCGTCTCATCGGTTACTGTCACCGCATTTCCCGGATAGAGCAGTGTCAGCTTATCCCCGGTCACCGGTGCGTTGCGCACCTTCACCGGTCCGTCGTTGATCGTTCCCGCCGTCGCTGTGTACGCGTATACGGCTTCGGATCCGTGAAAAGCAGATATGCTGGCAGCAAGCACTCCCATGCTGATTGCCGCCAGCAATATCTTTCTCTTCTTTCTATATATAAAGTGGTTCATCGAATTCCTCCCTGAGTACCGCATAAGTCCATAAAATCATGCGCCCAATAATTCAGTCTCATTATAGGAGATTCTATCACACGCGTCAACCTAAATATAGCCATTTTCCTGCACGCTGTACTATATTTAGACGTTTTTCGACACCAGGTTCCGGTTCTGTATCAGCAGGCTTCCCCATAATATGCCCCAGAGCCCGCACACAATTCCGGTGAGCAGTGCAGCATTGCACTCCTGAAACTGGATTCCGAACAGCAGCACCACACCCGCGATCAGGCTGACGATGGCGGCGGAGTGGACAGTCTTTTCCACATCGTGCTCGTGCCGCGCACCGTAGAAGCGGGCCACCAGCACGTTGATGCCGTTGCTCAGACCG
>OGLF01002090.1_pt1 | contig 9910 bp, 6 predicted proteins | sample 1572701 | NCBI WGS metagenome assembly OGLF01 (sample SAMEA2581910, study PRJEB24529) | metagenome | biome: Human gut stool | place: China | collected 2011 | reverse complement strand
GCGGCATCGGCTCTCCGTTCTTCTCGACCGATACGGCAGCGGTGCTGCGCGCGGCGGAGATCAACGCAGATGTGATCCTGCTCGCCAAGAACATCGACGGCGTTTACAACGCCGACCCTGCCAAGGACGCAAATGCGATCAAGTACGACGCTATCTCCTATGAGGACGTGCTGGCCCAGCACCTTGCGGTCATGGACTCCACGGCCACGTCGCTTTCGATGGACAACCACATTCCCGTGCTTGTCTTTGCCCTCAAGGACCCGGAGAACATCATCCGTGCGGTCGAGGGCGAGAAGATCGGCACCATTGTTGGCGAAAACTGAGCGACCCCGCACTTGCGGTTTTACGATAAAAATTTTTGAGGAGGTATCCCCATGAATAAAGAAGATTACAAGGTTTATTCCGACAAAATGAGAAAGAGCATCGACGCGGTGAACGCGGACTTCGCCTCTGTGCGCGCAGGCCGCGCCAACGCCTCTGTGCTCGACCGCATCAGCGTCGACTACTACGGCTCTCCCACGCCCATCCAGCAGATCGCGGCCATCGCTTCTCCCGACCCGCGCCAGCTCGTCATCACCCCGTGGGACGGCACGGCCCTCAAGCCCATCGAGCGCGCCATTCAGGAGTCTGACCTTGGCATCAACCCGCAGAACGACGGCAAGTCCATCCGCCTGAACTTCCCGCAGCTCACGGAGGAGCGCCGTAAGGAGCTCGTCAAGCAGATCCATAAGTATTCCGAGACCGGCAAGGTCGCCATCCGCAACATCCGCCGCGACGCGATGGAGGCTTTCAAGAAGAAGCAGAAGGCCAGCGAGATCACCGAGGACGACCTGAAGGTCGCCGAAAAGGACCTGCAGAAGCTGACCGACGACATGTGCAAAGAGGTCGACGCCCTTCTCGAGAAGAAAGAGAAGGAGCTCATGGCGGTCTGATATGGGGCTCTTTTCCAAAGAGAACAAGGCAGGGCAGGTTGATTTGAACAACCTGCCTTGTCATGTTGCCGTCATTATGGACGGCAACGGCCGCTGGGCGCAAAAGCGCGGCCTCCCGCGCTCGGCCGGTCACAAGGCGGGGGCGGAGACATTTCGAAAGCTCGGCACCTACTGCAAGAACCTGGGCATCGACTATCTGACGGTCTACGCCTTTTCGACCGAAAACTGGAAGCGCCCGAAGGACGAGGTCGACGGCATCATGCACTTACTCGAGCAATATCTGCACGAATGCATCGACACGATGGAAAAGGACGGCAACCGCCTGCACTTTCTGGGTGATTTAAGCGTCCTGACGCCGGAACTTCGGGAACTCATCGATGAGACGAATGAGATTTCATCCCGCATCGAAGGCTTTCAGGCCAACGTCTGCCTCAACTACGGCGGGCGCGATGAAATCCTGCACGTCGCCCGCGCCTTCGCGCGTGACTGCGCGGCAGGGGAGCGGGACGCGGACAGCCTGACCGAGGAGGGCTTTTCGCGCTACCTCTATTCAAGCGGACTTCCCGATCCCGACCTTCTCATCCGCCCGGGCGGGGAGAAGCGCATCAGCAACTACCTTTTGTGGCAGTGCGCGTACAGCGAGTTCTACTTCTGCGACACGCTCTGGCCCGACTTTACGGAAAGAGAATTCGACAAGGCGCTCATCGCGTATCAGCAGCGCGAGCGGCGCTTTGGCGGACTGAAACAGGAGAAACAGAAATGAAACAAAGATGGTTGGTGGTTGTCGTCGGCCTGCCGGCGCTGCTCGCCGTGCTGCTTGCCTGCCCCGCATGGGCGACGATGCTCGTCGTTTGCGGCATCGCGGGCATCGCGGCCTATGAGCTGCTGCACACGGCAGGGGAGAACGTCCCAGCGAATTTCTACTGGGGACTTGTCACAACGGTCGTCATGCAGGAGATATGGCTCTTTAAGGAAGAGATGAGCGGCACATACGATCTTCCGATTTCGACCGTTACGATCTTCCGCTGGATCCTTGTGATGATGGCCTTCCTCTTCGCGGTTATCTCTTATGGAAAGGAAAAACCGTTCACGTTCCACGATGTGGCGGTGGCCATCGTCAGCGGCATCGTGTTCCCAGCGATGTACAGCTGCATTTTCCTGCTGCGTATGGACGGGGAGTTTGGCAAGGTCTATGTGCTCGCGCCGTTCTGCGTCGCGTTTGTGGGCGATGCGCTGTCGATGTATTTTGGCATGTGGTTCGGCAAGCGCAAGATGGCGCCGCACGTCAGCCCGCACAAGACCTGGGCGGGCGCGATCGGCGGGCCCATCGGCAGCGCGCTTGCGCTGGTGCTGCTCGGCGTTGTCGGCAAGGCATGGCTCGGCTATGCGCCGAACTACCTCATGCTGATCCTCGTGGGCGTGGTGGCCAATATCTTCGGCCAGCTCGGCGACCTCTCGATGTCGCTTGTCAAGCGCGAGGCGGGGATCAAGGACTACAGCCACCTCTTCCTGACGCACGGCGGCATGCTCGACCGCTTTGACTCCACGCTCTTCATCGCGCCGGTCGTATGGGCCGCGGTCTGCGGAGGCCTATTATGACAAGGAGTATTGCTTTACTCGGCTCCACCGGCTCCATCGGCCGCCAGACGCTTGAGGTGGCGCGCGAGCTGGGGCTTTCCGTCGCCGCGCTGACGGCGAATAAAAGCGTTGACCTCATCGAACAGCAGGCGCGGGAATTTTGCCCGCGTCTTGCCGTGCTTTATGACGAGGACGCGGCGCGTGAGCTCCGCGCGCGGCTTTCCGACACAAACACCCAAGTGCTCTCCGGCATGGAGGGCCTTCTGGCCGCGGCCACGGCGGACGACGCTGACACGGTCGTCACCGCCGTGATGGGCATGATCGGACTCCAGCCGACGCTCGCGGCGATCGAGAAGAAAAAGCGCATCGCGCTTGCCAACAAGGAAACGCTCGTCTGCGCAGGCGAGCTCGTCGTGGATGCGGCGGAGCGCTGCGGCGCGGAGATCGTCCCCGTCGACAGCGAGCACAGCGCGATCTTCCAGTGCCTCCAGGGCTGCCGTGACCGCGGCGAGATCAAGCGCTTGATCTTGACCTGCTCGGGCGGGCCGTTCTACGGCCTGAGCCTGCAGGAGCTTGCGACTAAGACGAAGGCCGACGCGCTCAAGCACCCGAACTGGACAATGGGTGCGAAGATCACCATCGACTCCGCGACGCTGATGAACAAGGGCCTTGAGATCATCGAGGCCATGCGCCTCTACCGTCTGCCGCTGCGTCAGGTCGACGCGGTCATCCATCGCCAGAGCATCGTGCACTCGCTCGTCGAGTTTCACGACGGGGCGATGCTCGCCCAGCTCGGCACACCGGACATGAAGCTGCCCATCCGCTACGCGATGACGTACCCCAACAGGGCCGTTTCGCCCGCGGAGCCGCTTGACCTTCTCAAGTGCCCGCCGCTGACGTTCGCTGAGCCCGATAAAGAGGTCTTCCGCTGCCTGAAGATCGCCAAGCAGTGCGCCGCCATCGGCAATGTCTACTGCGCGGCGATGAACGGCGCGAACGAAGAGGCTGTCGCGGCATTTCTGTGCGACGAGATCGGCATCTGTGCCATCCCTGACCTCATCGAAGCGGCGCTCGATAAAACCGAGACGGTATATCAGCCGCAGCTTTCGGATATTCTGGAAGCAGACCGGCTCGCGCGCGAGGTCGTGCGCGAAAAGCTCAACTGACCAAATTTAGGAGAGACCATGGTTTATATTCTCATTGCGATCCTGATTTTCGGCGTGCTCATCGCCGTGCATGAGTTTGGCCACTTTTTGGCGGCCAAGGCCTGCGGCGTGCGCGTCAATGAATTTTCCATCGGCATGGGCCCGCAGCTCTTCCATAAGACGAAGGGGGACACCGAATACTCCCTGCGGCTCCTGCCCATCGGAGGCTACTGCGCCATGGAGGGCGAGGACGAGGATTCGGACGACGACCGCGCGCTTAACCGCCAGGTCTGGTGGAAGAAGTTCATCATCTTCGTCGCGGGCGCGTTCATGAACTTCCTGACGGGCCTCATCATTGTCATCTGCCTGTACGCGGGCGCGCAGGCATTCTACACGACGGAGATCGTCGAGCTGAACCCCGATTTCCCGCAGCAGGGAGAGGACGGCCTGATGCCCGGCGACACGATCTACGCCATCAACGGTGAGCGCATTTATTTAAAGAGCGACGTGTCGCTCATCATGGGCCTTGGCGACACGGGCACGATCGACATGACCGTCCTGCGCGACGGCAAAAAGCTCGACCGCACGCTCACCAGGCAAGTCTACACCGACGAAAACGGTAAGGAGTACGAGGCCTACGGCTTTACCTACGGCGGGATCGTCGAGGCGACGCCGCTTCTGCGCCTGCAATACAGCTGGTACCAGACGATGGACTATGTCCGCATTGTGCGTCTAAGCCTGCAAATGCTGCTTTCGGGCGCGGCGGGCGTCAACGATCTGAGCGGCCCGGTCGGCATCGTCTCGACCATCACGGAGGTCGGCAAGGAGACCGAGGCCGAGGCTGGCTTTGGCGCGGCGCTCGAGAGCATCCTCTACTTCGCCGCGATGATCGCGGTGAACCTCGCCGTGATGAACCTGCTGCCGCTGCCCGCGCTCGACGGCGGACACGTGCTGTTCCTGCTCGTCAACGGCATCGCCGTGGCGCTGTTCAAGAAGGAAATTCCATCCAAATATCTGAACGTCATCAACGGCATCGGCTTTGCGCTTTTAATGGCGCTGATGCTGTTTGTCACGTTCCACGACATTGTCAAGCTCCTGTGAGGAGGATGATCTTATGAGCAAGCAAATTATCGCAGGCGGCGTCGCCATTGGTGGCGGCGCGCCGGTCACGATCCAGTCGATGTGCAACACGCACACTGAGGATGCCAAGGCCACCATCGCGCAGATCCACGCGCTCGAAGAGGCGGGCTGCGAGATCGTGCGCGTCACGGTGCCGAATATGGAGGCCGCGCACGCGCTGAGTGAAATTAAGGAGAATATCTCCATCCCGCTCGTCGCGGACATTCATTTCGACTACCGTCTCGCCGTCGAAGCGGCGGCGCGCGGCGCGGACAAAATTCGCATCAACCCCGGCAACATCGGGGGAGATGACCGCGTCAAGGCGGTCGTAGATGCCTGCCGTGAACACAAGGTCCCCATCCGCATCGGCGTGAACGGCGGCTCGCTTGAAAAGGAGTTGCTCGCAAAATATGGCCGCGTGACGCCCGAGGCGCTCGTCGAGAGCGCGCTCAGACATGTGCGGCTTCTTGAAAAGTTCGATTTTACCGAGATCTGCATCTCGGTCAAGAGCTCTGATGTACCGCTCAACATGGCGGCCTATCGCCTTCTGCACGAAAAGGTCGACTATCCGCTCCACCTCGGCGTGACCGAGGCGGGCACGCCCACGATGGGGCTTTTGAAGTCCGCCATCGGCATCGGCGGCCTTCTGTGCGAAGGCATCGGCGACACGATGCGCGTCTCGCTCACGGCGGACCCCGTGGAAGAGGTCTACGCCGCCAAGCGCATTTTGCAAGCCTGCGGCATCCGCCGCAGCGGTGTGAACCTCGTCTCCTGCCCGACGTGCGGCCGCACGGCGTACGACATGATCCCGATCGCCGAGGAGCTAGAGCGCCGTCTTGCCGACTGCAAGAAGAATATCACGGTCGCCGTGATGGGCTGCGTCGTCAACGGGCCCGGTGAGGCCTCGGCTGCCGATATCGGCGTGGCCGGCGGTAAAGGTGAGGGCATGATTTTCCGAAAAGGAAAAATCCTTTACAAAGTGCCGCAGGAAAAGCTTGTCGACGCTTTGATGGAGGAAATCAAAAAACTCTGACCGAGCGGAAACGATACTGAGATAAGGTTGTGGCTATGGCACAAAAGATTCCTTTTTTTGAATTATTCACCGACTTTTCGCCGGATTTTGACCTGCGCGTCCCGCTCAACGCCGCGATGGTCACGAACATGGTGCTCGAGCCGGAAAAGCGCACGATGACGCTCGACATGACCGTGCGCGCGGAGATGAACGACTCGACGCGCGAAACGGTCGAGCAGCTTCTTGCGCGCAATTACGACTTAAAGCGCGTGGACATCCACGTCAAATCAACGGCGGAGGCCTTTCCCGACATGTTGAAGAACGCTGGCCGCAAGGTGAGCGGCAGCGGCAGTGTCATCATGGGCCGCGAGATTGCAAAGGGGAGAGTGCTCCCCATCAGCGAGCTGACGCCAAAGGCCGGTCACGTCGTCGTTGAGGGCAAGGTCTTCAAGTTCGACTGCCACGAGACGCGCCGCGCCGGCGTCTGGACGATGTTGCTCGAAATGACGGACTACGAAGGCTCGCTCTTCATCCGCCGCAGCATGCCCGAGCGCGAGGCGACAGAGCTTCTTGGCAAGATCAGCGTCGGCATGTGGCTGCGCGTCAGTGGCCGCATGGAGCTCTCCTATGATGGTAAGGATATGCAGCTCAACCCGCAGGACATCATGCAGATCGACCACGCCGAGCGCACGGACACGGCGGAGGAAAAGCGCGTCGAGCTGCACTTACATACCCGTATGTCCAACATGGACGCGCTGACCGACACCGCCGCGGTCGTCAAGCGCGCGATCAAGTGGGGGATGCCCGCCATCGCCATCACGGATCACGGCGTAGCGCAGAGCTTCCCGGACGCCTGGCACACCGGCGAGGGTAAAATAAAACTCCTTTACGGCTGTGAGGGCTATTTTCTCAACAACATCGACGACCGTATCTGTGTGCACGGCCCGCAGGACGGCGATTTTTCGACTGAGATCTGCTGTTTCGACATTGAAACAACGGGTCTGAAGGTCGCGCACGATGCCATCACCGAGATCGGTGCGGTCATTCTGAAAGACGGCGAGATCGTCGACACGTTCCAAACCTTTGTCGACCCCGAGCGCCGGCTTTCGCCTGAGATCATCGGCCTGACCGGCATCACAGACGACATGCTGCGCGGCGCGCCGAAGCTGGAGGACGCGCTGCACGCGTTTTTGGCCTTTGCGGGCGGCCGCCCGCTCGCTGCGCACAATGCGGAGTTTGATATCAGCTTCATCCGCGCAGGCTGCAAAAAGTGCGGCATCCCGTTCGAGCCGACGTATCTCGACTCGCTGATTTTCGCGCAGAATCTCCTGCCCGAGCTCGGCAAGTACAAGCTCGACATCGTGGCCGACCACTTGCAGCTCCCGCAGTTCAACCACCACCGCGCGTCCGACGATGCGGTCCCGGTCGCGCAGATGCTGGCCAAGTTCTTCGTCATGCTCGAAGAGCGCGGCGTCACGCGCCTCCAGCAGATCAACGACGAGATGACGAAGCTCCGCCCGCTCGGCGTCAAGCGCAACCGTTTCCCAAAGCACATCATTCTGATCGCCAAGAACAAGGTGGGCCTCAAGAACCTCTACCAGCTCATCTCGGCGTCGAACCTCAAATACTTTAAGCGCGTGCCGATCATCCCGAAAAGCGAGCTTGTCGCGCATCGCGAGGGCTTGATCATCGGCTCTGCCTGCGAGGCGGGCGAGCTGTTCCGCGCCATCGTCGACCACAAGGACTGGAATGAGCTCAAGCGCATCGCCTCGTTCTACGACTATCTTGAAATTCAGCCGCTCGGCAATAACCGCTTCATGGTGCGCGACGGCACGGTGCGCGACGACGAAGACCTCAAGGACTTCAACCGCACTGTTGTCAAGCTTGGCGAAGAGCTTGGCAAGCCCGTCTGCGCAACGGGCGACGTCCACTTCCTCGACCCCGAAGACGAGGTCTATCGCCATATCCTGCTCGCGTCAAAGAAATTCGCCGACGCGAACGAGCCCGTCCCGCTCTACTTCCGCACGACGGACGAAATGCTCAAGGAATTTGACTACCTCGGCAAGGAGAAAGCCTACGAGGTCGTCGTGACGAACCCCCGCGCCATCGCCGAGCAGGTGGAGGATATCGAGCTTTTGCCCAAGGGCAAGCTGTTCCCGCCGCGGCTTGAAAATTCGGAAGAAGACCTTAACCGCATGGTGTGGGGGAAAGCGCACGAGCTTTACGGCGACGATCTGCCGCAGCTGATCGTCGACCGGCTGAACGTCGAGCTCGGCAGCATTCTGGGCAAGTACGACGTCGTCTACATGTCGGCGCAGAAGCTCGTGCAGCGCTCGCTCGAGTGCGGCTACCTCGTCGGCTCGCGAGGGTCGGTCGGCTCGTCGCTCGTAGCGTACATGGCCGGCATCACCGAGGTCAACGCCCTGCCGCCGCACTACCGCTGCCCGAAGTGCCGCAACGTCGAGTTCCACGCGGGCGAGTATGGCTGTGGCGCGGACATGCCCGATAAAATGTGTCCCGTCTGCGGCACGAAGTATGCCAAAGACGGCTTCGACATCCCGTTTGAAACTTTCCTCGGCTACGGCGGCGGCAAGGTGCCGGATATCGACCTCAACTTCTCAGGCGAATATCAGGCGCGCGCCCACGCGCACGCGGTCGAGATGTTCGGCAAGACGCAGGTGTTCCGCGCGGGTACGATCGGTACGCTCGCGGAGAAGACGGCCTACGGCTTCGTCAAAAAATACCTCGAGGAAAACGGTATCGCCGCGGGCAACGCCGAGATCGACCGCCTGACGGCGGGCTGCGTCGGCGTGCGACGCACGACGGGCCAGCATCCCGGCGGACTCGTCGTCGTGCCGGACGACATGGATATCGAGGATTTCTGCCCCGTACAGCACCCTGCGGACGACCCCGACAGCGACACGATCACCACGCATTTCGAATATCACTGCATGGAGGACAACCTCTTAAAGCTCGACATGCTCGGCCACGATGACCCGACGATGATCCGCATGCTCGAAAATCTGACGGGCGTGAACGCCCGCGCCATCCCGCTCGACGACCCCGACACGATGTCGATCTTCATCTCGTCCAAGGTGCTCGGCTATGAGAACGACGAGGTGCTCGGCCCCACGGGCGCCGTCGCGATCCCGGAGTTCAACACGCGCTTCACGCGCCAGATGCTCGTCGACACGCAGCCCAAGGACTTCAACACGCTGCTGCGCCTTTCAGGCTTCTCCCACGGCACGGACGTGTGGCTCGGCAACGCGAAGGATCTGATCGTCAGCGGCACGGCGAGCGTTCTGGAGACCGTCGGCTGCCGTGACGACATCATGCTCTACCTTATTTCGATGGGGCTTGACCCGAAGATGAGCTTTAAGACGATGGAAGCCGTCCGAAAGGGCAAGGTCAAAGCCGGCAAGGCAGGGGACTGGCCGATGTGGGTCGAGGAGATGCGCAAGCACGATGTACCGGAGTGGTACATCGAGTCGCTGGCAAAGATTGGCTACCTCTTCCCGAAAGCGCACGCGGTCGCATATGTTATGATGGCGTTCCGCATCGCGTGGTTCAAGGTGCACGAGCCGCTCGCGTTCTACGCGACGTTCTTCTCCATCCGCGCCAAGGCGTTTGACGCCGCCGAGTGCTGCAAGGATGCCGACGCGCTGCGCCGCCGCATCCGCGAGATCGAAAACAACAAGGACGCGACCGCCGTGGAGCAGGACTTGATGACGACGCTTGAAGTCTGCTACGAATTCTGCCTGCGCGGCTTCCACTTTGAGCCCATCGATATCTACCGCAGCGATGCGACGAAGTTCGTCGTCACGGAAAACGGCCTGCTGCCGCCGTTCACGTCCGTCCGCGGACTCGGCGAGACCGCAGCGCTCGACACCGTAGAGAAGCGCAAGGGGAAGGACTTTACATCGGTGGAGGAGTTTTCCCTCTGCTGCAACAAGCTGTCGCAGACGCATATCGACCAGCTGCGCGCGCTGGGCGCGTTTGCGGGATTGCCTGAAACGAGCCAGTTAACATTGTTTTAACACACTGTGTTGTATTGTTCCCTGCGTACTCGCAGGGGGGCGTTTTCCCCTGCACCGTGCAGGGGACGCGGATAAGGGGGCCATTCT
>OGLF01002080.1_pt1 | contig 9951 bp, 6 predicted proteins | sample 1572701 | NCBI WGS metagenome assembly OGLF01 (sample SAMEA2581910, study PRJEB24529) | metagenome | biome: Human gut stool | place: China | collected 2011 | reverse complement strand
CATCGAACAGACGTTCGACTTCCCGCAGGATGAGTTCTCGGTCGAAGACAACGAGCTGAATTTCCACGACATTCCGCTCATGGAGTTGATAAAACAGTACGGCACGCCGCTCAAGATAACCTACCTGCCGAAGATCTCGCAGCAGATCAACCGGGCCAAGCGTATGTTCAACGTGGCGATGGCCAAGGTGGACTACAAGGGCTCGTACAACTATTGTTACTGCACCAAGTCGAGCCACTTCTCGTTCGTGCTGGAGGAGGCAATGAAGAACGACATTCATCTCGAAACGTCGTCGGCATACGACATTCATATCATCAATGCGCTCTACGACAGCGGAATCATCGACAAGGACCGCTACATCATCTGCAACGGTTTCAAGCGGCCGCAGTATGTGGAGAACATCGCCCAGCTGGTCAACGACGGCTTCGTGAACACCATTCCTGTGCTCGACAACAAGGAGGAGCTGGAGCTGTTCGAGGATTCGTTCACCAAGAAATGCAAGGTCGGCATCCGCATCGCCTGCGAGGAGGAACCCAAGTTCGAGTTCTATACCTCGCGTCTGGGCATCCGCTACAACGACATCATCGACTTCTACAAGGCCAAACTCAAGAACAGCAAGAAGTTCCAGCTCAAGATGCTGCACTTCTTCATCAATACCGGCATCAAGGACACGGCCTACTACTGGAACGAGTTGTCGAAGTGCATCAACGTCTACTGCGAGCTGAAGGCCATCTGCCCCGAATTGGACAGCCTCAACATCGGCGGCGGATTCCCGATCAAGAACTCGCTCAACTTCGAGTACGACTACGAGTACCTGACCGAAGAGATCATCGCCCAGATCAAGAACATCTGCCAGCGCAACGACACCGAAGAGCCCAACATCTTCACCGAGTTCGGCTCCTTCACGGTGGGCGAAAGCGGCGCATCGCTCTATTCGATCGTCAACCAGAAACAGCAGAACGACCGCGAGAACTGGTACATGATCGACTCGTCGTTCATCACTACCCTGCCCGACACATGGGGCATCAACCAGCGTTACATCATGCTGGCGGTGAACAACTGGGACAAGGAGTACCAGCGCGTACTGCTCGGAGGACTGACCTGCGACAGCGAGGATTTCTACAACGCCGAGTCGCACACCAACGCCATCTTCCTGCCCAAGCTCGAACCGGGCAACACGCAGTACATCGGATTTTTCCACACGGGAGCCTATCAGGAGTCGCTGGGCGGCTTCGGCGGCATCCAGCACTGTCTGATTCCCGCGCCCAAGCACATCATCATCGACCGCGACAAGAGCGACAACGAGTATTACACGCGCCTGTTCGCCAAGGAGCAGTCGTATCGGTCGATGCTCCGAATACTCGGTTACTAGCCCGTCGTGTCGGCGCGGCGCGGATAATACACCGTACAGACAATCCCTCTAAATCCCCTTTTCAAAGGGGATTTTTTATTCCCGCCGGTTCGTCAACGAGCAGTCGTATCATTGTTACTGCGAAGACTCGGATAGCAAGTCTCAGATCACAAAATATTCTACAACGCCCTATTCATATTCCGTACAGATACTTTCTATAAAAAAACGAGAATGTTAAGTAACAATATAAATTGATCCATTATATCTTTAATATATAAAACTAGCTGTATGAGATTCTCTTTCTAAAAGTCATATGTCCGAGTTCCGTTCCCACAACTATTAGCCAACTAAAATTATCTTCTCATGAAAACAATTAGACAATGGATTACATTTTGCATGATCGCCTCTGCTATGTTATCGTGTGCCAAAGATGAAATCAATGAACAAAGTAAAATCACACAAACAGGTCCAAAAGAGACTAAAATCTCGAAAAATGCAATTGCAAAATTAGCTCTCTTATTTGGCGAAAAGAATATTGCATCACCATCTCTTGAAAATTCAACACGAGTCGAACTATCGGTTGAAGGTAGTGACAGCACAGATTTTTCATCCAAGGAGGTAGAATCAATTACCCCAATTGAACTCATAGATTCGAAGGGGAAAATTACTGATTCAATAGATGCCGACAAGGTTCCCGTATTATATGTAGTTAATTATGCTGAAGACAACGGTTACCTGATTGTAGATATGAATGAAAATAACTTCCCGATCATAAGTTTCAACAGCAAGGGTAGTTTTCATTTCAATGAATTGGATTCTCTTCAAAAAATCGAATTTCAGGAACAATACGTCAGCTATGTGGTCGAATGTAACGGCGAAAAAATAAATATATGGGACGATATTGTCGATTGTATGAATAATCCAGAATTGAATGACGATGGAATACCGGTAAATTCGACTGATAGTGTTTGTGTTACAACGATTGAATTTCAACCGGTCGATTCTCTTGAAGAAGCCAACGATAGAGACAGTGTTCTAATTGCAGACGATCTGACCACCATTTCCGAAGATATCCCACACGCGGAAGCAACCCGGGCAATTGCAGACCGAAGCAAGCCGAAAAACAGACCATCCAGATATCCTTTAGTAGGAATTTGGGGATTAAAATGGCATCGAAGCAATCCCTATAATATTGAAATGCCTTATGAGTATGGCGGAGCACATATAGCGGTTCCGAGTATTTCTGTAGCCTTAAGTAAAATCATGTATCGTCATTGGTGGCCGTCCCGGTTTAATTGGATGTATATGCCACGACAAGTACCTGCCGGGCAGAAATCACTTGTAAGTAGCATGTTAAAAGACATTTCAGAGAATATCGGATGTACCAGAAGTGGATCGTATTCATATGATTTACCATGCAACAGGATATCTAATATTCCGAATGCATTGAAAACAAAATTCGAATATACTTCCGGTGGGACGTTGGTTCAATACAAAAATGACGAGAGTACCTTTTTATCAGTTTACAATTCGTTAAGATGTTACCATCCTGTACTATTTTGTGCTATTCCGTCCTATTATAACTTAAATTCAACACAGCATATGGGCGATTCTTGGATTGTTGACGGTTATCAGGAAATTCGAGTGAAAGTCGTAAAAAAATGGTATTTTATCGGTATTTGTTATAAAAAACGCACTTACTACTATTATCGTGACTATTTTCACTATATTAGTTCCATGAATGCCTATTCTAAGAAGAAAGGTCAATATTATAACGAGGAATACGATGGCTGGTTCCGATACGATTATAAAACGAATAACAGGAATAAGAACTATGCGATTGTCGATATTAAACCGAGCTACTAAATGAAATATATTTTAGCTATAGGTCTGTGGCTACTTTTATCCACACCTGTCAATGCACAAGAGGTCGCCCGTTACGAAGTTGAAGTCGGGGCTGCTATTCCGTTAATCGCAAAAAAATACGGCGGCAAATTCGAGACCGCATGGAATATTTATGCGGAAGGTCGTTATAATATTGCAACATATCCGATAGATTTCGGCCTTCAAATACAATACGGGGCTTTCTATCGCAGTTGGAGCAAAAACGGTATAGACAGAGACTATCATTTCGGACAAATATTATTCGTGTCGGATTACAACTTCAGACGAACGAAGAACATAGCACTATTTGTCGGATGCGGAGCCGGATTTTCAATCGTCAAAGTCGATCATTCCGACCTTCAGGCAAAAACATACGAGCATAACTTTTCAGCATGCGTCATGCCCCGCGCCGGTATAGAATTTTTTCATCATCTTCGGCTTTCTATCGGCTATCGGTTGATGAATAAAGAGTACAGTAACGCAGAAATATCGCTTGGAATTGTTTTCGGAGGCGGTCGAAGATAATTTTATTGAAGGAGCCGGATGTCAGACATCCGGCTCCTTCAAAATAAATGAATTCACTCGACACCGCCCGGTTATACCCTATTCCAGTTCGACGGTCCTTGTGATGCCGATCTGATCGGTGAAGTGACCGTCGTGGGAGACGACCAGCAGGGTGCCGCGGTAATTGCGGACCGTGCGGGTCAGGATCGCAAGGCTCGAAAGGTCGAGGTTGTTGGTCGGCTCGTCGAGGACAAAGAGATCGGGAACGTGGTTGGCGATCATCAGGCTGCAAAGGCAGAGCCGCATCCGTTCGCCGCCGCTCAGCGTGTCGCACCGCTTGTCCCACATCTGCTGCCCAAACAGCGCACGGTGAAGCCGCAGTTTGAGTTCGTGGTCCTGCAGATTGCCGTGATTGCAGCTCTGCGCCAGCTCCAGCACGCTCTGCGGGGTGTTCACCCGGCTGTATTGCTGATCGAGACAGACATAGGAGAAGTCCGCCCGGCCGATGCGCCCGGCAGTGGGTTCCAGTTCGCCGGTCAGCAGCCGGACAAGGGTCGTTTTGCCGGTACCGTTGTCGCCGGTCAGGCGGATACGTTCGCCGCTGCGAATCTCCAGCGCAAGCGGTTCGCGCCACAACGGGCGGCCGGGCGCATATTCGAAATTCAGGCCGTCGGCCCGAACCAGCAGTTTGCCTTCGTGAAGCTGCGCGTCGTCGAAATCTATTTTCAGCTCGCACTGCGTCCGCTGCCGGCGGCGCAGTTCGTCCAGCCGCTCCCGGCTGCCGTCGATCAGCTCCGCATGTTTCCCGACGAGCTGCGCCTCGGTCCGTTCGCCGCTGTCCTTCATCGTCCGGCGCAGGATGCGCGGAAGCTGGTCCTTGTGCCGCTCGCCCTGACGCATCCGCCGCTCCTGTCGCTCGCGGACCTCCTGCGCCTTTTTGCGGGCCAGCCGCAGGGCCGTCTGTTCGGAATCGACCTGCTGGGCCAGCGCCTCCTCCTCGATCCGTTTGCGTTCGCGGTAAAAATCATAGTTGCCGCCGTAGACTTTCAGTCCTTTCGCAGAGAGTTCGCAGGTCGTGCCGAGCAGGTTGAGCAGCGCGACGTCGTGGCTCACAACGACGATCGTCGCGCGGCTGGCACGGATCAGGTCATAGAGCCTGCGGCGGCCCGACGTGTCGAGGTGATTGGTCGGTTCGTCGAGCAGAATGACAGAGGGGTTATGGACCGAAATCCCCGCCAGACAGAGTTTCGTCCGCTCGCCGCCGCTCAGCGCATCGACCGGGTCGGTCAGGCCGACGTGCGGCAGTCCCCAGTGGTCGAGGGCGGCGCGGCAGCGGGCTTCGACGTCCCAATCGTCGGCCAGAATGTCGTAACAGCGGGGATCGGCGCTGCCGCCGCAGATGGCGCGGAGCGCATCGAGCTTGTCCGCGACGCCCAAAACGCCGACGGCGGAGATGCCGGCGGCGGAGAGGTGCTGAGGCACATAGTAGGGACGCGAGGAGCAGGCGATGCTTCCCGCGGCGGGAGCGAGTTCGCCCGCGACAAGTTTAAGGAGCGTCGATTTGCCGGCGCCGTTGTCGCCCACGACGGCAGCTTTGGCGCCCGCGGCGACGGACAGGTCTATTCCTTCGAACAGAAATTGCTGATTGCGGTAGCGGTACGAAACACCGCTAAGGATAATACTCATATGAAAACGATTAATAGCGGTCCCGCAGAATGGGGACCTGTTAAACCTCAGACCGGGTTGTTTTACGGCACGGCGTCGGTTTAATGAAACCGACCTACTAATCGTTTATTCTCATCGGAGCGGATATTGGTTCGGGTACAAAGATAGAGACAATAATCGAAGAAACCAAATAACAGTCCGTATTGCCGGCGATTAGGCCCCGGAAATGCTATCGGAAGCCGCTGAAAATCGCATTGCAGGCGGGATTTTTTCGAATTGTCGCTTTGCGCTCCGGCAAAAATTCGTATCTTGTGCGATCAAAACGGGGATAGGCCATTATGGAATGTAAAATACGGAAAGGATTGACGGGGCTTCTTGCGGGAAGCATGCTCTTTCTGTCCGGCTTCGCCACAGCCGGAGAAGCGGCGGACGAGAGCCGTAAGGATCTGACGACGGCAGGTGTTTCGGAAACTCCGTCTGCCCCGGCGAACGCAAACCGCGGCGGCGATCCGACAACAACGGAATCCCCGACAGCAGATCTCTATCAGGTCAACAGTACGATTAATGAACCAGTCGGCAGTCCGACCGGCGCAAGCGGTCCCGGCGCCTGTAAAACGGACGCTCCGCAATCCCCCGAAACCGCAAAATCCGACGCCAAACCGACAGTCGAATCCGCTCCCGGCACAGCGAACGGTTCGCCCGAAACGACGACGCCCCGGCCGGCAAAGCCGTCGGCGCAGAGCGCGGCGCGTTCGGCCGAATATGCCGCAGGGTACGACGCAGGATACAGAGACGGACATAAAAGGGGTTACCGCACCGGATACGAAACCGGATTTCAGGCTGGGTTCAGTGCCGGATCGGGGGCAGTGGGAAAACATCCGGACGGCGCATCCGGAACGGGTCCGGGATCCGGGTCCGGCACGGCAGAGAGCGGGGGCGCCGGCAACTGGGGCGGATCCGCGCCAAACAGCGGTAACTCCGACAGAAGTTCCGCGACGGGCGACGGCAACAACGGTTCCAGCACCGGTTTCGTGCCAAACGCGGGCACCCGCATAGCCTCCGCGACGGGCGCCAACACCCGTACGGACAGTACGGCAGCATTCCCCCGCCGTCGCTTCGTCCACGGTATCGGGCTGGAACTCCGTCCGGAATACGTGTGTCCGACCAATCCGTTCCTCGCGGGCGACAATCTGGCCCGGCAGCCGATCGACCTGTCGCTGGCCGCCCACCTGCGCTACTCGTTCCGCTTCCAGCCCGGATCGCGTCCCGACCGGATATACGGAGGCGCCTATCAGGGAATCGGGTTCTCCTACTACAGTTTCGAAAACCGGGAGGAGCTGGGCACGCCCGTGGCGTTCTATATTTTCCAAGGGGCGCGCATCGCGCGGATAAGCCGGCGGCTGTCGTTCAACTACGAGTGGAATTTCGGACTGTCGTTCGGCTGGAAACCCTACGACGCGCAGATGAACCCGGCCAACATAATGATGGGGTCGAAGATAAACGCCTACATCAACGCCGATTTCTACCTCAACGTGACGCTCACGCGCGAGCTGGATTTCTCGGCGGGACTCTCGATGACCCACTTTTCGAACGGCAACACCAAATTTCCCAATGCGGGACTCAACTCGATCGGCATGAAGTTCGGCCTGCTCTACTGTTTCGGCCGGGCCGACGATCCGCTCGTAAAACCGCGCAGGCCGCTTCTCGCGCCCGATTTCCCCCGCCATTTCAGCTACGATCTGGTGCTGTTCGGATCGTGGCGCCGCAAGGGCGTGGAGGTCGGCGACAAGCAGTACGCTTCGCCCAACGCCTACGGCGTGGCGGGCTTCAACTTCGCGACGATGTACAACTTCGGTTATAAATTCCGCGCGGGTCTCTCGCTGGACGGCGTCTACGACGGCAGCGCCAACGTCTACACCGAAGATTATATCGTCGAGGTCGGAGGCCGCGATCCCGGCTACACGTTCTACACCCCGTCGATCGACCGGCAGATCGCACTGGGAATATCGGGACGCGCCGAATTCGTCATGCCCTACTTCACGGTCGGCATCGGACTGGGAGTCAACGTCCTGCACAAGGGCGGCGACCTCAAGTCGTTCTATCAGATGCTGACGCTCAAGATCGCTGCCACACGGCGCACGTTCGTCCACATAGGCTACTGTCTCAAGGATTTCCAGACCCCGAACTACCTGATGCTGGGCGTGGGATTCCGCTTCAACAACAAATACCCGGTACTAAGGTAACGCAGCCCGCCGCAGCGCCCACTTGCGGCGCAGGCGCAGGACCGCCGTGACCAGAAACCGCGCGGGAACGACGCACAGCGTGCAGAACCACTGCCGCAGTCCCGGAACATGGAGGTCAGGCAGGCCGAAATCGGCGAAACGGCGGCCCCAGAGCAGGGGAATATACCACAACTTTGATATTGATTCGAAAATCGTTGCTGACGTTGTCCTCGTGCACGATTTCGAGCCACTTGCCCTTATCGGTGGCGAGGTAGACCGTGGGCTGCTGGCGGATGGCTTTGGTATGACGGTAGGAAACGATGGTTTCGGAGTGCGCATCGAACGGCTCGACGAGCGTCAGGAAGTGATTGTTCGTGTAGCGCATTTTGAGCGCGAAGCGCCGGTCGGTGAAATACTGGTAACCGTAAAGAAGGCTGTAGATGCGTTTGCCGGAGGAGAAGCGGATTTCGCGCTGAAGCAGTTCGACGGCGTCGGCGGCCAATGCGTCGTCGTTATCGAGATTGGTAGTAATCAGCAGCTGCGGAGGGGGGGGGTGGCCAGCTCTTCACGCCCGGCCAGCAGGCCTGAAATCGTAGTGCGCAGACTTTCGGTCAGGCGTCCGGCCTGCCCGGCGCTGTAAAATACGGACCGGAACTGCGGACAGACGGACTGGTAACCGCCGATGCGGCGGCGGTAAGCCGCGGGCGTCGCCGCGTCGAAAAGACAGAGCCACCTGAAATTCGGGTTGGTCTGCGCCGCCACCGAAGGCAGGCAATAGCGTTCGAAGATCTCGAAACGATGTTCGAGCCACCGTTCGGTGCGCGTCGGAGCGTCGTGTTTGTCCCGCGCATAGAGGTTCAGATTGAACCGCGTGATGATTAAATGTTCGAAACTTTTCATATTGTGTTTATTGAGCGGACAAATATACGAAAAATCCGCATGCGCCGGACAGGGAACTGCACGGCACATGCGGATCGGTCGGATATTCCGGCCCGTCAGACCCCGAACAGGAAGACGAAGGGTTTGTCGCTCCTGCGGAATTCGGCCGTGGCGTCGCCCGTGTAGGTCCGGCCGCCGACCAGCTTCAACACCCGTTCGGGCGTGCCCTTGCCGAAGTCGATCTTCGCCAGATCGACCCGGAAGGTCTCCATGGCCAGCGTCGGCTCAAAATAGTAGACCCGGTTTTTCTGGTCGCAGACCGTGCGCCAGCGCGTCGAGGAGATGTGGGGCTTGTCGGGCGTCGAGATACCGTAAGGCACCGAGACGTTGCGCATGACCGACATCACGGCCGGGACGGCGATCTTAGGATCGGGACTCTTCACGACGGCGTTGATGTAGAACGACGCGCGCACGAAGCGGTCCGGAGCGCGGTTGGTGCCGGGAAGCATCGTCAGGCCGCCGATCTGCCGCCAATAGTCGAGGATCGCCAGCTGCTGGTCGTAGAAGGGCGAATTGGTCATCACCTGATACTGGCGGCCGTGGTGAATCACCAGCCGGCCGTCGATGTATTCGAAGATGGCGCTGTCGCCCGAAGGATCGGAGACGGCCAGATGCAGGCGCGACTGCACGCCGTTCGGAAGGTCGGGCGCGTCGATGCGGAATTTCTCCTTCGAGAGTTCGGCGACCGCCTCGTCCACCGTGGCGAAATTGTCGAGTACGTACTGCGTCCAGATGCTCAGTCCCATGACGGGCCGCGTGTCGCCCGGCCGCTCGTAAACCGATTCGGGCAGGAAGAGCAGGTTGGCGACCAGCCCGGCCTCGTTCATGCCGTCGGTGATGCCGATGTCGTAGCCCGCGGCCGAAAGGGAGCCGTATTTCGACGTCCAGAAGACGGTGTCGTCCGTATTGGCTCCGCGGCGGGCGGTGCCGCGCGGGAAGATATAGAGGTTGGTCAGCGGGTCTTCGCGCCAGTCCATGGTGCGTCCCGTGACGGTCATGCCGTCGGGACCGAGATAGACGGCGCGCGTGCAGGCTTCCGGCTCTGCGGGAAAAACGGCCAGCGCAGCGGCGCCGAACACGGTCAGAAATTGTGTTTTCATAAGCATAGATGTATTTACTCCGATGCAAGATGCAAATCGGATGCTAAAAGGTACGAAAAATTACCGGGAATAGCAACGGAAAAAGTCCGAAAAATCTGAATATCCGGTTTTTAGTCTGCATTCACCTGCGCCGCGCGGTCACGCCGGAAGGGAACACCGGAAGGGAACACCGGACGAGGAACGCCGGACGAGGACGGCGGACACAACGCCGGACACAATGCCGGACACAATGCCGGACACAACGCCGGACACAACGCCGGACACAACGCCGGACACAACGCCGGAC
>OGLF01002074.1_pt1 | contig 9966 bp, 7 predicted proteins | sample 1572701 | NCBI WGS metagenome assembly OGLF01 (sample SAMEA2581910, study PRJEB24529) | metagenome | biome: Human gut stool | place: China | collected 2011 | reverse complement strand
GCCGCTCTCTGCATGAGTTGTGGTCAGACCTTCATCTTCTGCATTTTTCCAGCTTACCATAAAGAAATACACTGACGAAGCTATAAACAGCGAACATGATTCAAGCATACCTTTAAAAACGAATGCCACTGCATGGCGCACCATATCAAGGTCGCCTGTGAGTCTTGTCATAAGGTCGCCTGTGCGGTTGCGGTCATAAAACTCCATATCCTGATTTTCGATACGTCTGAAAAGGTGTGTCCTTATTCTGTATATCATGCCCTGAGATGATAATTCATAGGTCATGTTGCAGGTGTACTGACAGATAGTTCTAAGCAGGGTAAAGCCCACCATGCCTGCAAGCAGTAGCCAGAACAGCTTTCTTTCATGCTCAAGGTTAAAAAGTGCGTCCTTGCTTGAAAGAAACTTATCCACAAGCTCTTTGCTGAAATAAGGTGTGGTAAGATACAAGGCGTTGCATACGATAGACAGCACAAGGGCTGTTACATAGAATTTTCGGTAGCCTTTCAGGTTGTGCCATATCCATTGAAGCTGGAACATATTCTTTCACTCTCCTTTTATTCTTCTAAACTTCATGCTCTCATAGGCACATATATAAAAATATGAAACCCATACTCTTTTTAAACTATGGGATATTATAAGCCCTTTTGAAAGTAAAGTCAAGGGGGTAAAAGCATTTAGTTTACATAAAGTAAGCTAAAAAATCAACGAACACGCGAAGCTTTTGTTGTGCTTTTTCACAAATTATGAATATGTTGTTATCTAATGATAGTCATATTTAGAAGAAAACGTTTTCTTTAACTATTATATTATATTAAACTAAGGTTTCGCACAATAAAATAACCGCCCTGAAATAACAGAGCGGTTAGAGGATATTTTTGTATGCAATAATATGTGAGCGAAAAAGTCACCCTTACGGGTTTATTTAATCCTGAAAAACGTCGGTGAAGTAGCCTGCGTTGGAGATAGGCTCGTTGCCGCCTGCAAGGTGCTTTGTACAGCCCATGACGTGGCATCTGAAAAAGCCATAGTCGCCCTCACGCTCTTCACAGCCGAGGACCGTAACGGAGGTAGGCTGCATATTGAAGCCATGCCACATATTCATGGTGGAGATGCCAAGAATATGTCCTATTATCACCATTGATACGGCGAAGTGACAGAAGAACACAAGGGTTTCATCGCTGTGCTTCTCGATGCGGAACATACCGTTCTCGTGGATATAACCATGGTCGGCAAGGAGCTTATCAATGCCCTCATGCACCCATTTAAGCTGTTCTTCAACATTGCCTGTCTGCATATAGTCGGACTTGAACCAATTATTTCGGTCATAGTATATCTCTTTATCCGCCCACTCGGTGGGGTACATATCCCATGGGATACGATGTCCTCCGTCAGAGGTGGGTATGATGCCGTTAAATTCTCTCAGCCATGGGAGAGTTTCAGCGGTATCCCCACGAAGCTTCAGAGAATATTCCGCTGTGAGCTGCGCTCTGCCAAGGGGAGAAACGTAGAACTTTGAAACGTCCCAATTCTTTACACGCTGTGCAAGAAGCTCTGCTTCACGCTTGCCCTTTTCTGTAAGGGTATCATGAACGTAATCGGGATCGCCGTGTCTGATAAAAATAAGCCGCATAAAAATACCTCCTATTTAATCTGCCATTGGTTTTATTTCAGCGTTGTAGGCTCTTCTCAGGAAAAACAGCGACGCCAGGATCGAGAATATTTCGGCTATCGGAAACGCCCACCAGATAGCGTCAAGCTTGCCTGTAAGGGAAAGAAGATACGCCACAGGAAGAAGCACAACGAGCTGTCTTGTAAATGAAACGAGCATAGAGGAAAGTCCCTTGCCAAGAGCCTGCAATGATGAGATTATGATTATATCAAAGCCTGCGAAGAAGAAGTGTGTGCTGATTATACGCAGGGCTGTTACGCCTATGCTTAGCATATTATCGCTTGCATCAAAGAGTTTCAGAAGCTGTGCAGGGAAAAGCTGCATTATGATAGTGCCGACTATCATGATAGACACAGAATATATCATGGCGTATTTTATTGCACCTGTGATACGCTTTTTCTTTCTTGCACCATAGTTATAGGCAACGATAGGGATAAGACCGTTATTAAGTCCGAAAACAGGCATGAAAACGAAGCTCTGAAGCTTGAAATACACCCCGAAAACTGCGGCGGCGGTGTTTGAGAAGCCGATAAGTATTTTATTCATGCCGTATGTCATGATAGAAGAGATAGACTGCATGATAATGGACGGCAGACCGACAGCGTAGATCTTCTTGATTATTTTCGCCTGCGGTCGATACTTCACAAGGTTTATGGTTATCTCTTTGTTGAACTTCATATTTAAGAAAAGTCCGAAAGCTGCAGCGGTGAACTGACCGATACAGGTAGCCACAGCTGTTACGCCCCACTTAGGGAAGAAGCCCACGCCAAAGATAAAGCAAGGGTCGAGGATAATATTTATCACTGCGCCTATTCCCTGAGTATACATTGAATAGATAGTTTTACCTGTTGCCTGCAAAAGCTTTTCCATAGTCATCTGACAGAAAAGACCGATACTTAGCAGGCTGATGATGGTTAGGTACTGGTCGCCGTATTCGATAATTATTTTGCTTGAGGTTTGTGAGCGATAGAAGATCTCAGTGAAAAATGCACCGAAAACCACGAAAATAGCGAAGTTCACAAGGCAGAGGAAAATGCCGTTATTCGCGGCGCTGTTAGCCTGCTTGAAATTCTTTTCACCAAGTGATTTTGACAGCAGTGCGTTGATACCGACACCAGTGCCTGCACCGAGGGCTATCATAAGATTTTGCACAGGGAAAGCCAGTGACACGGCAGTGAGTGCGTCCTCGCTTATTTTGGCAACGAATATGCTGTCAACGATATTATAGAGCGCCTGCACGAGCATGGATATCATGATCGGCAGGGACATTTTGAACAGCAGATCGCCTATGGGCTGCGTTCCCATTTTATTTTCTCTTACTTCTTCCATTTTACGATTCCCACCTTAGAGTTACTTTTTCTTAGAATTTATACTTTAACCTTTTTATTATAGCATTTTTATACGAAAGTTGTATGAATTATTTGTTAAATCAGCACAAATCGGGTGGTGTCCTCTATGATTCAGAATTTATGCAAGTTCTGAGCACGGGCGAACGATGTTCGCCCCTACAGATCATTCGGGCAAGTTTTTTGTGCCGCAAAATCGCTACGCTTGGTGCTTTATTTTTACCTCATGCTTGTGTACAACTTTGGTCTGCTATGCCATTTCCTCATTTCTCATTCGCCGTGTATACTCTCCACACACATCTGCATATACTAAGTTAAAACATTTCTCCCCATCAGGACAAGGAGGTCAGTATATGGATTATCTTATGCTTGTGGATAAATTCAATCCCATAGATATGGGATTTTACGATCGTGTGGAGTTGACAGAGGTGAACGGCAAGTTCATGGAATCTCAGGCAGGAAACAGGCTCAGGCTTCTGCTCAAAAAGGCGGAAGCTGACGGCATAAAGCTGAAAATTATTTCCGCCTATCGCTCTTTTGAATATCAGCAGATGCTTTGGGAGCGTGAAGTATCTCACGAAATGTGGGGCGGTCTGAGTTATGAAAAGGCTGTGGAAAAGGTGGGCAGAACTCTCGCTCTTCCCGGGTCAAGCGAACACAACACCGGGCTTGCTGTGGATCTCGGCAGAGAGGGTGACAATGATGTGAGCGACGATTTTTACAAGACGCCTGAATCACGGTGGCTTTGTGCAAATGCCGCAGATTTCGGCTTTATCCTTCGCTATCCTCGCCTTAAAGAGCAGATGACCGGCATTGATTTTGAGCCGTGGCATTATCGTTATGTGGGCGTTGAAGCCGCTCGTATCATTGCCGCAGGAGGGCTTTGCCTTGAGGAATTTCTGCACTTTTACTCGGAAAAATATATCTGAAAATCCTGTGAAATTAATTGACAGAAAGAGCATTGTGTAGTATAATTATAACAAAGCTACGAGCGATAGCCGCAAGTTTTTGTATGCTATTGCGAAAGAAAGGAAGTTTTGTTATGTCAAACTATTCAAGAAAAAAGTCGTTCTGGACTTTAATGGGTGCGATGATACTTGTTGAATAGTTTGACATAACAATACTTGTTGTTGCGTCAACTGCACTTTTTGTATACAAATATTTTGAGGATAAGGAGTATGCCGAAAAGTGGAAAGATTATGAGGAGTGCGGTATACAGTAAATAACAGACAGCTTTAAAGGCACTGCTTTTTGTGGGCAGTGCCTTTGTATATCAACACAATTCATTGATGTAAAGTTTATCGAAATTGCTGAAAAAGCGTGCTTGCACTTGAAATGCGGTTTGAAATGTGATATAATAGTCGTAATGACCTGATGACAAACTTGTTCTAGGGAGGGACGTTATAATGCAGATAAGAGAATCAGCTGAAAATTATCTCGAAACGATACTTATTCTCAGCCAGCGCAAGGGCAAAGGCGAGGTAAGAAGCATAGATATAGTAAACGAACTTGAGTTTTCAAAGCCGAGCGTAAGTGTGGCAATGAAAAATCTCCGTGAGAACGGCTATATAACTGTTGACAAGGACGGTTATATTCGTTTGACAGACAAGGGCTTGGAGATAGCCGAGAAAATGTATGAGCGTCATACGTTGCTTTCACAGTGGCTCATAAAGCTTGGTGTTGACGAGAAAGTTGCAGTAGAGGACGCTTGCCGTATGGAACACGTTATCAGTGCGGAGTCCTTTGCGGCTATCAAAAAGCACACAGGTATGGCTTGATAAGATGATAATTGCCGTGGGTCTTCCTGCGGCATTTTTTATTGCAAACAAAAAAGGAGAACAGCTGTGCCGTTCTCCTTTTTGTTATTTGAATTTGTCTTTGAGCTTGTCAAAGAATGTTTTGCGCTTTGCGTAGTTCTTTTCACCGAGGGACTTTTCGTAGTCACGGAGCTTTTCTTTCTGCTCTTTGGTCAGATTGCGTGGAACTTCAACTGTTACACGAACGTAGTGGTCGCCGTGGTCGTTTCTGTTTACCTTCTTTATGCCCTTGCCTCTCAGGCGGAACACTGTGCCTGTCTGTGTACCCTCTGGCACTGTGTATTTTACCTTGCCGTCAACTGTAGGAACTGTTATCTCGTCACCGAGAGTAGCCTGTGCATAAGTAAGCGGTATCTCTGTCCACACGTCATAGCCGTCACGCTCGAAAATAGGGTCAGGTCGAACTGTAATGTTGATGTGCAGGTCGCCGTTAGGACCTCCGTTTATACCGCAGTTGCCCTCGCCGCCTACTCTAAGTGTCTGACCATCGTCGATGCCAGCAGGAACGTTTATCTCCTTTTCAGATACCTTCTTTACTCTGCCCTGACCGTTGCAGGTATGACAAGGGTTGTCGATTATCTGACCCTTACCGCCACAGCGACTGCAAGTCGTGGTCTGAGCGATGTTTCCGAAAGGCGTTCTCTGTGTTATCCTTACTGTACCAGTGCCGTGGCAGTCAGGACAGGTCTTAGGCGAAGAACCTGCGGCTGCGCCTGTGCCGTGACAGTCAGGACATTTTTCGGCTCTGTTTATGCGAAGTTTCACAGTCTTGCCCTTGCAGGCTTCCATGAAGTCAAGAACAACGTTCGCTCTTATATCCTCGCCACGTCTTGGTGCGTTAGGGTTAGCAGAACGTCCACCACCAAAGCCACCGCCAAATCCACCGAAAATGGAATCGAAAATATCACCCATATCGCCAAATCCGCCGAAGCCTCCTGCACCTGCTCCACCGCCTGCACCGTAGTTCGGGTCTACGCCTGCGTGACCAAACTGGTCATATCTTGCTCTTTTATCTTTATCTGAAAGCACCTCATAAGCTTCATTTACTTCCTTGAACTTCTCCTCGCACGCTTTGTCGCCGGGGTGAAGGTCAGGGTGATACTGCTTTGCAAGCTTACGGAATGCCTTTTTTAATTCATCGTCTGTGGCAGTTTTAGAAACGCCAAGCACTTCATAGTAATCTCTTTTTTCAGCCATATAAACGCCCATGCTCTGTAAGCTGCAGATCGTGAAAGTCTTGGGGCATGGGCTTGCCTCCTTTTTGTAAGTATAGTCCTTTCACGCTTTTCACACAGCCTTTTAATACGGCAATAGCCCCTGCTCGGAAAATCGGAGCAGAGGCAGCCGTTATGATTTATTCTGCGTCAGTAAATTCAGCGTCTATAACGTCGTCGCCACCATTGTTTGAAGCGCCGCCGTTGCTGCCGCCATTTGCTCCGCCCATGTTGTTAGGGTCAAAGCCTGCGGCACCGCCTGCTGCCTGCTGTGCCTGTGCAGCCTGCTGATATACCTTAGTTGCAACGCCCTGGAATGTTTCCTCAAGTTCCTTGTGCTTAGCCTTGATAGCCTCGATATCAGTACCCTTGAGGGCTTCCTTAAGAGCGTCTATCTTAGCCTGACAAGCTGACTTGTCAGCAGCGTCTACCTTGTCGCCGAACTCGCCCAGTGACTTTTCAGCCTGGAAGCAAAGCTGGTCAGCAGCGTTTCTTGCGTCAACGTCCTCTTTCTTCTTAGCGTCCTCTGCTGCGAATGCCTCAGCTTCCTTGACAGCCTTATCTATATCGTCCTTAGACATATTTGTTGAAGAAGTGATCGTGATGTTCTGCTCCTTGCCTGTGCCAAGATCCTTAGCGGAAACGTGTACGATACCGTTAGCGTCGATATCGAATGTTACCTCGATCTGTGGAACACCTCTTGGAGCAGGAGCGATTCCGTCAAGTCTGAACATACCGAGCTGCTTGTTGTCCTTTGCGAACTCACGCTCACCCTGAAGTACGTTGATATCAACGGCTGACTGATTATCAGCGGCAGTTGAGAATATCTGTGACTTCTTTGTAGGTATAGTTGTGTTTCTCTCGATGATCTTTGTGCAGATACCGCCCATTGTTTCAAGACCAAGTGACAGTGGAGTTACATCGAGGAGGAGCAGACCGTCCTTAACGTCGCCTGCGAGTACGCCGCCCTGATATGCAGCACCAAGTGCTACGCACTCATCTGGGTTGATGCCCTTGAATGGCTCTTTGCCAAGGAATTTCTTAACAGCTTCCTGAACGGCTGGTATTCTTGAAGAACCGCCGACCATAAGAACCTTCTGGAGGTCGTTAGCTGACAGACCTGAGTCTGAAAGTGCCTGACGAACTGGTCCCATTGTTGACTCAACAAGGTCTGCTGTCATTTCGTTGAACTTAGCCTGTGTAAGTGTCATTTCAAGGTGCTTTGGACCTGTAGCGTCTGCTGTGATGAATGGGAGAGAGATAGTTGATGATGCTGTAGATGAAAGCTCTATCTTAGCCTTCTCAGCAGCCTCCTTAAGTCTCTGCATTGCCATTTTATCCCCTGAGAGGTCAACGCCCTCAGTCTTCTTGAACTCTGCGATCATCCAGTCGATAATTCTCTGGTCGAAGTCGTCGCCGCCCAGGTGGTTGTTACCTGCTGTGGCAAGAACTTCTGTAACACCGTCGCCCATTTCGATGATAGATACATCGAACGTACCGCCGCCAAGGTCATAAACCATTACCTTCTGATCATCTTCCTTATCGATACCGTAAGAAAGTGCAGCGGCTGTTGGCTCGTTGATTATTCTCTTTACTGTCAGACCTGCGATCTGACCTGCGTCCTTAGTAGCCTGTCTTTGTGCGTCTGTGAAGTATGCAGGAACTGTGATAACAGCCTCTGTTACCTTTTCACCCAGATAAGCTTCTGCGTCAGCTTTCAGCTTCTGGAGTATCATAGCTGAAATTTCCTGTGGAGTGTAATCCTTGCCGCCCATGTGAGCCTTGTAGTCAGAGCCCATATGTCTCTTAATAGAAATTACAGTGTTGTCATAGTTTGTAACAGCCTGTCTTTTTGCTACCTGACCGATAAGTCTGTCGCCGTTCTTTGAAACGCCAACTACTGACGGAGTTGTTCTTGCACCCTCGCTGTTAGGGATAACAACGGCTTCGCCGCCCTCCATAACTGCTACACAAGAGTTTGTTGTACCTAAATCTATACCGATGATTTTGCTCATAAGATCAAGTCCTTTCAAAATTTACTTAATTTATATCAAGACCTTAAGTCCCGATGTCTTTGTTTATGGGTTTGCTACTATTACCATTGCGTGTCTTATTACCTTGCCGCCTATGGTGTAGCCGTTTTGAAGCACCTGCGCCACAATATTTTCACCGAGGTCAGGGTCGTCAACTGTGCTGACTGCCGTTGCAACGTTCGGGTCAAATTCCTTGCCCGCAAGCTCCATTACCTCGACGTTGAGCTTTTTAAGTGCGTCGCTGAACTGATTGAAGATCATTTCAACGCCCTGCTTATAAACTGCGTCCTGAGTTTCTGTGCCTAACGCTCTTTCAAAGTTGTCAAACACCGGCAGGAAGCCGTTTATCACATTTCCCTTTGCCGTGTCTGTAAGCTCCAGTCTTTCCTTTGCACTTCTCTTTCTGAAGTTATCATACTCAGCCATAAGTCTGAGATACTTGTCATTTGCTTCGGCAAGCTCTTTTTTCAGCTTTTCTGTTTCGCTCTCCTCCGCCTTTTTCTCTGTATCCTCAGTGGCATTTTCTGCGGTATCCGCCGCTTCTTTTACTTCTTCGCTTTCAGCAGAGGTGTTTTCCTCTTTTTCAAGCTCGGTGTCCTTTTCAGTTTCCTTACTCAATTTACGCCGCCTGCCTTCCTTTTTATTCATTTTCGTCATCTTCTTTGTTTTGCTCTTGTGGCTTTTCGGATATCATTTCCGATATCTTCCCTGTGAAATACTCGAGATATGGGATAAACTTCGCATAGTCGAGCCTCATAGGTCCTATAAGCCCCAGCGCACCTGCTGTCTTGCCGTCCTTTGAGAACGGAGCTGTTATAATAGAGGAGTTGTGGATAACAAACCCGTCACGCTCAGGGGAGAACATAACGTGAAGCCCTGAGAACGTTTCGTCTATAAATCCTTTAAGCTCCTTCTGATTATCGAGAAAGCTTATTATCTCGTTTTGGTTGAAGTCCTTGCAGGTGAGAAGATTACTCTGACCTTTGATAGACACGCTGCTCATTTCCTTTGTCATCTTCATTATCTCGGCAAGCTGCTGTTCAAGCGCATGGCGGAGCTGGGCGGCGTGCAGGCCGCAGACCAGCTGGACCCGGGTGCCCTGCACCACAAGGCCCTTATGGGGCAGGGAGAGCAGAGCCCCCATATCCAGCAGCGAGGCATCCCGCACCGTGAGCCGGAGGCGGGTGAAGCAGTTTCCCAGCTGGGCGATGTTCTCCGGCCCACCCAGCGCGGCGATGAACCGGCACACCTCCTGCGGGTCGGCGTACGGGGACTGGTCTGTGGAAGGGGCTGCTTCCCGGCCCGGGGTGGGCAGATCCTTTGCTTTGATGAGGATGCTGAACACGGCAAAGTAGGTCAGGATCTCCGCAAGGCCCAGCAGATAGAGCAGCGGCAGATTCTGCAGCTGCTCCCCGGCGCTCAGGTTGAACACCAGCGACCCCAGCAGGTTGGAGGTAAAGGCCCGGACATGCAGGACATGGAGCAGCACCATAAAGCCGCCCGTAATGACCGCATGGGCCACCCAGAGCAGGGGCGAAACGAAGCAGAACAGAAAATCAATGGGTTCGGTGATGGAGGCCACCGAGGCCGTGACCGCCAGCGGGATCATAGCGGCGGCGGTACGGGCACGGTTCTCTTTGCGGGCCGTGAAGATGAAGGCCGCCGCAATGCCCAGATAGCCAAAGGTCTTGGTGAAGCCGGTGTACATCCAGACGATGCCGTCTGAGAGGGGCAGGCCCATGGTGTACTCGGTCATGCAGACGGCGTAAGCGCCTGTGTAGGTCACAGAACCCACAGTCAGGCTGCCGCCCAGCGAAGAGAACTGGAAGGGCATATAGATGAGGTGATGCAGGCCGGTGGGGATGAGCAGCCGTTCCAGAAAGC
>OGLF01002073.1_pt1 | contig 9968 bp, 10 predicted proteins | sample 1572701 | NCBI WGS metagenome assembly OGLF01 (sample SAMEA2581910, study PRJEB24529) | metagenome | biome: Human gut stool | place: China | collected 2011 | reverse complement strand
ATATTGTCTGTGAAGCGGTGCCACTAGGGGCACCAGAAAGTCCGCTCATTGTCTGTGGATTTGCCGGACACACCTTGTGGAAAGTCCAAACATGGAAAGACACAGAATTCGATGTCCAACGCGGCATGGAAGAAATATTCGGATTTTCCTCCAAAGAATTGCCGCCTCCGGTTGCATCTGGAACGCGATAGTCCCTTTTTCTTGTCATAAAACGTATCCCGGTAAGATGCAAAGCATGACAACTCCGTTTTCTGGAAATAAAAAAAGAAAGCGTAAACGCTTTCTTCTTCGGGTTGGGCTGCTATTACTAACAGTAGCAGTTCCTAGGGGAATCGAACCCCTGTTTTCGCCGTGAGAGGGCGACGTCTTAACCGCTTGACCAAGGAACCATACGGTATACCAAATATATTATGAAATTGAGCAGTTCCTAGGGGAATCGAACCCCTGTTTTCGCCGTGAGAGGGCGACGTCTTAACCGCTTGACCAAGGAACCGAACAAATGCTATTATAACAGGCTTTCAAAAAAAAGCAACCCCTTTTTTGAAATTTTTTTAAAAAGCTGAAAATTCTGTACAATTCGTGAAAAAAGGAGTATGATGGATTGCGATAGAGTAACGTGGTAAAGTGCAGGAAAGTAAAAGCAGAAACGATACTTCCTGACGCAGAAAGAGAGGTTTGTGCGATGTCGCTGGAGAGGGCAAAGGCATATTTAAAAGAATATAAGATGGAAGATCAGATCCGGGAGTTCCCCGTCTCCTCGGCAACGGTGGAACTGGCGGCGGAAGCACTGCACACGGAAGCAGGGCGGATTGCAAAGACTTTGTCTTTTCTGGTGGACGGAGAGGCGGTGCTGATCGGGTGTGCGGGAGATGCTCGGATTGACAATGCAAAATACAAGGCATTTTTCCGTGCGAAGGCGAAGATGCTTGCGCCGGATGAGGTGGAGGAACGGATCGGACATGCGATCGGAGGCGTCTGCCCGTTTGGAATCAAGGAAGGCGTGCGGGTGTATCTGGACGAGACTTTGAAAAAATATGAGACGGTTTTTCCGGCGTGTGGGAGCAGCAACAGCGCGATTGAACTGACGATACCGCAGTTGGAGCAGCTTGCAAAACCGGTGTGCTGGGTAGATGTCTGCAAACTGCCGGCATAAAAGCCTGTATTTTCGAGAAAAAGCTTGCATTTCCCATAAAAAAGTGCTACTTTAATATATGATAACACGATGACTTGATTGAGAGAGGACGAAAGCCCTCTCTCAATTCACGTTTATGCCCTGTAAAGTCTGTGTAAAGGCCGGGTGTGCAGTCTGTTACAATTAAAATTGAATATGGAGAAAGAAGGTGTACACATGTCAAAGCGTGAAACATACGAAGCGCGCACCGAAGAACTGATTACTCCGATCTTAGAGCGCATGCATTTTGAACTCGTGGATGTGGAGTATGTAAAAGAAGGCGGAACCTGGTATCTGAGAGCCTACATCGACAAGGAGGGCGGGATCACCGTCAACGACTGCGAGGCAGTGGCGAGAGAGATGAATGAGATTCTTGACCGCGAGGACTTCGTGGAAGATTCCTACGTGTTCGAGGTAAGTTCCCCGGGACTTGGCAGACCGCTCAAGAAAGAAAAAGATTATGTCCGGAGCATGGGAAAGGAGATTGAGATCCGCACTTACCGTGCAATCAACCGGGAAAAGGAATTTTATGGTATTTTATCTGCATATGATGAAAGTACTGTGACAATAGAGACAGAAAACGGAGAGAAAATGACGTTTGAGAAGCCGGATATCGCGCTGATCCGTCTGGCATTCGATTTTTGATAAAATATATGCTAATAACCACTAAGGAAACAGGAGGATAATAAAATGAGTAGTAATAATGAGTTATTAGAAGCATTGAATATACTGGAACGTGAGAAGAATATCAGCAAGGAGACACTGCTTGAGGCAATCGAGAATTCACTGGTGACCGCCTGCAAGAACCATTTCGGTACATCCGAGAATGTAAAGGTGACGATGGACCCGCAGACCTGTGAGTATCATGTGTTCCAGGAGAAGACCGTAGTAGAGCAGGTGGAGGATCCGGTAGAGCAGATCAGCCTTGTCAATGCCAAGATGGTGGATTCCAAATACGAGATCGGAGATATCGTGAATGTCGAGATCCAGTCCAAGGAGTTCGGACGCATCGCAACACAGAATGCCAAGAATGTCATCTTACAGAAGATCCGTGAAGAGGAGCGCAAGGTTTTATACAACCAGTATTACAGCATGGAAAAGGATGTTGTGACCGGTGTGGTACAGCGTTACATCGGAAGAAATGTGAGCGTCAACCTGGGCAAGGTAGATGCGATCCTGGCCGAGAACGAGCAGGTGAGAGGCGAGGTATTCCAGCCGACCGAGCGTATCAAGGTCTATATTCTGGAGGTGAAGGATACATCCAAGGGACCGAAGATTCTCGTGTCAAGAACCCATCCGGAGCTGGTAAAGCGCCTGTTCGAGTCTGAAGTGACCGAGGTGAGAGAGGGAATCGTTGAGATTAAGGCAATCGCGCGGGAGGCAGGAAGCAGAACCAAGATTGCCGTCTGGTCCAATGATCCGGATGTGGATCCGGTAGGCGCATGTGTCGGTATGAACGGTGCGAGAGTCAATGCGATCGTCAACGAACTGCGCGGCGAGAAGATTGATATCATTACCTGGAATGAGAATCCGGCAATGATGATCGAGAATGCATTAAGCCCGGCAAAGGTTATTTCCGTTATCGCGGATGCGGAGGAGAAGTCGGCGAAGGTCATCGTACCGGATTATCAGCTTTCGCTGGCAATCGGCAAGGAAGGACAGAACGCGAGACTGGCGGCAAGACTTACCGGCTTTAAGATCGACATCAAGAGTGAGACACAGGCCAGAGAGTCCGGCGACTTCATGGATTATGAGAGCGAGTACGAGGACGACGAGTATGACGAGGATGACGAGTACGCAGAGTACGGCGAATATACCGAGGACGGCGAGTATGCAGAGGACGGATATGTCGATGATGCGGATGCCGAGGGAGAATACGCTGAGGAATCCGGACTTGAGGATGAGACAGACACAGAGAATGAAGAAGAGTAGGCAGGGGTTGATCAGAGAATGGCAAACAAAAAGATTCCAATGCGTCAGTGCGTGGGGTGCAGAGAGCTTAAGCCGAAAAAAGATATGATCCGGGTAATCAAGACGGCGGCGGAGGATGAGGCCTCCTCACAGATTGTACTTGATGCCACAGGAAGAAAGAACGGCAGGGGCGCTTATGTGTGTCCGAACAGTGAGTGCCTGCGCGCGGCAATAAAAAACAAGGGTCTGGAACGATCATTAAAAATGCCAATTCCAAAGGAAGTCTATGATACACTGACAAAGGAGATGGAGGAGTTTGAAACCAGATAAGGTGTTGTCGATGCTTGGCATTGCAGCCAAGGCGGGCGGTGTGGCAAGCGGAGAGTTTTCCACAGAAAAAGCAGTGAAGGATGGCAGGGCATGGCTTGTCATTGTCGCGTCGGATGCGTCTGAAACTACACAGAAGCATTTCCGGGATATGACGACTTTTTATGAAGTTCCGATGTATGTGTACGGAGAAAAAGAGACATTGGGACATTTCATTGGAAAGGAATTCCGTGCATCGCTTGCAGTGACAAACGAAGGGCTGGCCCATTCGATCGAAGATAAATTGAAACTGACGTTAACAACTGAATAATGGAGGAAACAGGATATATGGCAAAAATGAGAGTTCATGAACTTGCAAAAGAGTTAGGAATAGAAAACAAACAGATTATTGAATTTTTAAGTACAACGGAGCATGCGGTAAAGTCGCACAGCAGCAGCATTGAGGATGATGTGCAGAAAATGGTGCGCGACAAGTTCCAGAAAAAGGCAGCACCAAAGACGGAGACAGTGCCGAAGGCGGAGGCAGCGCCGAAGAAGGAAGCAGCACCGAAGGCGGAAGCGGCACCGAAGGCTGCTGAGAACGCGGAGGGCAGACCGGAGCGTCCAAAGAAGAAGTCCAGCATTACCGCGGTATTTAATCCGCAGTACAGCAAGCAGGGAGGCGGACGCCGCCCGCAGGGAGACCGTGACCGCCGTCCGATGAACGGAGACCGTCGTCCGATGAATGGAGACCGCCGTCCACAGGGAGGCAGACCGGAGCAGCGTCAGGCAAGACCGGCAAACAGCTTTGATGTCAAGAGAGCATTTGAGCGCGCAATCAACCCGGAGGCTGCAAAGGCAGCCGAGGAGGCAGAGCGTCAGGCAGCGGAGCGCGCAAAGGCGGCCAGAACGGCAGCGCCGGAGAAAAAGCCGCAGGAGACAGCAGCAAAGCAGCCGGAACGCCGTGAAAATGTATACGAGAATGTGTATGAGAACGTATATGCACAGAATCCGCAGGCACGCCCGCAGGGAGACCGTGACCGCCGTCCGATGAACGGGGACCGTCGTCCGCAGGGAGACCGCGACAGAAGACCGGGAGCAAACGGAGACCGCCGTCCGATGAACGGGGATCGTCGCCCGCAGGGAGACCGCGACAGAAGACCGGGACAGAATGGATACGGCAACCGTGGCGGCAATAATGGCGGAGGAAGACCGTACGGCGGAGGAAGACCTGGCGCAAACGGTGGTCAGGGAGACAGAAACGGAGGCCGTGGCGGCAATGGTTACCGCGGTGGCAACCCGTCCGGCAGACTGGATCGTGAGATCGACCGTATGAACAAGGAGACCGCAGCATCCACAGAGGAACTGCGCGGCAAGGAGTCCAGAGAGCGCGAGAAAGACCGCAACAAGAACGACAGACAGAGAAACGATTATGATGCACTTGGCGGCAAGAAGCAGGAGCGCTTCGTAAATCTGGAGAAGAACGGCGGCAAAAAGAAGCCGAACCAGCAGCCGCAGCCGAAGCAGGAAGAGGATGTGATTAAGACACTCGTTCTGCCGGAGAAGCTGACGATCAAAGAGCTTGCCGATAAGATGAAAGTGCAGCCGTCCGTGATCGTGAAGAAGCTTTTCATGAAAGGCACGATGGTGACGGTGAACCAGGAAGTGGACTATGAGACGGCGGAGGAGATCGCGCTTGAGTTCAACTGCATCTGTGAGCCGGAAGAGAAGATCGATGTGATCGCAGAACTCTTAAAAGAGGAAGATTGTCTGCGTCATGGGTCATGTCGATCATGGTAAAACATCCCTGCTGGATGCGATCCGCTCCACCCGTGTGACAGACAAAGAGGCAGGCGGTATCACACAGCATATCGGTGCATCTGTTGTTTCGATCAACGGTCAGAACATCACATTCCTGGATACACCGGGACATGAGGCATTCACGGCAATGCGTATGCGTGGAGCAAATTCCACCGATATTGCGATTCTGGTAGTCGCTGCAGATGACGGTGTCATGCCGCAGACGATCGAAGCAATCAACCATGCAAAGGCAGCGGGAGTTGAGATTATCGTTGCCATCAATAAGATTGATAAGCCGAGTGCCAATATTGAGCGCGTAAAGCAGGAGCTGTCCGAGTACGAACTGATTCCGGAAGATTGGGGCGGAAGCACGGTATTTTGTCCGGTATCTGCACATACTAAGGAAGGTATCGAGAACCTTTTGGAGATGATCCTTCTGACCGCAGAGGTACTTGAGTTAAAGGCAAATCCGAAGCGTAATGCGAGAGGCCTTGTCATTGAGGCTCGTCTGGATAAGGGACGCGGTGCAGTTGCCACCGTTCTGGTACAGAAGGGTACCTTAAAGGTTGGTCAGCCGATTGCATGCGGAAGCTGCTACGGCAAAGTGCGTGCAATGATTGACGACCAGGGAAGAAGAGTCAAGGAAGCGGGACCGTCCACACCGGTGGAGATTCTCGGACTTTCATCGGTACCGGAGGCAGGCGAGACATTCGTTGCCATGGATACGGAGAAGGAGGCAAGAGCATTTGCCGAGACCTATATTTCCGAAGGCAAGAACCGTCTGATCGAAGATACCAAGGCGAAGATGTCGCTGGATGATCTGTTCTCGCAGATTCAGTCCGGTAACGTCAAGGAACTGGATATTATTGTTAAGGCAGATGTACAGGGTTCTGTGGAGGCTGTAAAGCAGAGTCTGGAGAAGCTGTCCAACGAAGAGGTAGTAGTAAAAGTAATTCACGGCGGTGTCGGTGCCATCAACGAGTCCGATGTCAGCCTTGCATCCGCATCCAATGCAATCATCATCGGATTCAACGTTCGTCCGGATCCGATGGCGAAGACAACAGCGGACAAGGAGAACGTCGATATGCGTCTCTACAAGGTCATCTACAATGCCATCGAGGATGTAGAGGCGGCAATGAAGGGAATGCTCGACCCAATCTTCGAGGAGAAGGTGCTCGGTCATGCGGAGGTGCGTCAGATCTTCAAGGCATCCGGAATCGGAAATATCGCAGGTTCCTATGTGCTTGACGGTGTGTTCCAGAGAGGCTGCAAGGTTCGTATTTCCCGCGCCGGAGAGCAGATCTTTGAGGGCAATCTGGCATCCTTAAAGCGTTTCAAGGACGATGTGAAGGAAGTAAAAGCCGGATACGAGTGCGGTCTTGTCTTTGAAGGCTTTAATGACATTGCAGAGCTTGATATCGTTGAGGCATACACGATGGTGGAGGTACCGCGTTAACAGACGTTTTGCGTGTATGGAAGGAGCTAGAAATTGAGAAAAAACAGTATTAAAAATACCCGGATCAACGGGGAAGTGCTGCGCGAGTTGTCGAATATCATCCGCGGGGAGATCAAGGACCCGCGGATCAATCCGATGACCAGCGTAGTCACCGTGGAGGTTGCACCGGATCTGAAAACGTGCAAGGCTTATATCAGCGTGCTCGGGGATGAGGAATCCCAGAAGGCAACGCTCGCAGGTCTTAGAAGTGCGGAGGGGTACATTCGCAGGCAGCTTGCCCACAGCATCAACCTTAGGAATACGCCGGAGATCACATTTGTGCTGGATCAGTCCATCGAGTACGGTGTGCGCATGTCCAAGATGATTGACGATGTGACAAAGGATATTCCTGATCGGGCGGATGAGGCGGAAGAGGAAACAGAAGAATGACGAATTTTGATGATTTTCTGGCAGAGGTTCATACGGTTGCCATCGGCGGACACATCCGTCCCGATGGTGACTGTGTGGGCTCCTGCCTTGCTACTTATAATTACATTAAAACATGGTATCCCGACATTGATGTGACGGTTTATCTGGAGCCGATTCCCAATATTTTCAAATTTATGGCGCGCTCCAATGAGATCGTCTCCGATTTTTCCGGGGATACGGTATACGATCTGTTTATCGCGCAGGACTGCGGGGATACGGGACGTCTGGGCGGTGCGGCGCATTTCTTTGAGCAGGCGAAGCATACCGTCTGTGTGGATCACCACATCAGCAACCAGAGCTTTGCACAGGACAACTACATTTTCCCGCAGGCAAGTTCCGCGTCGGAGCTTGTCTATGAACTGCTTCCAAAGGAGCGCATCACAAAGGAGATTGCCGAGTGCATTTATACCGGAATGGTGCATGACACCGGCGTCTTCCAGTATTCGTGTACGTCGAGAAAGACGATGGAGATCGCCGGAGCGCTGATGGAGTGCGGGATCAATTATCCGAAGATTGTGGATGATACCTTCTACACAAAGACATACAACCAGAACCGCATTATGGGGCTTGCATTGTTAAAGAGCAGGCTGCACCTGAACGGAAAATGTATTTCCAGCGTGATCACGGAGGAGGAGATGACGCAGTATGACGTGCTGCCAAAGCATCTGGACGGCATTGTGAATCAGCTCCGCGTGACCAAGGATGTGGAAGTGGCAGTCTTTTTGTATGAGACGGGAGACGGCACGTTTAAGGTGAGCACCAGATCCAGGGAAGTGGTGGATGTCTCGAAGGTGGCGGTAAAGTACGGTGGCGGCGGACACATCCGAGCAGCCGGATTTTCCATGACTGGCGATGCAGATGCCATCATCGAACAGATTATTTCGGATCTGGCAGAACAGATAAAGTGAGAAAAAAGCAGTATGATGAATGGAATTATCAATATCTATAAGGAAAAGGGATTTACCTCGTTTGACGTCGTGGCTAAGCTTCGGGGGATCTTAAAGACCAGAAAGATCGGACACACGGGAACGCTGGATCCGGATGCGGAGGGGGTGCTCCCGGTGTGTGTCGGCAAGGCGACGAAGATCTGCGAACTGCTGACGGACAAGACGAAGGAATACGAGGCTGTCATGCTGCTTGGAAGAACGACGGACACGCAGGATGTGACGGGCGAGACCCTGACGCAGCAGGAGGTGCGCTGCAGTGCAAAGGAAGTGGAAAAAGCGGTTCTCTCGTTTGCAGGCGATTATATGCAGGTGCCGCCGATGTATTCTGCCTTAAAGGTTGACGGCAGGAAGCTGTGTGATCTGGCACGGGCCGGCGTGACCGTGGAACGTGCGGCGCGTCCGGTTCATATTTTTTCCATCGAGATCCTTTCGATCGAACTGCCGCGTGTCAGGATGCGTGTCTGTTGTTCCAAGGGAACGTATATCCGCACGCTCTGCCAGGATGTGGGGGAGGTGCTCGGCTGCGGTGCGTGCATGGAATCGCTGCTCCGCACGAGAGTCGGAGAGTTCGCGCTTGCGGACGCCATAAAGCTGTCCGAGGTGGAGGCGTACGTGATTGCACACAGGTCGGATGCGACGGAGACAGAAGAGATGCAGCTTCCGTTCCTTCAGGCGGTGGATACCGTCTTTCTAAAATATGAGAGCGCGACGGTGGACGGACAATTCCGCAAATATTTATATAACGGAAACCGGCTGCGCCCGGAGATGTTTTTGGAGGAACATGAGAGCATGAGAATGGCGCCGGTTCGCCTCTACGACGATGAAGGCGCATTTTTCGGCATTTATGAATATCAGGCGGAAAAGGAAGACTATAAACCATTAAAGGTGTTTAAGTAGATCATGAAATATATCAGGAACACAACGGATTTTTATATAGAAGAGAATACGGTGCTTTCTCTCGGCAAGTTTGACGGGATTCACAGGGGGCATGAGCAGCTGCTGCAGTATTTTGCAAAGAAAAAGGACGAAGGTCTCGCGGGAGCGATTTTTACCTTCGACATTCCACCTCGCAGAAATGTGCAGAATGTGGAGGCGAAGGTGCTGACCACGAATGAGGAAAAAAGGCACATGTTTGAGCGTCTGGGGATTGATTATGTGGTGGAGTGCCCGTTTACGCAGGAGATCATGTGCATGGAGCCGGAGGATTTCATCGCAAAGATTGTGCGGCAGCTTCATGTAAAGTGCATGGTTGTGGGGGAAGACTTTCATTTCGGACATAATCGCAGGGGCGATTACCATATGCTGCGGCAGTATGCCGGAAAATACGGATACGAAGTGATCGTTGTGGAGAAAATAAAAGAAGACAGCCGGGACATCAGCAGCACGTTCGTGAGGGAAGAGATCGCAGCCGGGAATATCGAGAAGGCAAATCATCTTCTGGGATACCGTTACTTTGTGACCAGCAGAGTCCTGCACGGCAACCAGATCGGAAGAACGATCGGGATTCCGACCATCAACCAGCTGCCGCCGAAGGAGAAGCTGCTGCCGCCGAACGGTGTCTACGTGACGGAGGCATACATCGGAGACCGGTGGTACCGCGGCATCAGCAACGTGGGGTGCAAGCCTACGATTGAGGGAGAGTATCCTGTCGGGGTGGAGACACATCTGCTGGATTTCGCGGAAGATGTCTACGATAAGATGGTGACGGTGGAGTTCTTAAGCAGAGTCCGCAGCGAGCGGAAATTTGCATCGATTGAGGCGCTCAAAGAGCAGATGCAGAACGATGTTGCCTATGGCCGTGCCTATTTTGAAAAACACACCTCGTAATAATTATTACATAAATGTTACAAAAATATGTTGACATCGTAAAAAATCGTTGCTATACTGGACGTTAGATTTAAAAATGAGC
>OGLF01002065.1_pt1 | contig 10005 bp, 10 predicted proteins | sample 1572701 | NCBI WGS metagenome assembly OGLF01 (sample SAMEA2581910, study PRJEB24529) | metagenome | biome: Human gut stool | place: China | collected 2011 | reverse complement strand
GCTCATTGTCTGCGGTTTGTCGGACACATTCCGTGGATTGTCAAAACGTGGAAGAAACACGGAATTCGATGCAAAAATCCGGCAGGAAGAAATGCGCGCATTTTTTTCAACGAATGTTCCATCTACATTTCCATCTGAAATCGATAGGATGATCTTCCTCCTTATATTACTTATCACGTCAAACGGGACTGTCCGCTAAATGCGTCAGCCCCGTTTTTTTATAGATATTCTTAGCGTCCGAGCTCCTGTCGGAGCTTTACCGTATGACAGATTTTCTCATATCCGGTATTTGTTCTTAAGAGCCGGATCGTTGCCCACTTTTTCCGGGTGTCATCCCAGTAGCGCAGCACACTTCCGTCGATGCCTTCGGAACGGACGGAGGGTGTCTGAAGATCCGTCCGCACTCCCTCGAGGTACTGCTGCGCCATGCTGCGGAACTCCTCGCTGCCCAGATACTCCCGGCGCCATTTCCGTCCTTTTTTCTCCTCGGAGAGCACCTTGTAATTATGTACGATCTCCCCGGCTTTTGTCACCGGTGCAGGTCCGTAGTCGCGGGCTGCAAAATGAACATAATACAACTGCCAGTCACTGGTGAGAAGGAACGCCCTGGTCGGCGTATTTACAATCTCCCCCACGCAGCAGATTGCCCCGATAAACCCGACCCAGAAAACTAATGTGAGAACACACGCCGCAATCCCGAGTGCTCTACGGTCAAGGTTTGCTGCAAGCAGCGGGATCACCGCTATCGATCCTGCCGCCATCACAATAAAAACTGCCGCCGTAACAGACTGTCCCGTTCCCGCTCTGCGGTTGACGCCAACTTCCACCGTCATCACTCTGTCGTTGCCCCATCCTGCGCATCCGGCTGTTCTGCGCCTTTCTTTTCATCTTTTACCACAAGATTGACAGAATCCAGTCCCGACACATTGATGTTGCGGTTCACCTGTGCATCGTAGGACTCTGCGTTGATGATGTCTGCCAGATCAATACCGGTAGCCTCTTTCATGCTCTCAAATACTTTTGCCATGACAACCGGCACATTGCCGGCAACCTGATCCACACCGTTTCCGCCTTCTCCGCCGCCGATAATCGTGATCTTGTCGATCTGACCGAGCGGCTCTGCCACTTTGGCTGCGATGTCCGGAAGTACCTTGATCATCATCTCTGCCACTGCCGCTTTATTGTACTTTGCGTACGCCTCCGCTTTCTTCTCCATCGCTTCCGCCTCTGCAATACCTTTTGCCTGGATCGCAGATGCCTCTGCCTCACCGACCGCACGGATACCGGCAGCCTCCTGTTCCTTGGCGTAGCGCTCTGCCTCTGCCTGCGCTTTTCTCGCCTCCGCCTCGCGCTGTGCCTCGAACTGTCTTGCCTCCGCGTCCTTCTGGCGCTGGTAGAGTTCTGCCTCCGCGCGCTGCTGTGCCGCATACTTATCCGCTTCCGCCTGTTTCTTGATCTCCGCCTCCAGGGACTGCTCCTTGACTGCAACCTCCTTCTGCTTCAGCTCAATCTCACGCTCCTGCTTTGCAATATCCGCGTTGGCTGTTGTCACCTCGATCGTCTTACGCTGCTCCTCTTTCTGGATCTCATAAGCTGCATCGGCCATAGCCTTCTTCGTATCCGCCTCCATCTGAAGTTCCGACTTCTTGATGGCAAGTTCATTCTGCTTCTTCGCGATCTCCGTCTGCGCCGCAACCGCTGCATCATTGGACTCTTTGTCCGCCGCTGCCTGTGCGACTTTGATGTCTCGCTCACTCTCGGCACGGGCAATCGCCGCACTCTTTTTAATCTTTACGATGTTGTCAATACCCAGATTTTCAATGACCTCATTGCCGTCCACGAAATTCTGGACATTAAAGCTGATGATGTCGAGTCCCATCGCCGCAAGATCCGGCTCCGCATTTTCCTTGACCAGGTTGGCAAACTTCTGGCGGTCGGATACCATCTCCTCGAGCTTCATCTTACCGACGATCTCACGCACATTACCCTCGAGAACCTCTCTTGCCACCCCGGCAATATACTCGGTGTTTTTATTTAAGAAGTTCTCTGCCGCAAGCCGCAGCTTCTCCGGATCGTTGCTGATCTTGATGTTGACGGTCGCATCGACATTGATATTGATGTAATCCGCTGTCGGCACGGCATTGCTCGTCTTGACATCGATCGGAATCAGCCGCAGGTTCAGCTTATCCAGACGCTCAAAAAACGGAATGCGAATGCTCGCTTTTCCGATGACCACCTTGGACTTCTTCTTGACACCGGAAATAATGTACGCCATATCCGGTGGTGCTTTCACGTATCCGACGCACAGCAGTACGATGAGCAGCACGATCACAATCAGTGGAATCAATACTGTCGCTGATAAAATTGAATTCATTTGTAAATTCCCCTTTCTTTTGTATAAATGTTATACCTTGTCTCTCCTTCATATTATAGCGGATTACCATTCTGTTTTGTGAAAAAAATAACAAATTTAAGAAATTCTTTTGTTCTGTCTCGCTTATTTGCTGATAATTCTGACAGAAAGCTCTGTCACATAATCCGTATGGCTTACCATCACTATGCCTGATCCATGCCCCGCACGCCATTCTCCTGCGCAGCGGCCTTCTTCCCAAGGTATGCCAGAATATCTTTTCTCGTCACAATACCGATAAACACACGCTTGTCGTCCACGACGGGAACGAAGTTCTGGTTCATCACCTTGCCGAAGAGGTCTTCCATCGACTCGTCAATCTTGACTGCCTCATTGTCCCTGCGGCGCTGGATGGAGGTGATCGGCATATCCTCAAGCAACTTCAAATCCGGAAAATTGCGGTCCTTTAAAAACCAGAGCAAATCGCCCTCCGTGATCGTTCCGATATATTTTCCCTCGCGGCTAAGCAGCGGGATTGCCGTATAGCCGTGATGCTCCATCTTCTCCAGAACCTGACGCATGGTATCGTCCTCATCTACATGCGCCACATCTTCCTTCGGGGTCAGAAAAAATAATATATTCATGATCTGTATAATCTCCTGTTGTTCTTTTTTTCTCATCTATTTTACCAAAAATTGCGGCACAGTGCCACCGTTTCACAAAAGATTCCCCAATCCTTGCACCATGCCTTGTAATCGCTACCGCAAAATGGTAGTATAGAAAGGTCGTTTTAACGTTATACCATTCAACAAAGGAGGTTTCCCATGCAGGAAAATAAAATGGGCACAATGCCTATCGATAAATTGATCATATCCATGTCTCTGCCAATCATGATCTCCATGCTGGTACAGGCTCTCTATAACATCGTGGACAGTATTTTCGTGGCTCAGATCAGTGAAAACGCACTCACTGCCGTATCCATGGCTTTCCCGATCCAGAATCTGATGATTGCCGTAGGTGTAGGTACTGCGGTCGGCGTCAATGCGCTCCTCGCCCGCTCACTCGGAGAGAGGGATTTCGACAAAGTCAACAAGATTGCGGAAAACGCTGTTTTTCTGGTATTGCTCAGCTATCTGCTGTTCCTTATCATCGGTCTGTTTTTCGCGGAACCTTTTTTCCGCAGCCAGACGGATATTGAAGAAATTGTTCTCTACGGAAAGCAGTATCTTACTGTATGCTGCTGCCTGTCCTTTGGCTGCTTTACCCAGCTGATGTTCGAGCGTATGCTGCAGGCAACCGGAAAAACCGTCTACACCATGATTACCCAGACCACTGGAGCGGTCATCAACATCATCTTAGATCCGATCCTGATCTTTGGTCTGTTTGGTTTTCCGAAAATGGGCATCACCGGTGCTGCAGCCGCCACCGTCATCGGTCAGATGATTGCTGCGGTTCTCGCTGTCGTCATCAACCAGACCAGAAATAAGGAGATTCAGCTGAGTTTAAAAGGCTTTCGCCCGGACGGCACCATCATCGGTCAGATCTATGCCATCGGCGTGCCTTCCATTGTCATGCAGGCGATCGGTTCGGTCATGAATTACGGTATGAACCGTATTCTGATCAGTTTCTCCTCCACGGCAACGGCAGTGTTCGGCGTTTACTTTAAATTACAGAGCTTCGTGTTTATGCCTGCGTTTGGTCTGAACAACGGTGTCATCCCGGTCATGGCATACAACTACGGCGCCGGCAGCCGCGAGCGCGTGGTCAAGACCTTACGCCACACGGTCACCTATGCCGTCTGCATCATGGCGGTCGGACTTCTGATCTTCCAGCTCTTCCCAACGCAGCTGCTTAAAATGTTCAGCGCTTCCGACACCATGCTTTCTCTCGGCGTCCCGGCGCTCCGGATTATCAGCTTAAGCTTTATCCTTGCAGGATTCGGCATCTCCTGCAGCAGCATTTTCCAGGCGCTCGGCAAAGCAGTCTACAGTATGTTTGTCTCGATCGCAAGACAGCTGGTTGCACTGCTGCCGGTTGCTTATTTTCTGGCGCAGTTCGGCAATGTCAACCTGATCTGGTGGGCATTCCCGATCGCAGAGCTGATCTCCATTATCATGACGATCCTCTTCATGTTCCGGATTTTTAGGACGATCGTAAATAAGATCGGGGAAAAAGAGATGGCATAAGGATAGAAGAACCACCTAAAAATAAAGCTTTCATAGCGTTTTGTATATTACGCATAATTACTATGGTAATTAAATGCCTACCTTCCACCAGTCAGGTACGAAGGTAGGCATTTTTATTTTTACTTTTGCTTGTTATTCCATCATTTTCTTCCGTTTAATTTAAAATATCTTCGTAATGTCCTGATGCCGATTCACCACCCGGTAAATCTCCACATACTCTTTTCCAATCTTATACAGCACAACATAATTCCCACAAATCACATATTTATAATCCGTCCGGAAGCTGACCCTTTTAGCAAGATCAGCTCCCATATACGGAAGTTGCTGTATATTCTCAATTCGAGCATATATCTCCTGAATGGTCTTTACTGCCATTTCTTCATTGTCTTCCGCAATATACTCTTTCATTTTCTTTAAGTCCTCTGCCACAATAGGATTAATCCGTAATTTCATCATAGGCTATACCCCGACAGATTTCTTCAGTTCATCCAAACTCATCCAGGCACTTTCATCCTTAACTGCTTCTTCTGCTTCCTGTAGCTTCATCAACAGCTTTTTCTCTGCCTTCTCACGCTCATAGTCCTCAATATCCATAATTACAAACTTGCCTCTGCCATTTTTTGTCAGGAACACTGGCTCTCCAACCTGGCAATTTTTCAACACTTCATTATAATTTCTTAAGTCTGATACAGGTAATATATTCGGCATAAAATCAACTTCCTTTCCTGGATATCGTTTCTTTATTTACATATATTATACGAAATTAAGCTGTAAAATTCAACGTAAAATTCTACAGCTTCAAATTTTTTAATAATATCCATTCCATTTATCAATATTCTCACCATTCACATGTCTTATATATGCATAAAGAAAAGTCCCATAAACACCAGTCAAATCGCAGATTTGATTTGTTTACAGGACTTATCAATATCTTTATTATCTTAGAAATTCTCGATTAGCAAACACCCTGAGCTAACATGGCATCTACTACCTTCTCAAATCCGGCAATATTGGCACCTGCAACGTAGTCTGTCTGTCCGCCAACGGTTGCATTGTATCTCTTTGCAGCATCTGAAATGTTTGCGTAGATGGTCTCCATGATGCCCTTGAGCTTTCCATCCACTTCCTCGAATGTCCAGGAAAGTCTCTCGGAGTTCTGGCTCATCTCCAGTGCAGAAGTAGCAACACCACCGGCATTGGCAGCTTTACCGCCTACGAATAATACGCCGTTTGCCTGAAGATATTTGGTAGCTTCCAGTGTGGTAGGCATGTTCGCACCCTCTGTAACAGATGTAACGCCGTTTGCAACCAGCATCTTCGCATCCTCGATGTCAAGTTCGTTCTGTGTTGCACACGGAAGTGCCAGATCTACCTTGTACTGCCATACACCGTGCTCACCATTCTGCTTTGCATGATATTCTGCAGAAGGTCTTGCTGCCGCGTACTCGGTAAGACGCGCACGTTTTACCTCTTTTACTTCTTTTAATAATGCAACATCGATTCCTTCCGGATCATAGATCCACCCGGTAGAGTCAGAGCAGGTCACAACCTTTGCTCCTAACTGATGTGCTTTTTCAATCGCATAGATTGCAACATTACCGGAACCAGAAACTGCACAGGTCTTGCCTGCGATGTCGATGCCGTGATCCTTCAGCAATGCGTTGGTCAGGTATAACAGACCGTATCCGGTTGCCTGTGTACGTGCGAGAGAACCGCCGTATGTAAGTCCCTTACCCGTGAGAACTCCCTCGTATAATCCGCGGATTCTCTTGTACTGGCCGAATAAGAAACCGATCTCTCTTGCACCTGTTCCGATATCTCCGGCAGGTACGTCGGTATCTGCACCGATATATTTGTAAAGCTCTGTCATGAAGCTCTGGCAGAATGCCATGATCTCTCTGTCAGACTTGCCCTTCGGGTCAAAATCGGAACCACCCTTGCCGCCGCCGATCGGAAGTGTTGTAAGTGAATTCTTAAATACCTGCTCAAATCCTAAGAATTTGATGATGCTTAAGTTTACAGAAGGATGAAGTCTTAATCCTCCCTTGTATGGTCCAATGGCATTGTTGAACTGTACACGGAAACCTCTGTTTACCTGAACCTGTCCATTGTCATCTACCCACGGAACACGGAACATTACCTGACGATCCGGCTCTGTAATGCGCTCTAAAATCGCATTCTTTTTATACAGTTCCTCATTTGCCTCAATCACCGGTCTTAAAGACTCCAGCACCTCTTCAACTGCCTGAAGGAACTCTGGCTCGGAAGCATTTTTCTCTTTTACTTTTGCAAGAACTTCATCTACATATCCCATTTTTTTGTCTCCTTACTCTTAGTATATTGTGCTGTGTATACACTGCAATATTTTCATCAGATACATTTTAGTATAAAATGTTTTCATGTGCAATCTTTTTTTCTTTATTCCGCTAAATTGTTAAAGCTTTGTAGCAGGATAGTGTCCCCGGAACGATTTATGTCCCCGCATCAGACATACGCAAAAAGCCTCGGGCAGGAGTTTTCCCCTGCCCGAGGCTTTTCTATTTCTTGTGAACTTAAATCAAGCGATAAATAATAATCGCAATCAGCACGCCGATAATGCTGGCGATGGTAATCTTGATCGATAATCCGAATGTGATCACCAGAATGCCCAGATCCAGCACAATCGGGCTGGCGAAGCCGAAGCTCTGCCCATAATTCAGCCAGCTAAGTCCCGAAACGCCTGCAGCAGCATTTCCGATAAAACCGCCCAGCATAATTCCTGCCAGAAGCATTAAAAACAGCGCCCAGTTATTCTTGCCCAACGCTCCTCTGCTCATATGTATATTCCTCCTCCAATCCGTATTCCTCTTGAAAATAGTCCACGAGCTTTGCCAGCGTATAGATCAAAATCGGCGTCTCCTGCTCATTCAGCTGTCCCTTGATGTTGGCGATCATTTTGCGGTGAAACTCTTCGTGATGCGCATATGCCGCTTTTCCTTTGTCCGTCAGGTACACCCACACCACGCGTTTGTCCTGCTTGCTGCGTTCTCTTACGGCATACCCCTTCTCAGTCAGGCCATCCATCGCCTTCGTCAGCGTACCGGTCGTGACATCCATCAACTTTGCCACCGCCGTCATGCTTTTCGGCTCCTTTAATCCGATGGCTTCTATAATATGAAAATCGTTGTAGCTGATGTCCTTAAATTCCTCATTCACCAGACATCTCGCCTCAATCTCCATAATATCCTTGAATAGCCTTACCAGTAATTCGTTCAATGTCTCATCCGTGGTCATGTATCATACTCCTGTTCATAGCAGTATCTGTTCCCGACCACACCGCCTACACCGCCTGCCAGCGGAGCACTGCTGCGCCCCACGTAAGACCGGCTCCAAAGCCTGCCAGTACTATTTTACTGCCTTCTCCTATCATACCATGATTATTGACATTATCAAGTAAAATCGGCACGCTCGCCGAGGAAATATTTCCATACTTCTGCAGATTTGTGGGAAATTTTTCCATCGGCTGATGCAGGCGTTTCGCCACTGCCTCGATGATTCTAAGGTTCGCCTGGTGCAGCAGGAAAAAATCGATTTCATCCATCGAAAGCCCTGCCGCTTCCACCGCCCCGGCAATTACTTTCGGCACCGTGCGCACCGCAAACTTATAGACCTCCTGCCCGTTCATGGACACGTACGAGAGCGCGGTGTCGCCCTTCACATACGGATTGTGATTTCTGCGGTTGTCACAGCGCAATACCATCCCGCCCGCGCCGTCCGTTCCAAGCACGGTGCTTAAGATGCCCGCATGCTCCTCCGCCTCATCTGCTTCCAGCACTGCCGCACCTGCGCCATCCCCAAACAACACACAGGTACTCCGGTCGCTCCAGTCCATGATCCGCGACAATGTCTCCGCACCAATTACCAGCGCCCGCCGGCTTCCGCCGGCTTCCAGATAGTGGCGTGCAATATCCATCGCGTATAAAAAACCCGAGCAGGCGGCACTGACGTCAAAGGCGACCGCCCGGCATGCCCCGAGTGCGCTCTGCACCTCGCAGGCAAGGTTCGGGAGCAGCCGGTCCGGCGTGATCGTCGCCGCAATGATCAGATCCAGCTCCTCCGCGTCCATATGTGCAGATGCAAGTGCCCGCTTCGCCGCCTCCACTGCCATTTCTGTCGTTGTCTCTCTCACAGCCAGATGTCTGGTCTCAATTCCCGTCCGGCTTCTGATCCACTCATCCGATGTATCCATCCATTGACTAAGATCATCGTTCGTCACACATTTTTCGGGGACTGCACTTCCGGTGCCCACGATCTTTACCTTCATATCGGGTCTCCTTCCTTTTAAAACACGCGGAATCTCTGATAGCGCTCCGCAGCGAGCTGATCCCCGGTTTTTCCGTTCTGTTTTTTCAAAAATGTTTTTATATGCCTCTTCATGTAACGCGATATGGAAATCAGTGCCGGCTGATCCGCCATGCCGTACTCCGGTATGATCTCCTCAATCACGCCGAGCGCTTTTAAATCCTGCGCGGTAATTTTCATGACGCCACTCGCTTCTTTTGCCCGTCTGCCATCCTTCCAGAGAATCGATGCAAACCCTTCCGGCGATAAAATGCTGTAGGTCGCATTCTCAAGCATCCAGACCTCATTTCCAACAGAGAGTGCCAGCGCACCGCCGCTTCCGCCTTCCCCGATCATAATGCAAAGAACCGGAACCTTTAAGCCGGACATCTCATACAGGTTTCTCGCGATCGCCTCGCCCTGTCCGCGCTCCTCCGCCTCCATGCCGCAGAAGGCGCCGGAGGTGTTCACAAATGTAATGACCGGACGCTTAAATTTTTCCGCCTGCTTCATCAGCCGGAGTGCTTTCCGATATCCCTCCGGCGACGGCATTCCATAATTCCGGTGCATACATTCCTTTAAATCTTTTCCCTTATGCACACCGATCACTGTGACTGGCTGGCCATCCAGATACGCCACACCGCCGACAATCGCCGGATCGTCCCGGAACTGCCGGTCTCCATGTAATTCCATAAATTCGTCAAAAATCTGCTCTATGTAGTCCACAGACGCCAGCCGGTCCACCTTTCTCGCTGCCTTGACCTTCTCCCACGCGGACAATGCTTTCGCCTTTGTGGCGCGCTCTTTCATCAGTTCTGTCGCCTCGAGGCAGTCTGCCTCCCGCACCGGATCGAAATTGGCATAACCTTCTTTTTTGTGATGCAGCTTTAAGATGCGGTACAGGGTAAGCTTTAGCTCCTTCCTCTCCACAATCCTGTCAACAAATCCGTGCTCCAGCTGAAACTGTGCCCGCTGAAAACCTTCCGGCAGCTTTTCCCCGATCGTCTGCTCAATCACGCGCGGTCCCGCAAAACCGATCAGTGCCCCCGGCTCCGCCAGGATGATGTCTCCAAGCATGGCAAAACTTGCCGTCACGCCCCCGGTCGTCGGGTCTGTCAGCACCGGAATATACAATAGCCCCGCTTCCGA
>OGLF01002056.1_pt1 | contig 10043 bp, 6 predicted proteins | sample 1572701 | NCBI WGS metagenome assembly OGLF01 (sample SAMEA2581910, study PRJEB24529) | metagenome | biome: Human gut stool | place: China | collected 2011 | reverse complement strand
TCCAAGATCGAGACTTTCTCCTCCGAGATCGGAGCCATCTGCTCCTAAATCTAAGCTATCCACTCCGAGATCAAGGTTCTCCGTTCCAAGGTCAAGGTTCTCTGCTCCAAGATCGAGACTATCTGCTCCTAAATCTAAGCTATCCACTCCGAGATCAAGGTTCTCTGTTCCAAGGTCAAGGTTCTCTGCTCCAAGATCGAGACTATCTGCTCCTAAATCAAGGCTGTCTCCTCCGAGGTCTAAGCTGTCTGCCCCAAGATCAAGTCCGCCTGCTCCGGCATCTAAGTTATCTGCTCCTAGGTCAAGGTTCTCTGTCCCGAGATCGAGACCGTCCACTCCAAGGTCTAAGCTGTCTCCTCCGAAATCGAGACCATCTGCTCCAAAATCGAAACTGTCTATCGCCGCGCTCTCTGCCTCAGCCTCATTCTGATCGTCTGTGGCAGCTGCCGCATCTTCCTCTTCCACAATCGCGTCGGAATCTACAACCGGTTCCTCATACTCTTCCATCACCGGGGTGTCATCCGTCACCGTCTCTGCATCTACAACCGGCAGTTCCTCCTCCGGTGTATCCGGCATGCTAAAATCCGCTTCCGGCTCCATGACCTCTTCCGGCTGCGGCTCCATGACCTCTTCCGGCTGTGGTTCCATGCCCAGTTCCGGCTCCGCTTCCATGAACGGCTCTGATTCTGCCCGCTCCGGCTCCATGTCAGGCTCCGGCTTCTGCACTGCTGCAGCTGCCGCGCTTTCTGCAATTTTGCTCTCCAGCGCCGCATTCTGGCTTACCAGTTCGTCCATCCGGCTCTCAATAGCGGCAAGCGTCTGTGCCTTTTCCTCGGCAGCCGTCTCCTTCACTGCCTGGAGTTCCTCGTTAATCTCCTTAAGCCCTGCGGTAATCTCCTTTAATTCCTCAGCAAATTCCTGCTGCTTTAAGACGAGTTCCTTAACGGAATCATCCATCATGTTCTGCTGCTTTCCGGCAAACTGCTCGAATCCAGCATCCATGCTCTCCTTTAACTGTAAGAGATTGTCCACTACGCGGTCGTTGGAATTCATAAGTGCATCTGCATTTTCCTTGCTTCTGGTAATGGTCACCTTGGCGATCGCCTTCTGCGCTGTGATGATCTCTTCGCCCGGCTCCCTGGTATTGCGGTCAACCGCCTCCAGCTGCTCCGAGATTTTCTTGAGCATCAGATATGACGCCTTTTCCCCGCGAAGCATCCTCTCATATTCGTCTTTTACCTGCTCCCCGGTCTTATGTATCTCCTTTAATAAGGCAGCGATGAATACATATGTACAGGCGAGAATTGCTGCTCCCAGAATGATCTGCACCAGATATACCCGGGGCAGGTTGACGATAAAATACATTTCAATCAACAGCAGCACCGTTGCTCCCAGCAAAAAGACCGGCGCAAGCGGCATACCCTTTTTCTCACGTGGCTGATTCTCTTTCTTATCCATAGTGTGTCCTCCGTGGCTTTCCTGTCCATCCCTGGCAACAGGCATTTTATAGTGTTATATTATCACAGAACGTCAAAAACATAAACGGATTTTCTTGTTATTTTATGCTGCAGATTTTATAATATATTTCGGACTTATTTTCACATTTTTTATACCTTTACAACAGATATGGAGATTATAGCATGAACGAAACCTCTTCCAAGAACGAAATCACATCCGGTATCATCTGGAAACAACTTCTTTTATTTTTCTTTCCTATTTTACTGGGTTCTTTTTTTCAACAGCTTTACAACACGATCGATGCCGTCATTGTGGGACGCTTTGTCGGGAAAAATGCACTTGCCGCGGTCGCCGGTTCCTCCGGAATGGTCATCAACCTGCTGGTCAACTTTTTTACCGGGCTGACTGCCGGTGCTTCCGTCATCGTCTCCCAGTTCTTCGGATCCGGGGACCGCAAAAAGGTGGACGACAGTATTCATACGATCTATGCCTTCTCCATCATCGGCAGCGTCATCATGACACTGATCGGCATCACTGCTGCCCCGGCGCTTCTTCGACTGATGAATACGCCGGAAGAACTGATGAGTGATTCCATTCTCTATCTGCGCATTTATTTTGCCGGTATCTTCTTCGTGTTTATTTACAATACCGGAGCAGGGCTGCTCCGCGCACTTGGAGATTCCAGACGTCCCCTGTACTGTCTGATGATCTGCTGCGTCATCAATATTGTTCTCGACCTGCTCCTGATCGTCGGGCTGGGACTCGGTGTTGCCGGTGCGGCGATCGCCACGCTTCTCTCGCAGGGAATCAGCGCCGTGATCGTTACCGTCTTTCTGATGCGCCAGAAAGATCTCTGCGATTTTTCCTTAAAAGAGATCCGTATCCACCCGAAACTTCTCAAATCAGAGTTGCTTTTAGGACTGCCGGGCGGATTTCAGTATGCCATGTACAGCATTTCCAACATGATTATCCAGTCCGCGCTCAACAAATTCGGAACCGACACGGTTGCCGCATGGGCGGCTTACGGAAAACTGGACGCGATCGTCTGGATGGTCAGCGGTGCTTTCGGTATTGCCATCACAACTTTCGTCGGTCAGAACTACGGCGCCGGAAAGTATGACCGCGTCAGAAAAAGTATCCGCGTGTGTATCGGCATGGACTTTGCTGCCGCCATCCTTCTGATGCTGGTGCTCGTATGCTTCCGCATTCCGCTCTTCCACATTTTTGTGACCGATGAAAATGTCGTGGAGATCGGACTGAAAATGATGGCGACCATGGCTCCATTTTACTGGTTGTTCGTCTTTACCGAGGTCTTCTCCGGTGCGCTGCGCGGCATGGGTGATGTCGTCGTTCCAATGCTCATCACAACCGGCGGTATCTGCCTGTTCCGTGTGGTATGGATTTTCGGAGTGGTTGCCCTCTTCCCGACGCTCACCGTAACGCTCCTCAATTATCCGGTGTCCTGGGTTTTAACATCCGTTCTGTTTCTGTTTTACTATCATTTCCGGATGAAAAAGCTGACCGCGCACTGATTGCTCCGGCATCTCTTACTTCTCTCTGCTTTTTGCGAAGCTGACCGGGCGGCATGCCATAGGTTTCCTTAAAGCTGCGCAGAAACACCTTATAGTTGGTAATTCCATTTTTATTCATTAAATAAGTAATACTCTCGTCCGTCTGCAGCAGATCACTGTGAAAATACTGCAGGCGGATTTGATTTACATAAGTCAAAAATGTCTGGCCGGTGTACTTTTTAAACAGACGGCAAAAATATTCCGGCGTAAGCGACAGTTCATCTGCCGTCTCTTTTAGTGTAATCGGGTTCGTGTAATTTCTTTTCACATACTGCATGCTCTGCTCGATCCGCTCAAAATCTCTCCTGGAGCGGTGGCGCAGCACATGATCGACCGTGGCCGCATCCTTTGTATACAGCAGATACAGCAGCTTATAAACCGCTGCAAGAAATAGCAGATGCGTACCGTCCGCCGCCTGCTCCTGCAGGCACTTCATTTCTTCCAGCTTCTGTGACATCCGGCAATTCACGGATGCGGTCTCCTCCGAATACGGAACATATTCCCCGAAATGCAGTCCCCGCCAGTCCTCACTGACGCGCTTTAAATGCTCCGGCGGAATCTGCAGCAGATAGTAATGCCCGTCCCCATGGACATGCGTGTAGTGAATGTCTCTCGGATTGACAACGAGAATATCTCCCTGCTGCAGTTCATACGACGTCTCATTGATGTACGCTGTCATTGCCCCGTGCTGCATACAGATCATTTCCAGATGCTCATGCCAGTGTGCCGGCAGCAATTCATTGGACGCGTCGACCTGCGTAAAATAGAGCTGCATCAGCCCGTCATCGGATATAATCTCATGTTCCCCCTGCTGCACTCCCGCTCCCTCTCTTTCCTGCTCTCCCCGTGTTTTTCACATGCACGGTTTCTCTTTCTACCATCATACCTTCAGAAGGAAAAAATATCAATATCGACCCATGTTTCTGCCAAAATTCGATCTATAACAAACGGAATTATCTGCTTATAATACGAACATAGACAATGTTCCATGATGGAAAATATCAAAATAATATCAGGCGTATGCCGGAAAAGAGGTCAAAATGAAGAAATGGACCAGAGTGATGTATCAGCCAAATCGTCCGTTAAAAGAGGGCTGTTACGTGACTGCTTCCAAAGAACACATCGCACTTTCCAGGGAAGCTGCAGCAGAGGGTATGGTTCTCTTAAAGAACGAGCACAATCTGCTGCCGTTAAAAGCAGGCAGCCGGATTGCACTCTTTGGAAAAGGCAGTTTTGATTATGTCAAGGGAGGCGGCGGCAGCGGCGATGTGACCGTATCGTATGTGCACAATCTCTACGATGGCTTTCAGATGCTCCACGATGCCGTCTCCCTCTACGAGCCGCTGTGCGATTTCTACCGCGCCAATGTGAACGAACAGTACGATCAGGGTTCCGTTCCCGGCATGACGACAGAGCCGGCGCTCTCCGCCGAGCTTCTCGCCGGCGCCAGCGCCTATACCGACACGGCTGTGATCGTATTGAGCCGTTTTTCCGGAGAAGGCTGGGACCGCTCCAGCATCGAATACAACGGGGAATACAATCCGTGGGAGACAGAGACCAGCATGCCGAAAATCTCCGGAGAGATCTTCCCGGACGGCGACTTCTATCTCACAAAGGAAGAATCCGCCATGATCGCGCAGGTAAAGCAGCATTTTTCCAGAATTGCAGTCGTCCTAAATATCGGCGGCATCATCGATACCTCCTGGATCAAAAATGACGATCAGATCTCCTCCGCGCTCATCGCATGGCAGGGCGGCATGGAGGGCGGACTTGCCATGGCGGAACTGCTGTGTGGAAAGGTATCCCCGTCCGGCAAGCTTCCGGACACCTTCGCCGCTTCCGTGAACGACTATCCTTCCACCGCGAATTTCCACGAATCGGTTGACTACGTGGACTATACCGAGGATATCTATGTGGGTTACCGCTATTTTGAGACTTTTGGGGATGCGGCAAAACGCGTATGCTACCCGTTCGGATTCGGACTTTCCTACACACAGTTCTCCCTTGTGGTGCAGAGTGTGACCGAAACCGAGCAGGCCATTCGCGCTTTTGTCCTTGTCACAAATACCGGAGATTACAGCGGAAAAGAAGTCGTGCAGATGTATTACAGTGCGCCGCAGGGACTTTTGCAGAAACCGGCGCGCGAACTCTCCGCTTTTTGCAAGACAAGAACGCTCCTCCCGGGCGAAAGCCAGCTTCTGACGCTCGAGACAGCAAAGGATTCCATGGCTTCCTACGATGATCTGGGAAAAATTTTCAAATCCTCCTACATACTGGAAAAGGGAGACTATCATTTTTACATCGGAACTTCCGTCCGGGATGTCATTGCGCTGGATTATGTCATGACGCTTAACGCCAACCTGCTGGTAGAACAGCTTTCCTCCAAAGCCGCACCTACAAGCTTGAAGAAGCGTCTGCTCGCAGACGGAAGCTACGAAGAGCTTCCGCAGGGAACTGCCAACGATCCGAATGCCTGTGTTTTTGAAAAAATGGTACCGGGCACCGAGGAGGCTCTCGCCCCGGCAACACGCGGACGCGGCTCCTACCTTCTGCTGAATTTCTATAAGGAAAACGCGCATCCGCTGATCGACGTTTACGAGGGAAAGATTTCCCTGGATGAATTTACCGCCCAGCTCGATAATGATGACCTAATTCATCTGCTCGGCGGTCAGCCGAATACCTCTGTCGCGAATCCCTACGGCTACGGCAATCTTCCGGAATACGGCGTTCCAAACATCATGACCGCCGACGGTCCTGCCGGTCTGCGCATCACCCCGCAGTGTGAGGTCTGCACAACGGCATGGCCATGCGCCACACTGCTCGCCTCCACCTGGAATCCTGCCCTGGTTGAGCAGGTCGGAACCGCAGGCGCAGAGGAAGTAAAAGAGAACAACATCGCCGTATGGCTGACACCGGCGGTCAACATTCACCGCAATCCTCTCTGCGGAAGAAATTTTGAATACTATTCGGAAGATCCGCTGCTCACCGGCAAAATGGGCGCAGCCATGGTGCGCGGCATTCAGTCGCAGCACATCGGCGCAGCCGTGAAGCATTTTGCATGCAACAACAAGGAGACCAACCGCAAGCACAGCGACTCCCGCGTCTCCGAGCGCGCACTCCGCGAGATCTACTTAAAGGCATTTGAAATCATCGTGAAGGAAGCCGATCCGTGGGTCATCATGTCCGCTTACAATATGATCAACGGCCACCGCGCTTCGGAAAATCACGATCTGCTCGAAGGCATCCTGCGTGACGAGTGGCATTTTCACGGAATGGTAACCGCCGACTGGTGGACGAGAGGATAACATTACTAGGAGATCAAAGCCGGAAATGATGTGAAAATGGCGTGCGGTTTCCCGGAACGCGTGAAAAAGGCGATGGAACTCGGTGCTCTCGATCGAAGCGATCTGGAGCGCTGTGCCAAGCGCGTACTTGATCTGATTTTAAAGATCGATTAGAAAACTCATTCTTCTTGCTGTAGATAAAAAGGTGGAAGCCTCCCACAGAGACTTCCGCCTTTTTGCTTTTCGACTATAGATATTTTCCGATATGGATTCAACCGCAGCAGCTCCTGCTTCCTCCCCGCCTCTCTGGAAGTTTTTGTTGCAGTCAATCCGTGCAGTTCCATTGGCAGCTGCAGCTACTTCTTCGTTTCTGCAGAATCCATACAACCGTTGCAGGATGCAGCGATTCTATCATCCGGCCACGATTTTCTAAGCGCCGCATAGGAAATCAGGAAGTTTGCCAACCAGCCCGCCGGTACGGCAAGCCAGACAAATGCAATACCAAAGCGCGGTGCAAAAATCAAAGCAACCGACAGACGGATCGCAAGGTTTACCATATTAGCTATAAGAAATGGACGCATGATTCCAAGTCCACGCAAAACTCCATCCGTTGCCATTTTAATACCCATGAAAATAAAGAAATAGCCAAGCCATCTCATGTAATCCCCGGATACCTGATATGCGAAAGCAGTTCCGTCTTTTCCCAGAAATAAGGAAGAAATCTGGGTGTGCAGTGTTTCAATAATTATAAAAGCCAGAACTGCAAAGCACAGATCTAACACCAGTGCAGCGTGATAACCTTTTTTAATACGCCCGATTTTCTGAGCACCAAGATTCTGGGACACATACGGCGAAACTGCATTGCCAATGGACACAAATATCAGTGAGAAAACATTCTCTACTCTCATTGTTGCCGAATAACCTGCGAGTGCCTGTGTACCAAATGGGTTTACAACTGCCTGCACGATCATCATGCCTATTGATACTGTGGACTGCTGGAGAACTGACGGTATGGCAATCCGGAGCATATAATGTAACTCCTGTCCGTCAAACCAGTGAAATGGACTCTTATATTGGCGCATCCGGTAAAAAAAGATCACGAATGAAAATACCGCAGAAATGCCCTGTGCGATCAAAGTTGCAAGGGCTGCACCAAATACACCCAATCCAAGTCCTGCCACCATCCAAAGATCCATAATAATATTCAAAACAGAAGAAAATATCAGCAGACCCAACGGAATCTTTGATTCCCCGATTGAGGTGAACATCGTCGAAAGGATATTGTACATAAATAAAAACGGAAATCCCACAAAATATACCCGCAGATACAGTACAGCTTCCTCCAGTATGTCAGTGGGCGTTTGTAAAAGGCTCATCATCGGATGGGAAAAACGAAAGCCGAATACACCAAGAAGTATGCTTAGGATCAGAAAGCTGATCAAAGATGTCGACACAATCGTTTTCATTTTGCCGTAATCTCTGGCACCAAAATAGCGGCTTACCAGTACGCCTGCACCGACACCGGCACCAAGTGCCACACAAATAAATACATTCGTAAGTGCCGCGCATGCACCGACAGCCGCAAGTGCAGACGAACCAACATACTGACCGACAATAATGGAATCCGCCATATTATAAACCTGTTGAAAAAAGCTGCCCAGAATCATAGGCATTGCAAAAACAGTCAACGCTTTGAGTGGGGCATCTGTAATCAGGTATTCATCTTTTGACATTATTTTATTTCTCCTAAATTCCTGCTTTTATCTGGGATTTCTGCCACGATTTATTCCAGTGTCAATACATCGGCCGGCATCAAGTATTCTAAGATAGCATGGAATATCGCTGCCTACTGTTCCGCCAGTTCCTCATAAAACCGGTAATTGTTCTTGCCGTTCTGTTTGACATAATACAATGCCTTGTCCGCTCTTATATAGTATTCTTCAAAGCTTTCTCCCTGTCTGCACATGCACAGACCGCAGGATAAGGATGCCGGTAAAGTCTCCGTCGTGGCATTTTTTGCCGCTTCAAAGCTGTCAAACAGCTTTCTCATCTGCGTGTTCATCTCAACTTCTGATACCTCAGGCAGATAGAACAGAAACTCATCTCCTCCCAGCCGGCAGACCACCGCATTCTCCATGCACTCTGTGAGCATTGCTCCTACCAGCCTGAGCGCATAATCCCCCGCCTTATGTCCATAGACATCATTGATCTTCTTGAGATTATCCATATCCACAAATCCCAGACAGCCATCATGCTCCTGCATTTTTTCAATAATCAGTGTCTCACCTTTATGACGCATTGGAAGTCCTGTCAGGTAATCCAGGCTTTCCCGGGCCTCTTTCTGTCGTGCCAGCTCCAGCTCGCGGATGCGGTCCATTGTCTGGATCAGGGTAACGACCAGCAGGACCACCAGTCCGATTGCGATAAAGATTCCGGACATAGACACAACACGATACACCTCTGTCACCTCCAGCATGACTGCGATCATGGCAGCTACCAGTCCGATCAGCGGAAGCTTGTAATGTTTCGCTGTTCCCTTGATAAGATCTCGGCAGATGGTGATAAATATCGTCAGGAACGTTCCTGCGATCACTATGTGGGACAAGAACATTGTCGAAATAAAATCTGCAATATTCAGTACCTGTAAGACCGTGCATATCACAAAATTCACACAAACGATACACTCTGCCACATGATAGACCTTCCGGTATCTTCCCTGCTGCACACTATCAATATAGAACATGATTGGGACCGGGCAGATCATCACAACAAAGAAGCACATATTCGACAGAATAGAAGCATTGGGAACAAACAGCTGACGCAGCTTCGATTCTCCCAGCATCCACACTGCTCCCAGGATCATGCACCATCCCAGATATTCCAGATCAAATCTTGTCTTGTATACAATATCGAGCACCAGACTGATGATCAGCACGACCAGTCCGGAAAACAGCATAGTGCAGGCGATCAGAGTTACCATAAAATAGCAGTGAAAGATATAACCCCAGATATCTGATTTATCCCCGCAATATACCGTGTTGACGACACCGGAATACTTTTCAGTAAAAGACTGCAGTTCGATCCGCACTTCCTTTCCCGCATCCTCACCTGATGTCTCGCAGAACACATACCGGCTGGCAGAATTTTTCCCAAAGGGCCTGGTATTCTCCGTATCATACACCGTCCTCAGTTCCCCTCCGATATAAATGCGCACATTCTCCAGAGAGGATCTGATGGCGATCGTATTTTCATTATAGTCCTGTGGGAGCACTGACCGGATGACTAAAGGCTCACCGGCAGGCACATCATACCGGTCCGGAACCCGGATCTCCTCTTCTGTTCCGTCTGGCAGCTCCCGGTAAAAGGTTCCGGTATAAGTAATGCTTTCCTCCGTGACCGTTTCCCTCTCACTGGGGTAAATGCTCTGCCCTAAAAAAATGCTGCAAACAGCACAAGTATCACTACATAAAATAAAATTCTTTTATACTTATGGATCGTATATTTCTCTTCTGTCATTTTTATTACCTATATTAAATAATTCCGGGGCATTTCCCCTGCTTTTATGACAATGTTGGGGTGCAGTCCAAAATCTTTCCCCCGCTCATGAACAAGTTTATCACAGGCTGCAGGAAAAGTAACTATCTATTTTACTCTGTAGACGGAGATATTTCGCCCTGCTTATTCTTGTAGCAACCAATCGGCTATATCGTGAATTTCGATTCCTTCATAG
>OGLF01002052.1_pt1 | contig 10048 bp, 7 predicted proteins | sample 1572701 | NCBI WGS metagenome assembly OGLF01 (sample SAMEA2581910, study PRJEB24529) | metagenome | biome: Human gut stool | place: China | collected 2011 | reverse complement strand
AGCGTGCCGTCGACCGAGAGGAACACGCCGGTCTTGAGGCCTAAGTTGCGCGGCAGGTTCACGCCGCGCTTTCTCATAAAGCCCGCCGTGCCGAAGAGCACCGTTTCGCCGTGGATGCGGCCGCCGACGCCGCCCTCTTCGTAAAAGTCGACGTCCTCGACCTGCTCGCGGAAGCCGCCGTCGCTGGCGAGAAGATTGTCAAAAAGGCGGCTCAGGCCGCTTTCGGACGCGTGGGCCATCGTCGCGGCGTAGGAGATGACCTTGCCGCTCTCCTCGCCGAAAACCTTGAGCCCGCCGAGCGTGACCGTTCCGGGCGGGAACAGGTCGCCGTCGGTCAGAATGACGCAGTTGCTCCGACGGATGGCGTCCGCGCCGGAAAAGCCCGCCACGGCGCTGCCGCTTTTGGCAAGCCGCGCGGCGATGCGCTTGAGCGGCAGCGCGCACACCATCGGAAACGCGAGCAGGTTCGCGCTCGCGAGCATCACCGAGAGGTTCCACGCAAGCAGCGCGTTCTGCTTCGTCTCGAGCGTCGAGAGCACGCCGAACACGACCGCCGCCGCGAGGAAGACCGGCAGCAGCACGCTCTGCCAGCGCGAATAGGGGTCGTTTGCGCGCGCGGAATTGGAAAATCCGTCCGGCAGGCCCACGCGCTTGGCCGCGCCCCCTGCCGTCACGGTGACGATATACGGCGCATTGCCGATGGCCGCGATGCGGAACGTGTCATACATGCCGTGCAGACGCAGACTTTCGCCCAGCAGCGCGCAGTAGACCGACATCGCCCCCAGCACCGGCAGCGGCAGCGACAGCGCCGCGCGTGCGGGAAGAAAAGCGTAGAGCGCCGTATCGAGCAGCGTGACAAGGCATAGAAGCATCGTCAAAAAACCGGAGGTGGTCTTGCCCTGCCTGAGCGAGCGGATCGTGCGCGCGAAGATGCGCCAGCCGATGGCGCAGACGATCGCCTCGACCGCCAGCAGCGGCAGCGCGCGGATCATCGGATCAGCGGTGTACGCCTCCGGCAGGATGGAAAAATGCTCCAGCACCGCCATGACGCACAGCAAAAGTGTGAAAATACCCGCCCCACGGCGCGCCTTCGTCGCGCCAGAGAGCTGCGCGCGGTAGTCGGAGAGCGTTTCGGTCAGCGGCGGCTCGGGGAGCTCGGGTTCAGGCTCTTCGAATTCTTCTTCCTCGTCCTCTTCCTCCTCCGCGTCGTCGTAGAGCTGCTCGGTGTCGCGCATCTTGCGGCGGGAGAACAAACCGCGGCGCGGCGGCTCCTCCTCGATGATCGTGTCCTCGCGCTCGGAGAGCGCCTCCTGCACGGTCTGGGCCAGGATATCCTGCAAGCTCATGGACTTGGGCTCGTCGTCCTGCGGCGGTTCTTCTTCGGTTTCCGCGTCCGTTTTCTCTTCCGGTTCGGCTTCTATCGGCTCTTCGGCCTTTTTCGCACCGGGGAAGGGGATGACAGGGAGGCGGACGGTCTCGTCCGCCGTATCGTCCACGTTCTCTTTCGCCGTCTCCGCCTTTTTCGGCAGAGGGACGACCTTTGCCGACTGCTTTTCCTCCGCGGGCGGCTTGCTTGCTTTTTCTTCCGGTTCGGGCGCGGCGGGCGTGCCGCTGCCGTACTCGGCCAGAATGCTCTCGAGCGTGAATTCCGCGTCCTCGTCCATGCTGCGGGCCGTGTTTTTCAGCAGCAGCTCGGAGTCGGCGAGCGTTTCTTCAAATTCAAGGTCTTTGGGGTCCATATCGTTCCTTCTTTACCGTCACTGCCCCAAGCGCTGGCGCACCGCCTCGTAGAGGAGGATGGCCGCCGCCGCGGAGGCGTTGAGCGACGAAATTTTACCCTTCATCGGGATGCTGACGAGGAAGTCGCACTTTTCGCGCACCAGTCTCGTCATGCCGTCGCCCTCGCTGCCGATGACGATGGCCGCGGGGCCCTTGAGGTCCGCGGAGTAGAGGTCGCTCGTGCCCTCGGCCGCTGTGCCGAAGACCCAGACGCCTTCTTTTTGCAGCTGCTCCAAAAGCGCGGGGATGTTCGGCACGCGCGCGACGGGCACATAGCTCACCGCACCCGCGCTCGTCTTGGCGACAATGCTCGTGAGGCCCGCGCTGCGGCGCTTGGGGATGATGACGCCATGCGCGCCCGCGCACTCCGCCGTGCGGATGATCGCACCGAGGTTATGCGGGTCGGAGATCTCGTCGCAGACGACGATCAAGGGGTTTTCGCCTTTTTCGCGCGCGATGTTCAAAATATCCTCAACACTGACATATTCGCGCACGCTCGTGAGCGCGATGACGCCCTGATGGGCGTGCGTGCGGGACATGAAGTCGAGCTTGCGCTTGTCCGCGTCCACGACGACCACGCCCGCGGCGCGGGCGGTCGAGGCGATGTGGCCGAGCGTCTTATCGGTCTCGCCCTTCTGGATGAAAATTTTGTCGATGGTCGTGCCCGCGCGCAGCGCTTCGATCACGGCGTTGCGGCCCTCGATGATGCCGTCGGCCTCCGCGTCCTGCACGCGCGCGGTCTTTTCCTTGCGTTCCTTATCCATAAAAGAAATTTCTCCTTGTGACAAATTTTTATAGAATACTCCATTGCAACTATAACACAGAACAAGGGCAAGATAAAGAGGGCACAAAGCAAAAGTTCATCGAAAATTCACCGTAGAAAACTTGTGCGATTTTCTTATATATGGTATAGTTGAAATTACCAATTCAAAAAGTGCGCATCTTCGCATTTTTCTGTCTCCCGACAGGAGGAACAACATGGAGCCAAACAACAGAAACAACCGCAATCGCGGCGACAAGAACCGCCGGCGCGGCGGGGGCATGTGGTCGATCGTCCTATGGGCGCTGCTGCTGACGATCGGTGTGAACTACCTCTCCGTCATGCTCGATCAGGCCCGCACCGCCGAGTCTTCGTGCGAGATCGCATACAGCGAGCTTGTCGAACTCGTGGAGGAGGGGAAGGTCAAGTCCATCGAATTCGGCGACACGGTCTTCACCATCACGCCGGTCGACGGCTTTACCTACACGGATGACGACGGCAAGAGCTATGATCAGAACTATACGCTCTTCACCACCATCATTCCCGACGCGACGGAAAAGCTGATCACCCTGTGCGATGAGCACGGCGTGACCTACACCAAGCCCTATCAGCCGCCCGTTTCGCCGATCCTCACGTTCATGGTGAACTATATTCTGCCCACGGTGCTGATGGTCGGCGCGTTCATGCTGCTGATGAACTTCATCACGAAAAAGTCCGGCGGCATGGGCGGGATCGGCGGCATCGGCAATGTCGGCAAGGCCAACGCCAAGGTCTACATGGAAAAATCCACCGGCGTGACGTTCGCGGACGTCGCCGGTCAGGACGAAGCGAAGGAATCGCTCGTCGAGATCATCGACTTTCTGCACAACCCCGAAAAATACACCGCCATCGGCGCAAAGATCCCCAAGGGCGCGCTGCTCGTCGGCTCTCCCGGTACCGGTAAAACGCTGCTGGCCAAGGCCGTGGCGGGCGAGGCAAAGGTGCCGTTTTTCTCGATCTCCGGCTCTGACTTTGTCGAGATGTTCGTCGGCGTCGGCGCGAGCCGCGTGCGCGACCTCTTCGCCGAGGCGTCGAAGGTCGCCCCCTGCATCATCTTCATCGACGAGATCGACACCATCGGCAAATCCCGCGACGGCGGGCGCTACGGCGGCGGCAACGACGAGCGCGAGCAGACGCTCAACCAGCTGCTCGCCGAAATGGACGGCTTTGACCCGAGCAAGGGCGTCATCGTGCTTGCCGCGACGAACCGCCCGGAGGTGCTCGACAAGGCGCTGCTGCGCCCCGGCCGCTTCGACCGCCGCATCACCGTCGACCGCCCGAACCTCGCCGGCCGCCTTGCGACCCTTCAGGTGCACACGCGCGGCATCAAGCTCGCCGAGGACGTGGATCTCAAGAAGGTCGCGCTCGCGACCGCGGGCTGCGTGGGCGCGGACCTTGCCAACCTCGCCAACGAGGCGGCGCTGCGCGCCGTGCGCAAGGGACGCAAGCTCGTCACGCAGGAGGACATGCTCGCGGCGTTCGAGTTCGTCATCGCGGGCAGCGAGAAGAAAGGCAGCGTCCTCACCGAGTTTGAAAAGAAGCTCGTCGCCTATCACGAGGTCGGCCACGCGATGGTCGCCTACAAGCAGAAAAACGCCGAGCCCGTGCAGAAGATCACGATCGTCCCGCACACCGAGGGAAGCCTTGGCTACACGCTCCTGATGCCTGAAGAGGACAAGACGAACCTGCGCACGCGCGATGAGCTGATGGCGAAGATCGCCGTCTCGATGGGCGGCCGCGCGGCCGAAGAGGTCGTGATGAACACGATGACCAACGGCGCCTCGCAGGATATTCAGGAGGCGACGAGCATCGCGCGCAACATGGTCGCCATGTACGGTATGAGCGACGCGGTCGGCATGGTCGCGCTCGGGTCGGTGCGCAATCAGTACCTCGACGGCGGCTACGGCCTCGACTGCGCGCAGGATACCGCCGCCATCATGGACCGCGAGGTCAAGCGCATTCTCGACGAGTGCTACAAGGACGCCGTACAGGTCATCCGCGACAACCGCGAGGATATGGACAAGGTCGTCGCCTACCTCCTTGAAAAGGAGACCATCACGGGCGGTGAAATGGTCGCTATCCTCGAAGGCCGCGATCCCTCGACCGTCGAAGAGGCCTACGCTTCCACGCGCAAGAGCGAGGACGGCTTCCGCCCCTCGCAGCCGAGCGTGATCGAAGCGCCCGCCAAGCACATTTCAATGACGAGCGAAAAGATCGAAATGCCGCCGGAGGACAAGGGCGAAGATGCTCAGACTGAGGACAAGCCCTCGACTGAACCCGAAACGCCGGATACTTCCGCGGAAAACACTGACGAAAACAAATAAACAACCAAAAAAATCCCCGCTGTAAAAACAGCGGGGATTTTTTATATCAATTTATACCACTTGGAATAAGTAGAACTTGAGGTAATCCGTCTCCGGCACGTTCCAGAGGATGGGGTGGTCACAGCTCTGCGTGCGCGCTTCGATCTGCCGCAGCTCGACGCCCGCGTCCGCGGCGGCGGAGCGCAGCATGCGCTCAAAGCGTTCGGCGGGCATGAAGTGGCTGCACGACGCGGTCGCAAGGTAGCCGCCGCGCGGCAGCAGGCGCATCGCGCGCAGGTTGATCTCCTTGTACCCCTTTTCGGCGTTGTTCGCCGTGCGGCGAGACTTTGTGAACGCCGGGGGATCGAGGATGATGAAGTCATAGGGCTTTTCGTGCGCGGCCTCGAGCTGCGGGAGCAGGTCGAAGACGTCGGCGGCGAGAAAGTCCATTTTGTCCTCAAGGCCGTTGCGCGCCGCGTTCGCGCGCGCCATTTCGATGGCGCTCTCGGACACGTCCACCGCCGTCACGTGCTCTGCGCCGCCTTTGGCGGCGTTGAGTGCGAACGAGCCCGTGTGCGTGAAGCAGTCGAGCACGCGCTTGCCGTGCGCGAGGTGCGCGACGGCGAGGCGATTGAACTTCTGGTCGAGGAAAAAGCCCGTCTTCTGCCCGTTTTCGACATCCACACGGTAGAAAACGCCGTTCTCGCAAATTTCAGTGATGGGGCTCTCGGGCGTTTTTTTGCCGGGGAGGGGAAACCAACCATTGTTCTGCGTCAAGCCCTCCTTTTCGCGAAGCACGACATCGTTGCGCTCAAAAAGGCCGTCGATCGTCTCGCCGTCCTGCTCCAGCACCTCGACAATGAGGGGGAAGAGCATGTCCTTGATCTTTTCCATGCCGAGCGAGAGCGTCTGCGTGACGAGAAGATTTTCAAACCGGTCGACCGTCAGGCCGGGGAAGGCGTCCGCCTCGCCAAAGATCAGGCGGCAGCAGCCGGTCTGCCCGTCCATGACCGCCTTGCGGTAGTCCCAGGCGTAGCGTACGCGCCGCCGCCAGAAATTTTCATCAAAGCGGTCGTTCGCGTTGCGCGAGACGATGCGCACGCGGAGCTTACTGAGTCTGCTCAAAAAGCCCGTGCCGAGATATTTGCCCTTTTCCGACACCACGTCGACGAGCGCGCCGTTTTCGCACTCGCTCTCGTCCGGCTCGCGGGCGACGTCGGAGTCATACACCCAGGGCTGTCCGCTCTCGAGCCAGCGCGTGCCCTTGGCGGTGACGGTCAGGATCGGATAGTCGCGTGCAGCTTTCATAGATCAAAATTCCTTCTTTAAAACAAGTTTTCCCCATCATACCACGGCAAAAGCCGCGGCACAACTCATTTGTTGAGGAAAAATAGCCCGACAAGGCACAGCGCAAGGCCCACGAGCTTGTTGACCGTGATGGCCTCGTGGTAGACAAGATACCCAATGAACACCAAAATCGTCGCGATGGCCGCCGCAGACGACACCTGAAACGCGCTGACCGGCCAGCCCGCCTTGTAGGCGTGCATGCTGCCAGCTTCCAAACCGACGACCGCGAGACCGAGCAGGTACGGCGCCCAGTTCATCTGGCTGTATTCGTGCAGAAGGTTCGCCCCGCCGCGGTTCGTCACAAAATACAGGATGCCCGAAAAGATTGAGCCGATCAGATACGTGACCGTGAGCGACGCGAGCGGATCAACGCTCTCGGGCAGCGATTTGGCGCAGATGTGATACACGCTGTTCGACGCCACAACGAGAATGAGCGGCCAGAAGTAAGCCATAAATATTCCCTCCTATTCAAATGCCGGATGCAAAACGGCAGCCAGACTTCCGCCTGACTGCCGGTAGGTGCGCACCCGTAATAGACAAGGAAAGTGTATCAGCGGCGCGCGCTCTTGTCAAGGAAAATCCCGCCGCGGCGGCGATTCCGACAAATTTGTAAGCGACAGTTCATACAACCTGCCGCTTGTATTTTCCGCTCCGCCATGCTACCATAAAAATGTCATATCAATCCCAGCCGCGCTTGCGGCGCAGACTTTAATGGAGGCAAATTATGAGCTATCCCAAGACCGGCGAAGAAGTTTACGTCAGCCTGAACCTGTCTAACACGATGCTCACGGGTCTCGGCAAGGGCACGATCACCCGCGAGGACGTTTCTGTGGACTACCTCAAGAAACTGTTTATGCAGCACGGCGTCATCGTCTCGGCCAAGCCCGAGTACCGCAACATCATGGAGCGCGTGAACAGCACCTACGACTTAGGGCTTGAAATTCCCGCAAAGCTCCAGCTCTTCCAGCTCTCCGAGCAGCACCGCCGCCTGGTGGTCGTGAATATCTCCGGCCTTCAGCGCAAGAACGGCTCGCTTCTCCCGTCCTACACGGAAGAGGAGCTTGACGAGGCAACGTTCACGTTCGTCAAGTACTACGTGCAGGGCGAGCACTACGACGAGCTTGTCGAGGAGAACAAGAAGCTGCGCTACGAGCTCGAGCAGGAGATCTCCTGGAGAAACCGCACGGATTCCGAGGGCTAAAGTTCTCAACACCTTACATCACAAAACACATCACAAAAAAGGAAGAGGTTCCCGTCGGGAACCTCTTCCTTTTTGGCTTCTTGTAAAAGCGTCGCAGACTTTGCCGTCCGCAGACAGCAAATGATTCTGATTCGTTTTTTCTGACGACATGTGCGTCAGAAAAAACACTTTGCAGGCCGCAAGTGTGGAAAACGCCCGCCAATGGCGGGCGTTTTATGCGCGCAGCGGCCTGAAAGCCTCCTCAAAAAGTGGCTTTGCCGCTTTTTGAAATTACTTCTCTTCAAGCAGCCCCTTGAAGCTCGCGGCGAGGCCGGCGAGGCTCTGAATCTCGCTCGGGACGATGATCTTCGTCGCCTGACCGTCGGCGGCCTTTTCGAACGATTCGAGCGCCTTGATCTTGATGACCTGCTCGTTGGGGTTGGCCTCATTGAGCATCTTGATGGAGTCGGCGAGCGCCTTCTGCACGTTCAGGATGGCCTGCGCTTCACCCTCGGCCTTGAGGATGGCGGCCTGACGCTCGGCCTCGGCCTTGAGGATGGCCGCCTGCTTTTCGGCGTCCGCGCGCAGGATGGTGGACTGCTTTTCGCCCTCGGCCACGAGGATCTGGGACTGCTTCTGGCCCTCGGCCTGCAGGATGGACTCGCGGCGTTCGCGCTCGGCCTTCATCTGCTTTTCCATCGCGTTCTGGATCTCACGCGGCGGCAGGATGTTCTTGAGCTCCACGCGGTTGACCTTGATGCCCCACGGGTCGGTCGCTTCATCGAGGATAGAGCGCATCTTGGCGTTGATGACATCGCGGCTCGTGAGCGACTGGTCAAGCTCCATCTCGCCGATAATGTTACGCAGCGTCGTCGCCGTCAGGTTCTCGATGGCGTTCATCGGGTGCTCGACACCATAGGTGTAGAGCTTGGGGTCGGTGATCTGGAAGTAGATGACCGTGTCGATCTGCATCGTGACGTTATCCTTCGTGATGACGGGCTGGGGATCGAAGTCGGCCACCTGCTCTTTGAGGCTGACCTTCTTCACAACGCGCTCGAAAAACGGAATTTTGAAGTGCAGGCCCACGCCCCAGGTCGCGCTGTAAGCGCCGAGGCGCTCAACGACGTAGGCGCGCGACTGCTGCACGATCTGGATGTTCGTAACGAGCACCAGAAGCACCAGCAGCACTAAAATGCCGATACCGATATAGCCGATCCATTCCATAGTTCTTTTCCTCCTAAAATGTTGTGTAGTTTGGGTTTACTCTCTTCTCTCGCTGGGTTCTTTACTCTCGCGCACGTAGAGCTTGACACCCTCCATGCGAACGATTCTTGCCATTTTCCCCTTGGGGATGATATTGCCGTCTTCGCTGCGCGCCGTCCATGTCTTGCCGTCGATGTACACAGCGCCCGTGGCGTTCTCGTTGTCCACCGTTTCGGTCACCTTGGCCTCGTGGTGCAGCACACGGTCGGCATTCGTGGGCACGATCGTCTTATCCAGCATCTTGCGCGCAAGGGGCCTTGTTGCGATGAGCGCCAGAATGGATACGATCAGGAAAGCCGCGAATTGCAGCCACAGCGCCGCGCCCAGCTCCGTCGCCACCAGCGCGGCCACCGCGCCCACGACGAACCAGATCGACACCAGCCCCGCCGTCGCCGCCTCGGCAATGCCGAAGATGATGATGGCGGCGATCCAGATAATGGTCATCATTTCATCTGCTCCTCCTTTCAAACTGCGCATACAGTAGACGTATGCCGGACCGATCATCGCGATGACGGTCAGCAGCATGATCCCGATGCTTTTGTTGTAGGGCGACAGATTCGCGTACAGGTTCGACAACTCGCTGCCGAGCGTGCGCGCGGACAGCAGCGGGGCTTCGACCGGCGGCTCGCCGGGGGTGGGGACTTCTTCTTTGAACAGCTCGTCCATCGTTACGCCGTAGCGGTTGCAGATGAAGATGATCTTCTCCATCTCGGGGTAGCCGCGGCCCGACTCCCAGCGCGAGACCGACTGGCGCGAGACCTGAAGCTGTTCGGCAAATTCCTCCTGTGTCAGTCCGCTGCGTTTGCGGACCTCCTGGAGCCGCTCGCCAAATGCCATTGCGTTCCCTCCGTTTCTCTGTCTGAGGATAAGATAGCAAAACCGCGCGTCCATTTCCAGCAACTTTAGTGTTGCATTCCGTGTTTTTTCGGAAAATTTCGCGCAAGTTTGATGTTACATTCATGTGACAGCGCGCTTTCCGCGCTGTTTTTCCTATTGTACCACACGCTCCACCGCTTTACCATGCTTATTTTGACGCGGCGATTGCCTTTTTTGTTCCCATCCGCTATACTAAAGTCAAATCATTTTTTCGGGAGCGTTATTATGCTGGAATTTGTCATTCCCTGCCTCTTGGGCCTTGAGAGCTTAGTGGGCGATGAGATCAAAAAGCTGGGGCTTTCTGATGTGCGCGTCGAGAATGGCCGCGTCCTCTGCCGCGGCGAGGCGCGCGACATCGCGCGGCTCAACATCAATCTGCGCTGCGGTGCGCGCGTGCTGCTCGTGCTCGCGAGCTTCCGCGCGACGGATTTTGAAACGCTCTTTCAGGGTACCCGCGCCGTGCGCTGGGAGGACTGGATCCCCCGCGAGGGCGAGTTCCCC
>OGLF01002046.1_pt1 | contig 10065 bp, 3 predicted proteins | sample 1572701 | NCBI WGS metagenome assembly OGLF01 (sample SAMEA2581910, study PRJEB24529) | metagenome | biome: Human gut stool | place: China | collected 2011 | reverse complement strand
ATGAAGAAGCCTTTAAAGCTGTGGTGTCAATGCTTGCTGAACGAAATAAAGCTGCCGTAGTTCACCCTACCGGAACAGGAAAAAGTTTCATCGGTTTTAAACTCTGCTATGATAACTCCGATAAGATAATATGTTGGCTTTCTCCGTCAAGATATATTTATCAGACGCAGCTTGAAAATTTAAAAGAGGCAAGTGGTGGATATGAGCCGCATAATGTGAAATTTTATACTTACGCCAAGCTTATGCTTTTATCTGACGAGATTTTTTCGGAGATAAAACCTGATTACATAATACTCGATGAATTTCACAGATGCGGTGCGGAATATTGGGGCATGGGCGTTCAGAAATTGCTTGAAATGTATCCAGATACACCGCTGTTAGGTCTGTCTGCCACAGCAATACGTTATCTTGATAACCAGCGTGATATGACAGACGAGCTTTTTGACGGAAATATCGCAAGTGAAATGACTTTGGGCGACGCTATCGTTCGTGGTATCCTTGATCCGCCTAAATATATTCTCTCGATATTTTCATATCAGAAGGATCTTGACGAATATGAAAAAAGAGTAAAAAATGCAAGATATAAGTCTATGCGTGACAAGGCTGAGGAATATCTTGAGGCACTTCGCAGGGCATTAGATAAAGCAGAAAAGCTTGATGATATTTTTGATAAACATATGGAAAACAGAGCAGGAAAATATATCGTTTTCTGTGCAAATCGTGAGCATATGGACGATATGATAGACAAGGCTGACGAATGGTTTCATAAGGTGGATAAAAGACCTCATATTTATGAAGCATATTCCAATGATCCTGAAACAAGCAAGGCTTTTCATGAATTTAAGGAGGATAATTCTGACCACCTTAAATTGCTCTACTGCATAGATATGCTTAATGAGGGAGTTCACGTTGATGATGTTTCAGGTGTTATTCTTCTGCGTCCGACTATCTCTCCAATTATCTATAAACAGTAGATCGGACGTGCGCTAAGTGCAGGAAAGTCACAAAGGCCTGTTATTTTCGATATTGTCAATAACATTGAAAATCTTTACAGCATAGATTCTATCAAAGAAGAAATGAAAGTCGCTGTTCGTTATTATCGTTCTCATGATAGCGAGGGCATGGTAGTAAATGATAACTTTGAGCTTATTGACAAAGTTGAAGACTGCAAAAAGCTTTTCGATAAGCTTGAGGAGTCCCTTTCAGCTTCATGGGATATCATGTATGAAAAGGCAAAAGCTTATTATGAAAAAAACGGTGACCTTGAAATACCTGCGACATATTTTACAGAGGACGGCTACAGCCTTGGCTTGTGGATAAATACACAAAGAGGACTTTACAGAGGAACTCATAATGGAAAACCTCTTACACAGATGCAGATAGACGCACTTAACGCTATCGGTATGCGCTGGCAGTCAATAGGCGAATTGTCATGGGAAAGATATTATGAAGCCGCTAAAAAGTATTATGAGGAGAACGGCAATCTTTTAGCACCATATTCATATGTAAATGAAAATGGAATAAACATTGGCCAGTGGTTAGTCACCCAGCGAATGGCAAAGAAAAATGGTATCAGAAAATGGGGCTTTAGTGAGGAAAGATCCGCAAGGCTTGATGAGATAGGAATGGTATGGGACGTGCCTGATTATCTCTGGGAAGAAAACTATGAGGCTACCGTTAGATATCATCGTGAAAATGGTGACCTGGACGTTCCTGCAAAGTATGTAGACAGCGAGGGAATATGTCTTGGAGTTTGGCTCGACAGTATGCGAAAATCAAGACGGACAGGTTCACGTTCTCTGACAGCCGAGCAAATATCTCGCCTTGATAAACTCGGAATGAGTTGGGACGATAGAAACAACAGAAAATGGAATGATATGTTTCGTGAACTTACGGAATACTATAAGGATAACAATAATTTCAACATTCCTCTTTCATATAAAACCCAAAATGGTGCTTGTCTAGACACATGGGTGGAAAGACAGCGTATTTTGTATAGAGATGGCAAACTTTCAGACGCTCGCATTGAAAAGCTGAAAAGTATAAACTTTGTTTTTGATGCAACTTCTTCACGTTGGGAAGAAAAGTATTTACTGCTGAAAAAATATTATGATGAACACGGAAACACAGACATTTCTGATGACTTAACTGTTAGCAGTGCAAGTGTAAAAACATGGATAAGCAGACAAAAAAAGTATGCCAAAGAGGGAAGATTGTCAGAGGAACAGATAGAAAAGCTTAAGGCAATAGGACTCCTTTCAGATATCTCATATCATGAACATATATGGAATGAAAGATATTCGCTTGCAAAGCAATATTACGAAGAATATGGAAACATAAGCGTGCCTCAGAACACTATATATCATGAATTTCAGCTTGGCATATGGATATACAAACAGCGTGTGCAGAAAAGAGAAGGCGTTCTTTCACAGGATAGGATAGAATTATTGGATAAGCTCGGGATAGAGTGGAACAATTTGTCTGAGATAGAGAATGCTAGTCTTTATGAAAAGGGTTTTCAGCATCTTGAGAAATTTATATCTGAAAAAGGGATATATAAAATAAGGGCAATAACTGTGTGTGACGACGGATATCGCCTAGGAAACTGGATATCCAATTGCAGAGTACGATACAGACGTGGCGAGCTTGCAAAAAAATATGTGGAGAGATTCAAAAGGCTGAGATTTCCTCTTGACGCTAAAGATGAGTGGGAGTATCACTATGAAGAATTAAAGGCTTATTTTGAAAAAAACGATACAAAACGGCTTCCAGAAAAATATACAGCCTATGACGGCACTGATCTATACTTGTGGTTTGCCAGACAAAAAAGAGCATATAAAAAAGGTGAGCTTACCAAAGAGCAAATGAAAAAATTTGACGATATCCGTTATCCCTTTAAAGCCGAAAAGTCAGGGATATATAAGGCAAATATGACAAAATGGCTTGCTAAGTATGAGATAGTAAAGGAATATCTTAAACTGCATAAAGGCGAAAAGCTCGACCCTAAGGCAGAATACAAAGGGATAAAAATCATTGATTGGATACGTCAGCAGAGAAATTTTATCCAAAACGGAGTGTTCAGTGATGAAAGAGTAGAAATGTTCAATGAACTTGACCCTAAAACTGTTCTTGACAGTTTGATATCACATTGGGATATAATGTATGAAGAAGCAGTGAGATATTTTGATGAGCATGGTGTTGGTGCAAGCGTCAAAAAGGGTATCATTGTTGACGGCAGTGAGCTGTGTAATTGGGTCAATTGCGAACAGAAAATAGTAAATGGAAAAGATAGCACATCAAGAACGCCTGAACAAATAGAAAAGCTCAAAAAGATAGGCATAGAGCCGCAAGTAAATGACAGATTTGAAAAACAGTGGCTGACAAGATACGAAGAATTGAGATCTTTCATTGCGGAAAACGGGAGAATGCCTCTCACAAGAAAAATAAAAGGATCAGAAAACAGCATTGCAGTATGGCTCAATTCTCAGAAGAAAAAATACAAAAATGGGCATATGTCAGACAAGCATATTGAAATGCTCAAAGAACTCAAAGTTGATCTTGATCCCGAAAAAAATTGTAGGTAAGTAAACCTCAAAAAAGCTCTTAGATCGCAAAACGACCTAAGAGCTTTTATTCTGGTGCCGCTAACCGGACTTGAACCGGTACGGGTTTTACCCCGAGGGATTTTAAGTCCCTTGTGTCTGCCTATTCCACCACAGCGGCATGCAAGATATATTATAACACTTTTTTTGCAAAATGTCAACGCTTTTTTGCAAATTACAAGTTGTTAAATAGAAATAAATGGTAATCGTGGAATGGCAACGGTGTTTATTTTAAATCTTTTTGCCTTGAAACTGAAAATCTGTAGATAAATACAGATATCAAAGCGGTGACGACTTCTGTTATCCAGAATGCGTTCCATACGCCTGTTGGTCCCGTGAGCTTGCAAAGGAAGAACGCAAGTGGCAGTATTATCGCAATAAATCTGCACAGAGATATCATAAGCGACGGAATGCCCATGCCAAGTCCCTCCAGCGCACCTGATGAGGTGACGGATACTGCGGAGATAACAAAGCCGATACAAATTAGGCGCAGTGCTGTTTTGCCTATGGCGATAGTGTCAGCGTTTTCCGTGAAAAGCCCTATGAGCTTGGCTGGGAAAAGTGCGCATATGATAGTTCCTGCCGCCAATATCACACCTGTCATGTAAAGGACAATGCGGTAAATTTTCTTCACACGCTCCTTTTCGCCTGCTCCGTAGTTAAAACTGATAACTGGTCGCATACCCTGAATAACACCATTTGCGGGTAGATAAAGAAAGGTCTGGAGCTTGTAGTAAATTCCAAGAACAAGCACATAGCTTTGTGAATATGCCGCAAGTATGCCGTTGAGGGCGGATATGAGAAGTGACGGCAGTGCAAGATTAAGTGTTGCAGGAATGCCTATGGAATACATCTTTGCGATTATCATGCCGTCAGGACGCTTGTGTTTTGTGGAAAGCTTAACAGGAAGCTCACAGCGAAGATATGCTATTATGTATATGACAAGGGTCAGCACCTGACCGATACCAGTGGCGAGTGCCGCACCCTTTATACCCATTTCAGGAAAAAATCCAACGCCAAAAATAAGCAGAGGGTCAAGGATTATGTTTGCGATACAGCCGCAGAGCATACTGAACATTGATATCTTCATTCTGCCGACAGATTGGAATATCTTCTCAAATGCAATGGCAAGCATTAATGCAGGAGAGAATGTAAATACAATGTTGCAATACTGCACGCCAAGATCTACAACGTTTTTATTACTTGTGAACATAGATAGAAATGCAGGCATTATAAGTATACATATTATCATTAGCACAATACCATGCAAAGCCGAAAGGGCAAGTCCCTGAGTTGCGGCAATGTCAGCCTTTTCCTTTCTGCCTGCACCAAGATATATGGCAATGACCGCATTGATGCCGATACCAAAGCCAATAGCAGTGGCACTTATAAAATTATGCACAGGGAACACCAGTGAAAGCGATGTCATTGCGTCCTCGCTTATCTTTGCCACGAAAAAGCTGTCAATGATGTTGTAAAGAGAGTTTACAAGCATTGATATCACCATTGGCAGGGACATTGAAAGCAGAAGAGGGAAGATCGGTCTTGTTTTCATGAAATCACTGTGCATTTATGTTTTTACACTCCTTTGTCTGTGGGCAGAAAAAAAGCCGCACAGCCTGTTTGCTGTGTGGCGAAAAGTGACATACTGTCAGGAAAAATCCACGCAAGTTTTACAAAGTATATTTTAACATAGCGGTATGATTTTGTCAATAAATTTTCTTTAATATTATGTTTCAAAAAAGTATACAAACACGCTAATTGTAGATTGACAAGATTTTTCTGCTATGGTAAAATGTTATTATGATAATTTATGTTAGGGGAGAAAGCGTAATGACTTTTATAGAGTGGCTCAAAGACTGTAATGAAGCAGACCCTTTGACTAAAAAGGTTTACATATGTAATGATTATCTCAACGCCGAGAGAATGTTGGAGAACGCAAGCGGTGAAAATATTGTTATAAGGCTTGAAAGATACACAGTCGAAGATTATGCAAAGCATATTATCGAAACCAGTGCCGAGTATATGGACAGCAGGATAATAACACTGTCAAATGCTGAGGGCTGTGAGATAGTAAGACGTATTATTGATGAAAGCGGTATAAGCTATTTCAAAAGCGACGACCATAATGCCTGCATGAAGATATTCAAGACAATATCAGAGCTTAGAATGAACTGTATAGGCCCTGATTCATTGTCCTTGGACAGCAGACGTATCAACACGCTGAGAGCGATCTTTCAAGCGTATGAAAATAAGCTTTCAGACAGCAAACTATATGACAGTGCAAAGCTCATAAGCATTGCCAGCGGTCTTATAAAGGCTGGTAAGGCAGACGTGAACAGCGTTCATTTTGCATATGACAAAGAAATAGAAGCTGACAAGCTGACAGCGGAGTATATAGGGCTTTTGCCTGATCCTGCGGTGATAGATAACATGGCTGATATGAGCGATGAGCAGTATCAGAATGGTCTGAGTAAATTAGCACAAAAGGCGGAGCTTTGGAGAAATTATGGCGTAACAAACGAGGTGGAGAGAACTGTTCTACATATCGTGAACAGTGGTTACGAGCTTTGCGATACCGCTGTGCTGTGTCCCGATGATGAGTATATGGACTTGCTCATGAATATGTGCGATCAATACAAGGTCCCCGTGGAATTTCCTGAGGGCATTTCATGCAGACACAGTGACGTTGTTGCATTTTTCAGGGCAATGCTCAAATGGTGCAAAAATGACTATAGATTTGACCTGTTCAGAGATGTAATGCTCTCTCCTGTTTTTCATTATGAGAAAGAAATAGAGGACGGCAAGACCAAAAGCAAGGGCAGGATATTCCTTGAAGCACAGAACTCAGGAAACGGCTGGGGTATTGAATGGTATAGCACAAGGGATAGTAAGATGTTCAAGGATTTTAATGAGGTCTTTAAAAAAGAGAATGTCAGCGCAAAAGAGTTTTACGGTGGCGTGCTGAAATTGGTGAATGAGTATGTGAGAGGTACAAACGCTGAGCAGAGAAGTTCCATATCAAGCGTTAAGGACGCTTTGATAGGCAGATATAGATTTTATGCAGACTATGACAAGAGTCTTAGCTTGCAGGAAGCAATGACTGAGATCATCGACATTGCAGAGAACGCAAGGTATTCTTTGCCTGCATCAAAAGGCGCTGTTACCTGCTGTCTTATGGGGCAGTATTCTGCGCTTTTCATGAAAAACATATATGTTCTTGGTCTGACAACAGGAAGATTTCCTGTCATGCAGGACGAGTCACCTGTTCTGAACGATAAGGAGAGAGAACAGCTTTTTGGCAACCGTGACCATTGTTCTGACGCTATCGAGCGCAGAAAGCTCACTGACCTTGTGAGAACTGTTCTCATGGCTGAGAGAGCAAACCTTGTTGTAAGCTGTAGTGTTTATGATACCGTAGAAATAAGAGCGCAAAGCCCGTCGGCAGTATATACTGTTATTGCGGCTGAAAAGGGCATTGATGTAAACAAAATAGAAGTGTATGATTATCTTTCTGACAGACGCAAGGTAAGCGTGCGTTCTGAGATATCATTAAACAGTGCTTTTCTAAACAAGGCAGAAAAAATCGGGCTTCATGATGACGGTGCAAAGCAAAGCAAAAGCCTTACGGAGTATCTTGATAAGCAAAGAGAAAGCCGTATAGATATATTGCGTGAAATGTGCCAAAATAATCATTTTATCATTTCTGCCACAAGCCTTTCGACTATGCTTCAGTGTCCGCTGAGGTTTTTCTATGAGCGTATCGCCCATGTTGAAAAGCCGCAGGAGGTGGATATAGACCGCAGTGCATGGCTCAAAGGCAATGTCAAGGGAATGTATATACATGAGATAATGGAGAATTATGCCAAGGTTGTGCTTAAAGGCAAAAGTGCGGCTGAGGTGTCTGAAATTGTTGACAAGGCGATGCTTGATGAGATATTCGAGAGCGTTTCTAAAAACTATCTCCGTAACTATCCCCCTGTGGATATGGCTGTGGCACATAGTGAGAGAGAGGAATATTACACCTGTGTCAAAGCTTATCTTGACGAACTGCACGGCGATATACACTCAGGCAAACGTGAGGTCGTTGAGGTCGAGTGTCCGTTCTGCGGTGATGTGGAGATAGGCGAATATAATGTCACCATAAGGGGCAGGATAGACCGCCTTGACAAGATAATAGACGGCACAAAGGTGTTATATCAGATAGTTGACTACAAGACGGAGGATATCAAAAAATTCAGGGAGAAGCTTCCAGAAGACCCACAGGATCATATTTATGCCCTTGCGCTTGAAAAAGGTCTTACGCCTGTGGGAGAAGTGAGCGAAAGTGATATCGTTTCCGCAGATTATGTTTTCATTCTTGAAAAAGGGAATTGCCATGTAGTTAACAATAAGGATAATTCTGGAATTGAAAACATGATAACAATAACATTTAAGAAAATAGTAGAAGAGGGCTTTAAAAAGTGTATTGTGAATAAGAATGATAAAATTACTCCATGCACGTTTTGTCCTGCTTATGAAGAAGTTTGCTCAGGGGGTGCAACAGAATGAGTGAAGAACAGATAAGAAGCTATATAATAAACAAAGACAGTTATGATAAGAATATCCTTGTTGAAGCAGGCGCAGGTGCAGGCAAGACAAGGCTTATAATACAGCGTGTTATAGGTCAGATAGGCGCAGGTATACCTGTTGAAAAGATAGTGCTTATAACTTTCACCAACGCTGCTGCAAACGAGCTTTATGAGAGGATACAGGCAGGGCTTACGGAGAATATTGCAAAATGCAGCGGTGAGGAAAAGAAGCTGTATGAGAACGCTGTTATGAATTTACAGCGCATGAAGATAAGCACTATACACAGCTTTTGTTTGAGTATGCTGTCAGAACAGCCTTTTGAAGCTGACCTGCATTTGGGATTGAAACTTGCCGAGGACGGTGAAACAAAGCAGGCACAGGCTGACTTTTTCGAGAGATATTACCGCACAAATGGTGCGAACATAGAAGATTTCGGCTTTCTGAACAGCAATCAATATAAGCTCAGAGACAGCCGTGTGAAAAACTTTCTTATGGAAACATTTCTTGAGTGTGCTGAATACAGAGATGTTGAGTTTGTTAGGGATAAAAGCTATGACAGTGTGACATTTGACACCATAAATAAGCTTGCCTATAAAGAAATGTGTAACTATAGGGATAGTCTTGTGCGTGCATTCTATAATGGTGCTTTGGGTGGAAAATACGAAGATATAGCAGGCTTTCTTGTTGGTGATGTGACAAAGTTTTTTCCTGATAATATGAATGTCTATGACTCGGAGTATAATTATGTGAAAGTTTGCGCTAATCTTAAAGCTTGCAAAAAGTTCCTTGAGCCTTTTAATAAGACGAAAATTAAGAAAGATCATCCAAAGAGCAATGAGAACATGGCCATTTTCAGCCCAAGTGGGTTTGATAATGTAAAGAAAGAAAATGCACTGTATGCCCTCAACAAGACGGCAACGTATATAGAGCAGGCTGTAAAGGCTTATCAGGAGAGTGAAGACGGGGAGAGCGTTTCAAATGATGGGCTTTTGTATCACACTCACGAGCTTCTCAAAAACAGCAGTGAGGCAAGAGCGTTTTTCAAAAACAAGTATTCCTGCATTTATATAGATGAGTTTCAGGATACTGATGTTATGCAGACTGAGCTTCTGCTGTATCTTTGTGCAGACGACAGCAAGCTTATAGCAGGCGGTGATATATGGCAATGCCCACTCCGTGATGGTGCGCTGTTTGCGGTGGGCGACCCTAAACAGTCTATCTACGGCTTCCGTGACGCTGATATCAGGCTTTATAACAAAATGAAAGCCAAATTCCAGAACAATAACGAGAAAAACTGCGAGTTTTTCTCACTTGATTACAACTTCCGCTCTGATGAGCAGCTTATAGCTTGGGTAAATGAAAAGTTCCAGCCTGAAATAAACGGCAAATATGGTATGACATACAGCGATATGATATCAAAGGCTGATAAGCCTGCGGCTGTTTCCGACGACGTTATCAGAGGGGTGTATTTTGTCAAAGATCCAGGTGCTGAAAGTGTGGCTAAGATAATATCAGACCTTGTGAAGGTCGGAAAGATATTCGACAAGGGTGTGGAAAGACCTATAAAATACAGTGATTTTCTTCTGCTTCTTTGGAACACAACTCAAATGGAGTTTTATTCAATGGTCTTGACAGATCGTGGCATACCATATACAATGTGGGGCAAACGTCCTCAGAAAAACAGTCTGGTGCTGAAAAGATTTATTGCTCTTGCAGAGTTCGTTTTTGAAAGCTACAGTCCTACCGCAAAGGAAAAGGTTTATTCTATCCTTTGGAGATGTAGGCCTGACAGCATCGATTTTGAAGACGCTGTAATTGACGTAGACGATTATGAACAAAACTGTGAAAGCAATGACGCCACGCTTGTTGCAGTAAAGGCGTCTGCAAAATC
>OGLF01002028.1_pt1 | contig 10117 bp, 7 predicted proteins | sample 1572701 | NCBI WGS metagenome assembly OGLF01 (sample SAMEA2581910, study PRJEB24529) | metagenome | biome: Human gut stool | place: China | collected 2011 | reverse complement strand
CCACTTTTTATTTTTTACAGACAGAAAAGCACAAAGTAGCCTCGCCCGTCGTATCTTTCCCTAATGTCACTTTCTGGAATTCTATTTGGCTGGTACTCGTTGCCATGAAATAAGGCGCTCTCACCACCTTCTTCGCCTGCAAGCCTGCACAAACAGCTACCAACACTAAACAAGTTATAGCAATGTTTTTCATAATCTTCGATATTTAAAGTTACTATATCTTCCCTCTCTCCACTTCTGCAATCAGCTGCTTCAAATCTTCCAGTGATATATCTTCTTCTTTTACCAATGAAGATACTGCGCTAAGATACGAATTATTGAAATATTTACTGATTACTTTCTTCAGTGTTCCTTTGCTGAAATCCTCCTTGTTTAGCACAGCATAATACTGGTACGTGTTACCGTAAGTCTTATGCGCCAGAAAACCTTTATCTTCCAGACCTCTTACAATTGTGGACAAAGTATTGAAGTGCGGCTTGGGCTCTTCATAAAAAGCCAGCATTTCCTTCACAAACAACGGACCTTTCTCCCAGAAAAATCCCATGATTTCTTCTTCTTTCGCAGTCAATCCTTTCATAACGCTTCATTTGTTTTTTGCAAAGAACTAAAATATTTAGTTTGCAAACTAATTTTTCTCGTTAAATAAGACTAAACACTAAAATACCTACAAATAGCGATTGTAATCTTCATCAAAAAGTCGTTACTTTGCGCACGAATTAACAAAGAAAGAAAGGATAATCTGCAATGAATGAACCGCATAAGTATCGCGCCACAGACAAAATGAGCGACCTTATCTGTGATAACTACTCCTTATTAATGGTTATGAGCCGCTTTGGACTCTCCCTGGGATTTGGAGATAAGAGTGTAAAGGACGTTTGTGAGGCACAAGGCGTAGACTACCGCACCTTTCTCGCAGTAGCCAATTTCATCAGCGAAGAGCAATATACCTATAGTGGAGATGAAAATGTATTTTCTATCTCAGCACTTATGGATTACCTAAAACGGGCACATACTTATTTCCTCGATTTTAAATTACCTGTTATCCGTCGTAAATTGATCGAAGCTATCGATTGTTCGGGTACGGACAATATTGCTTATCTCATTCTGAAATTTTTCGATGAATATGCCAAAGAGGTACGCCGCCACATGGAATATGAAAACGAGGCCGTGTTCACCTATGTCGAAAAGCTGCTTGAAGGTAAACTTGCTGAAAACTATGATATAGCAACTTTTGCCAGCAAGCACAATCAGATTGAATCCAAGCTGACCGAACTGAAAAATATCATCATTAAATATTATCCGGAAAAAGAGAACAACAACAAGCTTAATGCTGTTCTTTTTGACATCTTCAACTGCGAACATGACCTTGCTTCACACTGCCAGGTAGAAGACTATATGTTTGTTCCTGCTGTAGCCCAACTGGAAAGGAGATTGAAAAATGAACAATAATGTTTCTGTAAAGATAGCAGTCGCTGAAACTTCTGTCATCATCCGAAGCGGACTTACGACAGTATTGAAGCGCCTGCCTAATCTGAATGTAATGCCTATAGAGGTTTCTTCCCCAGAATCTTTGCAAAGTTACATACATTTGCATACACCCGATATACTGATTGTCAACCCTGCTTTTGGTGGCTGGTTTGACCTTCCTGCATTCAAGGTAGAAAATGGGAAGGTGGAAACTAAATATCTGGCCCTTGTATGTTCCGTGATCGACAGTAATTCATTAAAAGAATACGATGACCATCTCTCGATATGCGATGATCCGGAAACCATTGCCACTAAAATAAACCAACTGCTGTGCACTGACGACGAAGAAGAAAAAGAGAGTGAACAAGAAACACTCAGCCAACGAGAAAAAGAAATCATTACCTGTGTCGTGAAAGGCATGACCAACAAAGCCATTGCCGACCAACTTTATCTTTCCATCCATACGGTTATCACTCACCGCCGAAATATCGCCCGTAAACTGCAAATACATTCTCCGGCAGGTTTGACTATTTACGCCATTGTGAATAAATTGGTAGAATTGCAAGATATTAAGGATAACTTATAAAAAAGGGTACATCAGGAAATACTCCTGACATACCCTCAAATCTTTATTGTATTGGTTCCTAAAGTTCCCAACACTACTACAAATTAATGATTCTTTCTACTTTCCTCAATACCAGATACCATTATTTAATAACTTTCTCTTGCATATTTAACTACAATAGTCTTGCATTACACAATCTTCCTCCTTATTAAATCCAACTTCATTTTTATCTGTTTGTGTTGATCAATAGCACAAAGATGAAAACATACTGAGAATAGACAGAAAACAAGAATATTATGACTACTTTTTCAGGATTACAAGAAGCTAAGAGTTTGTCAACAAGGAGTTAACTTCCTGCTGACAAACTCTTAACTTCTTGCCAACAGGGCATTAAATGAAAAAATCCCCGCTCTTTCACGATATCACATCGGGGAAGACGGGAACCTTTTTTCCTTAATAAAAGTGGTTACGTAATTATGACTAACTAATTCATTAAATCTGATGATGCAAAAGTAGGGCATTTACGAAGATGCCGCAATCCCTAAAACAAGGTATAATGAAAGAAGGCAGTAGTCATAATTAGGTATATAGACCTGCAAACATCCCTATTTATACTTAAACGCCAAAATATAATACACCATAAGCACCAATATCAGCAAACCACCGACAGCTCCTGTTATTATATTACACAGGCCTTGTGGAATACCATATTCCACCTCAACTTTACTAAAGACAAGAGTAAGAAACAGCAAAGTTAAACAAACATTTAATATCCGGGCAATGCGAACTGCCATAAGATACTGCACTGCCACATTACGTTCCGTAATACGTACCGGAAAACGTATCCAGCGGATAGGGAGATACGCAGAGAAACCTACCAAAAGAAGACAGAAAGTACCTAATCCGGCAGCAAACAGAGAAAAGTTTGCTACAATCTTATCTTCTGCATGTGTATACACCCATATAGCACACCCCCAGGCAGCAACAGCTAATAAAACTGCAACACCTTCCAGTATACGGTCTATTACGGTAGGATACACACGGATATTAGGAAACTCTTTTGTTGAATAAGGACCAAGATTTAACATAGAAATATGAATTATAAATTACGATTCCGGTTCTTCAGGCGGAGGAATATTTTTAGTTTTCTTCATCCGCCCACTCTTCCGCAAAGCCTCAGCAATAATCCACTGAAGCTGTCCGTTAGTGCTGCGAAACTCATCGGCTGCCCATTTTTCAATAGCATCCATAGTCGCTGCATCTACACGCAAGACAAAGCTTTTGGTTGAAGTTTCTTTTTTAGCCACGATTCTATTTTACAATTAAACAATTTACTATTGACTTTGTATCATAACAGACTTCCGTTATGGATGAATGATACAATATCGTCCATAACATATCCCACTACAGGTGATGCCTGGTTATATTCAAATGGAGTAGCCTTACCACTACCTTCCTGCAACATATGATTAAGTTTAGGGTAAGATTTAAAGAAAGCATTCTTATTACGCAGAAGTCCAAAACGCCATAAGCCAAAATCCTGCATAGTAACCTGATAATCACGCTCACCTTGTAAGATCAGCATAGGCAAAGTCAATTTAGATGCCACTTCTACAGGTTTATAAGCATTAGCAAATTCCCAATAGGGACGAGGAACATTCAATAGCAAAGGAAGTTTGTCATCAAAATCCGGTGTACCCAACTTCTTTATATTATCTGCCTGCTTTTTTATTTCAGCAATCTGTTCTTTGGCACGGGCAGAAGAATCTGTCAAAGAAGAAATATAGGTCATCTGCTCAACAATTGCATCTTCAAACGGACGGGCCAAAGCAGCAACAAGAATAATTCCAGTCAATCCGTCGGCCCGTTCTGCAATACGAGGGGCAAGTGTGGCACCCAAACTATGGCCTAACACATAAACACTGTCAGCATCAACCTCCGGCAACGTCTTCGCCCAAGCAACAATAGCTATAGCATCATCCACACTTTCTGTGTCATAATCAATTTCACGACCTTCCGGTACACAAGCGGCACCATAGACTTTCGTACGTTTATCATAACGGATCGTTGCAATGCCACGTTCCGCCAATCCCCAGGCTAAATCACGAAAAGGTTTATTCGGTCCAACAGTCTCATCACGATCTTGCGGACCGGAACCATGTACGAGAATTACCACAGGAACCTTTTTCTTCCCTACAGGCAATGTTATTGTCCCGGGTAGTTTAAAGCCATCCGCTCCAACCGTTATATCCCGTTCCAGCATCTTCTCTTTATTATAAACCACCGGCTTTGCTGTAGAAGCAGCAGGCACAGGCATTAGACGAATCGTATTCATCTCACCATCAGCATCGAAAGACAACAGGAAACGAAGGTCGTAACGCTCAAACTTCAAATCACGATGATAGAGCGTAATCCCCTCAGCGCTTTCTTTCCGCCATTCGCCTTTGGACTGAAGTTTCCCGAACTGCTTTTCCGACTGCTTGAACATATCCCTAAAAACTTCCGGAGATAATTTTTCCTGCAAATTCTTGTTCAGGAGAGCATGGATGCTATCAGCCTGATTTTCTACAAACAATTCATATACATGCTCTGCACGATCTATATTTGCATCCTGAGCAAAAACCGCTACTACATGTCCCAGCAATAAGCCGAGCACTAATGCCCACTTATATAAAAAAGAGAAATTCATACTATTCGAATTAATGATTTAATGTACCTGCGTTTACAATTGGTTGTGCAGCCTCATCCGCACAAAGCACTACCAATAGGTTACTGACCATAGCCGCCTTTTTTTCCTCGTCCAATTCAACAATCTCTTCTTCGGAAAGTTTATGCAAAGCCATTTTTACCATGGAAACAGCACCTTCCACTATTTTCTCGCGGGCAGTGATAATAGCTGAAGCCTGCTGACGGCGAAGCATTACTGCAGCTATTTCAGGTGCATAAGCCAGATAGTTGATACGTGCTTCCACTACTTCCATACCTGCCATAGCAAGGCGTTCATTCAGTTTCTGTTCCAATTGCTCATTTATTTCTTCACCGCCGGAACGAAGTGTCAACTCTTCAGTATCCGCTTCGTTATCATCGTAAGCATATTGCCCGGCCACCTGACGTAAAGCAGCATCACTTTGTATCTTTACAAAGTTTTCAAAGGCATTCATACGGCTGGCAACTGCATTACCTATACTAATTTGATTCGCATTGCCTGTTACTGTATGTGCAGAGGATGCCATGGTCTGTGAATCAATTTCAAACATAGCCTTATAGGTATCTTTGAGTTTCCATACCAGCACCAAGCCAATCAGAATAGGATTACCAATTTTGTCGTTCACCTTGATAGGTTCCACATCCAGATTTCGTGCACGAAGAGAGAGCTTCTTCTTATCCAGGAATGGATTAACCCAGAAAAAGCCTGTTTCTTTAAATGTCCCTTTGTATTTACCAAAGAACACCATGGCCCGGGCTTCATTCGGTTCCAATTGCATATAACCGGCAAACATGATGCACCAGACAATGCAAAGGATACCAGCTACAATCGCTGTCGGAACACATGTGATAAAGCCGAAGAAAATAAGTGCCGGCAACACGATAAGATGAATGAATAATCCTAAGAAACCGTTCATCTTAAATCCATTAAAATTCAATTCTTTTGCTTCCATACTTTACAGATTTAATTGATATCATTTTGATATCACAAATATATCGAATTATTAAGCATATAAACAAGCAATCTGAGAAGATTTTCCGGGGAATTAAAGAATATTAAGGAAGAGAGTAGTTTTTGTTGTATATTTGCATAAGAAAACTCAATCAGTCATACAATGAGAAAGTACATTCTATCACAAACTATTTATTTACTGCTATTTATACTCTTCATTACCTGTAAAGCTGCTGCCCAACCTGTGTGCCAGATACAACATTTCTCTGCTTACAATGGATTAGCACAGCGAACGGTAACGAACATCGTACAAGATTCAAAAGGGCTTATCTGGTTCTCAACCTGGAATGGTCTGAATAAATTCGACGGGTATACCTTCAAAAATTACAAAGCATTTCCAGGAGACGGCTCCAACCTGACGAGCAACCGCCTATCTTCCATCACTCAGACTCAGACTTGTGACATCTGGTGTCAGACTTATGATCTCCGCGTTTATCTGTTCGATACACGTAGCGAGAAGTTTATAGATGTTCTGCGTCCTTACGAAAACCAGAGCAAACAAACGTATGCCGTACGTACCATTTATGCTCTACCAAAGGGTATCAGCTGGATTCTGTGCGAACAGGAAGCATTCCGAATCGACGAACTGAGTTGTAAAGAAGGAGAAGGTATCACTCTTTACAGTCCGGAACAAAAGAATCTGAAAGGGAGTCACATTATCACTGTACATCAGGACAGTGAAGGAGATGAGTGGATACTGACTGATAAAGGAATATCCATCATCGGCAAAAAGAAAATTGAATCGGATATACCATTCAAGAGCATTAAAGAAAATAATGGTAAGATATATCTGATATCCGATGACAATCAATTGGTGATATATACCCCCCAGACACAGCAATTACAGTTTAATGAAGCACCTTTCCTCTCTTCTAATACCATTAATTCCATGCAGAATCTCGGCAAAGATAGTATTGGGCTTTGTACAGATGAAGGTTTATATATATTTTTTGCCGGAGAAGGCAGATACAGACTTATCGATCCTCGTACTTCAACCAAACCTTCTCCCAAAGTATTATCCGTATTCAAAGATCATCACGGAGAATTATGGATGTTTGGCGATACCCCGGGAGTAGTAAGGTATAACTTGGTTACAGAAGATAAGCAACACTACATCACTCCCAAGGAGGATCTGCCGAATGCCGAACGTGTAAACCGTGATTTCATTTTCGAAGATTCACAGGGAACCTTGTGGATGGTCCCCCATCAGGGTGGTTTCTGTTACTACGACCGGAGAAACCGCCAGTTGAAACCCTATTATACAGATTACGACAATCCAAATTCGAAGTATAGTCCCAACATTCTAAACTACTTCCTGGACCGCCAGGGCAACCTATGGTTCTGCAATACCTGGGATGTTACCAAGATATCTTTCTTCCCGCATGCCTGCCACCTACAATCCATTGACACCGGCTTTGAGACCCGTGCTTTTCTTATAGATAAGGAAAAGAATCTCTGGACATCTACCAAAAAAGGCTCTGTCAGGATATATCGGACGGACGGTAGCCTGAAGGGCTATCTGACTCCGGAAGGAACTATCAGTCCTAATCCTGTGTCGTTTACCAAGAATATTTATTGTTTCATGGAAGATAAAGAAGGTATCATCTGGATGGGTAGCAAACAGGACGGACTTTTCCGTCTGGAAAGAACAGGAGAAGACCGTTTCAAAATACGCCAGTTCACCCGTCAAAAGGACGATCCGTACAGTTTAAGCTACAACAGTATTTATACCATCTTTCAGGATAGCAAAAACCGTATATGGGTAGGATGTTACGGGGGCGGATTGAACCTGATTGAAGAAACGCAGGAAGGAAACATACGCTTTCTGCATAGCGGCAATAAATTAACGGGATATTCGAAAGATCGCTTTGCCAAAGTCCGGTACATCACTGAAGCAAACCAAGTATTATTGGTGGGAACAACAGAGGGTTTACTCACCTTCTCCAGTGAATTTACACAACCGGAACAAATTGAATTCTACCGAAACATACGTATCCCTGATAAAGTATCCAGCCTTTGCAGCAACGATGTCATCTACATTTATACCGACAGCCGGAAAGATACCTATGTCCTATCATTTACCGGAGGTCTCAATAAAATATTATCCGAGAACCTGCTAAGCAACGAAATAGAATTTAAAACATACACTACCCAAAACGGCCTTCCCTCAGACCTTGTGGAATCCATGATAGAAGATAATAAAGGGAATCTCTGGATAATAGCAGAAAATGCACTGGCATGTTTTCATCCGGACAAAGAGACCTTTGAACATTACGACAAGAAATATCTGCAACAAGATCTATACTTCACCGAAGCCGCTCCGGTGCAGAGCCAACATCACCAGCTATTACTGGGAACAGATATCGGCATTCTGAGGATATTCCCTGAGCAGCTTCAAAAAAGTAGTTATGTTCCTCCTATCGTATTCACTGGACTCAAGATACAAGGAGCTTCCCAGGATCTGGATATTGATGATCTGAAAGAATTAAAGCTGAAACCTTCCGAACGAAATGTAACCTTCCAGTTTGCTGCGCTGGATTACATTGATCCGCAATCCATCAGTTACGCTTATCGTCTGAAAGGTCTGGAAGAAAACTGGAATGAAGTAGACAATAGTCGGTCTGCCAGTTATATCAACCTTCCTCCCGGAGATTATGAACTGCAGATACGATCCACCAACAGCGATGGAGTATGGATGGAAAGCGGTACACGTGTTCTTCCTATTATAGTGCTCCCTACATTCTGGGAGACCTATTGGGCATGGATACTTTATGCCTTTTTATTCATAGTATCGACTGCAACGATCGTTTATATCATTCTCTATATATACCGTCTGCGCCACCGGATCAATCTGGAACAACAACTGGCAAACATCAAACTACGTTTCTTCACTGACATATCTCACGAGTTACGCACCCCGCTAACACTGATAGCCAGTCCGGTAACCGAAGTATTAGAACATGAAACGACTCTATCGGCCAATGCACGTAAACACCTGACATTGGTACACAAAAATACGGAACGTATGCTCCACTTGGTAAACCAGATTCTGGATTTCCGTAAAATAGAGAATAAGAAGATGAAAGTACTGTTGGAAAAGACCAATGTGGTTGTCTTGCTGGAAAAGGTAATGGATAATTTCCGTCTTATTGCTGAAGAAAAGAATATAAACTATCAATTACAGACAAACCAGGAGATAATATCTGCCTGGATTGATCAGGATAAATTCGAGAAGATAATTTTCAACCTGTTGTCCAACGCTTTCAAATATACGCCTGCCAACAAGTCTATTACTGTTCATGCCAATGTGGAAGGAGACAAGCTGATTGTATCCGTAGCTGACGAGGGAATCGGTATTGACCCTAAGAAGCAACAAACGCTTTTCCAACGCTTTGAAACTTTAGTGAAATACAATATATTACAACCTTCCTCCGGCATCGGCTTGTCACTCGTAAAAGAATTAATAGAGTTGCATTGTGGTAGTATTGAAGTAAAGAGCCAGCCCGAAGTGGGTAGTGAATTTATTGTCACCCTGCCAATGGGACAGGAAATATATGAAACTCATGAAAACACTGAATTCATTCTGAATGACGGAGCTTCTACAGAAACCGACAATGAAATAGACGAGGTATCTCAGGATATGCCTATGGATACCGACAAAGTTGATCCGATTTCCATTCTGATTGTGGAAGACAATATGGAGCTTCGGAGCTTCTTGCATACTATTCTTTCGGAAAATTACAAAGTCATTGAGGCAATTAACGGTCAAGAAGGTTTAGAACGTGCACAAGAGCATGTTCCTGATCTTATCATCAGCGACATTATGATGCCTGTAATGGACGGTCTGGATATGGTGAAGAACATTAAAGAAAACAGAGAAATCTGTCATATCCCCATCATCCTCTTATCCGCCAAATCATCATTGGATGACCGCATCTCCGGATTGGAACAGGGGATCGACGATTATATCACCAAGCCTTTCAGTGCTACTTATCTGAAAGCACGTATCAAATCGTTGCTACACCAGCGCAAGCAGTTACAGGATATTCTCTGGAAACAATGGTCTAAAAAACAGGAAAGTCCCGCTGCACCATCTATTGACATATCCCCATCACAGCCGCAAATCACTCCATTCGATGAACAATTCATGCAGCAAGTAATGGAAGTTATGGAAAAAGAAATGGATAATTCCGACCTGACCATCGAGGAGTTTGCACAGAAACTGAATATGGGACGTACCGTCTTTTATCAAAAGTTGAAATCTATCATCGGCCTGTCACCAGTGGATTTCATACGGGAAATCCGAATCAAACGTGCCGTACAGTTGATAGATAGCGGAGAATACAACTTCTCACAAGTAGCATATA
>OGLF01002004.1_pt1 | contig 10247 bp, 11 predicted proteins | sample 1572701 | NCBI WGS metagenome assembly OGLF01 (sample SAMEA2581910, study PRJEB24529) | metagenome | biome: Human gut stool | place: China | collected 2011 | reverse complement strand
GCGATAATCCCAACGGTCGAAATGCTCCCAAACCAGCATGAGCACGCCGATGACCGTACCCGCTTCGCAGACGGTTTGCGCGCGTTCCGCGTCGATGCCGAATGCGATAAGTACGATGCAGACCACCAAAGCGATGGCCCATAGCGCGGTGCCAAACATGAATACCTTGCGTAGGTCGACGCGCACCGGTTTCGGCGAAGGTTTCCTCACGCTGGGATCAATAATCGGAGCAATCTTCATATCGCCACACCTTACCTTGCATCAGAGATGTTACACCACGTAGTCGATACAGCGGGTGAGCGCATCCACATCGCTGGGTTCCACGGACGGGAACACGCCGATGCGAAGCTGGTTTCGGCCGAGCTTACGGTATCCGTTGGTGTCCACAATGCCGTTTTCGCGCAATGCCGCCACCACTTGGGATGCATTGATGCCATCGTTGATATCGATGGTGACCACGGCGTTGGAGCGCGCGTTCCTGTCGTTTACGAACGGGGAGGCGTAATCGGACTTCTCCGCCCACTTGCGCATCGGGCCGAAGCCCAGGCGCGCCCACCGTTGTCGTTGAGCCAACGAACCTGGTTTTCCAGCATGATCAGCGTTGCCACTGCCGGCGTGTTGAGCGTCTGATCCTTGCGGGAATTCTCGATGGCCGAAGTCAGGGAAAGGAACGGAGGAATCCAGCGGCGTGCGCCCGGAAGATCCACGCTTTTGGCGATGCCGTAGGCGCGTTCGATTGCAGCGGGGGAGAGTACGGCAATCCATAGTCCGCCATCGGATCCGAAAGCTTTTTGCGGCGAGAAATAGTAGGCGTCGGTCTGGCTGATGTCGACCGGCAGCGCGCCGGCGCCACTGGTGGCGTCGATCAGCGTGAGCGCACCCTGCTCCTTGGTGCCTGCGATGCGTTTGATCGGTGCGGCAACGCCGGTGGAAGTCTCATTGTGGGCCCAGCAATAAGTATCCACGTATTCCGTGAGCTCAGGCAGGCGATATGTTCCCGGCTCTCCTGCGAAAATCTCCGGCTCCTCAAGGAACGGTGCGGATTGCGCTGACTTGGCGAACTTCGAGCTGAATGAGCCGTACGTGCCGAATGCGGCCTTGCGGGTGATCAGCGAGGCGCAGGCGATATCCCAGAACGCGCTGGCTCCGCCGTTGCCCAGCACCACTTCGTAGCCATCGGGAATCTGGAAGAATTCGGACAGCCCTTCGCGGATTGAGCCGACCACCTGCTTGATGGGGGTCTGTCGATGGGAGGTTCCCAGAAGATTACGGGCTCCCTTATCGAGCGCTTGGATTTGCTCCGGGCGGATTTTGGTCGGCCCTGAGCCGAAACGTCCGTCTTCCGGAAGCACGTTGGAAGGAATGGTCACAGTGTTCGTCATGACAACCTAGGGTAGTCAGATGGTCGGATTGTGCGTGGTGATGACCGCTTTTCGGAACCATGACGTGGCGATGATGACTGCGATATCCCGGTGTCGGTGTAGCCTGAGCTTCCGTGACGGTTCTGTAACCACGCGGTCATAAGCCTGCTGTGGTTGAAGTAATCCGCAAGGAGTGTTGATATATGAGGCATGCGGCGCATAAAGCTGCCAAGGTTTCGAATGAGCGTTTCAGCGTTGCCAAGGCGCTGTTCACCTCGAGCCGCGGTTCCCACACCGCCAAGGCCGTTCGTATGGTCCAGCTGGCAAATGGTGGGGGTGCCGTTGTAGGTCTTGAGCCTGCGGTTGCCGAAAAGCTGAATGAAGTGGCTCCGATGAGCCGCCGCGCCATGCGTGAAGCCGCTCGTGCGGCCGGTCGTCGCTCCGCATTCATGGCTTCTGCATCGCTGGCTGCGTTGGTTGGCACCGCGGCCACTGCCATGGCGGTCGGCCAGCAGAATGCGTCTGAAATGACTTTTGCCGACAATGCCGCCACTACCACGCAGATGAAGCGTGTCTCCGACGATGCGGCATCCCGTTCCGAGTCCCGTAGCGATCTAGACGCTCTGGCCTCCACCAGCAATAGCGGTGATTGGCAGCTTGGCGAAACCAGTTCCTCCATGGACACGAATCTTCTGTCAAAGTCCATTGCCGACAATCCCAATGTCGCCGTTCTCATGGATCAGGACGCCGGTCTTCTTCCTTCGGGCTTCAATCCGAACCACGGCACCGGTGATACCGGCAATGACTATCCATACGGTCAGTGCACATGGTGGGCGTATACCCGTCGTGCACAGCTTGGCCTGCCTGCCGGAAGCCATTTTGGTGATGCGCGGAGTTGGGGTGATTCCGCTCGCGCTCTCGGCTATTGGGTTGACAATACGGCACGTCACGTTGGCGATATTGTGGTATTCGCTCCAGGCCAAATGGGCGCGGACAGCTATTACGGGCATGTCGCGATTGTCGAAGGAGTGAATGCCGACGGTTCGATTAAGATTTCGGAATCCAACGTCAAGGGTCTTGGCGTGATTTCCGATCGTACGTTCACTGCGCAGGAAGCTTCGCAGTTGACATATATCCATTACTGATTTCTCTGTTTTCGTTAATCTGCGCTTGCCGCACTTTTTTGGCGTAGCGTGATTGCGTCGGCGTGTCGCGTGATATGACACTGTTCTGGTTATCTTGCTGTTCTGCTGCGGGGGAACGTGTATGGTAGCTTCGGACACGATGAATATTGCTAAACGTTTCACGAGTATCTTCGCCGTTGTTGCTGTATCTGCCTTGTTGGGTGCGGCGGTTCCCGCCGCAAGCGCAGGCGGTGCTATGGCTGATACCACGGTAACCGCTACACGTTCTTTCCCGAAGACCACCGCGGCCAAGCGTGATTTTCTCGCCGAGCACACATCCACGGATGTTGAATCTAACGCCGATTGGGGTGGCATCGAAAGCTTGGATGTTCCCCAGACCGAGTCTCAGGCGGAAAAGGACCAGAAGGCTCAGGAGCAGGCTGAGGCCGAAGCTCAAGCACAGGCGGCCCAAGCTCAGGCACAGGCTGAATCTCAGGCTGCCAGTCGTTCTTCCGATCGTGCTTCCATCAGCGTTCCTACGGCTCCCGCGAGTGCCACTGGGCAGGCTCTGGCCGACTACGCTCTGCAGTTCCAAGGTTATCCTTACGTGGCCGGAGGCAATACTCCGTCCGGCTGGGATTGCTCTGGTTTCGTACAGTGGGTGTTCGCCCAGTTCGGGGTAAGCCTGCCGCATTATTCTGGCGCCCAGATGAGCGTTGGAACGGCAGTTGGAAGCATTGCCGAAGCAGCTCCTGGGGATATCATCGTCAATACTCAGCATGCCGCGATCTATATTGGCAACGGCATGGTGATCAACGCGCTGAATCCGGCTCAGGGAACGCAGTTCACTTCGCTGGCCGTGTTCTCAGGTGGCTATGCGATTCGTCGTGTGCTCTGAGCGAACATACGGTTTGATTTTTTAAGGCGTATCCTTTCGGGGATACGCCTTTTTGTATGGAAAAGACCGAGTCGTTGCTGACAAAACCGCATGTCGCGCGGTATGGTGGAGCCTAGAGGCAATGCATGGTGGCGTTGCCGAGGTGATTCAAGGAGGTCGTCCATGATTAACGACAAGGCAATCCTCGTTGGTGTTGATGGATCCCACGCCAGCTACAAGGCCACGTGGTGGGCTGCGAACTATGCGAAGCATGCGGGACTGACGCTGCAGATCGTCTGCGCATACTCGTTGCCGAGCTATGCCGCTGTCTCCTTTGACGCGACGTACACCGCCATGGGGGATGACAATGCGGCCCATAGCGACGCGCAGGAGATTCTTTCGAAGGCCAAGGCCATCGCCGACGAGCAGGGTGTTGAGGCTACCACGCTTATTGTTACGGGCGATCCGGCTTCCGTATTCGTGGAACTGTCTCGTAACTACAATCTCATCGTCATCGGCAATCGCGGCAAAGGCGGTCTGGCGGAACGTCTGCTGGGCACGACCAGCTCCAGTCTGCCGGCGTATGCATACTGCCCGATCGTAGTGGTGCCGTACACCGACGATGACGGCAATCTGATGCACTTGAACAACACCATCACCAAGGTGGCCGTCGGCTCCGACGAATCCAAGTGGGGTTTGAAGGCGCTGGAGATCGCGGCGAATTTCGCCGCCGCATGGGATGCCGAGCTGGATGTCATCTCCGCGGTGCCGAACATGAAGGGTTCCGACGACGAAGGTGTGATGGCCTCGTTCAAGGATGATCTGGAAGTGCGTATCAAGCCGCTTGAGGAAGCCCATCCGGATTTGAAGATCAACAAGCAGATCGTGCCTGGCCCGGCGGTTGGCGCGCTGACCAAGGCCAGCTATGATCACGACGTCGTCGTGGTCGGTTCCCGTGGTCGCGGCGGCTTCACTGGCCTGCTGCTCGGCTCCACCAGCCAGGGCTTGCTGCAGCACGCGGTCGGCCCGGTGTATGTGGTGCCCCGCAAGTATGTCGAGGCTGCGGAAACCCGTCTTGACACGGTTCCGAGCTCGCCGGCGGAAGTCAAGCCGAAGGCTCTTGACGATATCAAGGGTGTCGAGGAGGTGCCGGTTTCCAAGGCCGAGCCGGAAGTGGTCGAAGCCATCGAAACCAAGATCGACCCGGAACGCCAGTAAATTTAATATATAAAAATGGCGATTGCAGCGCTGTGAAAAGCATCGCAATCGCCATTTATTTTTTTTTAAAAAACCTTTTACAAAGAAAACGTCAGTGATTGATGGTGACGTCCATGCGGACCGGGGTCTTTTCCACGTACGTATGCTTCACCGTGCAGCCCTTGTCGATATGACGAGTGACGCGTTCCTTAAGCTTTGCCGCATCCTCATCGCTCAGACCGGCGTCGGTGGCGTCGATGACCACCTGTTCGTCGAAACCGATGTATGCGTCATTGTCGGCGTCATAGGTGCCGTCCACAACGATTTTCGCGCCCTTGCCCTCGCCCAGCGTATGCTCGACGGCGAACTGGCTTGACAGCGCGGCGCAACCGGCCAGCGCGATCTTCATCAGGTCGCCCGGCGTGAACTGTCCACGACCCTTGCCGAACTTGATATGCGCGCCATCCTCGCCGAAAGCATCCCAAGAACCGTCTTTGTTACGCTCGACCCACAGTCTTTTGCCCATGGTGAACTCCTCATCGTCTTGCCGGGAGCGCCGTTCGCTCCTCGCCTACATACCTAATGTAATCCATTGATGCCTGTTCGCTAGGAGGCATTCCGGAAAGCGTAAACAATCAACGCGCGGGTGGCATATGCTTGACCTGCCGTTCTGTACTGTTAAGCTTGCAACCATGGCTTTGACCCCTGAACAACTTGCAGATATCCGTACCCGTATTCCGGCACGCCCGGAAACCGACATTCCCATGCCATATGAAGACCTTGTGCGCAAGATCCTGACGGAAGGCACGTTGAAGTCCGATCGTACGGGCACTGGTACCGTCAGCCTGTTCGGCCAGCAGATGCGATTCGACCTGAGCGAGTATTTTCCGCTGCTCACGACGAAGACGGTGTTTTTCAAGGGACTTGCCTATGAGCTGCTATGGTTCCTGAAAGGTTCCACGAACGTGCGTTGGCTGCAGGAGCGCAATGTACATATTTGGGACGAATGGGCCGATGAGAACGGCGATTTGGGTCCCGTATACGGCGCGCAGTGGCGTAGCTGGCCGGCGCCCACGCCCGATGATCCGAACCGTACCATCGATCAGATCAGCAATGTGCTTGATCTTGTCGAGAATCACCCGGATTCTCGCCGTATGGTCGTGTCCGCTTGGAATCCTGCCGAAGTGGAGAATATGGCGTTGCCGCCATGCCACGCGCTCTTCCAGTTCTACGTGGCCGACGGCAGGCTTTCCTGTCAGCTGTATCAGCGTTCCTGCGATATGTTCCTCGGCGTACCGTTCAATATCGCATCCTATTCGCTGTTGACGTTGATGATCGCCCAGCAGGCGGGACTGCAGCCGGGGGAGTTCGTGTGGACGGGTGGCGACTGCCACGTGTACGACAATCACATCGACCAGGTGTTGGAGCAGTTGAGCCGCGATCCATACCCGTATCCGCAGATCCGCATTAACAAAGCCGATTCGCTGTTCGATTACGATTACAGTGATTTTGAAATCGTCGGCTACCGGCACCATCCAACCATCAAGGCGCCGGTGGCGGTCTGAGAGTCGTCGCCAGACGTTAGACTACTGACCCTAGTTCGACTTCAAGGAGTGAGTGAAATGGAGCATGACAGTAGCCGCAGTGGCTATCACGAACCCGAGCCCGGACTTGCCGGGCTTGAGGACGAGGAGGATTGGGGCGATGATTTCCCCAAGACGTTCTCGGTGAATCTGATTTGGGCGCAGGCCTGTGACAAGGAAGGTCATGACGGCGCCATCGGATTCGAGGGTGGCATGCCATGGCATCTGCCCGAGGATATGAGGCGTTTCAAGGAGCTTACCGTCTCGCATCCGGTCATTATGGGGCGTAAGACGTGGGAGTCCCTGAGCCCGAAGTATCGTCCGCTGCCGAATCGCGACAATATCGTGGTTTCGCGTGATCCGGCTTACACTGCGCCGGGAGCGACCGTGGTCGACAGTCTGGATGATGCGCTTGATCTGGCACGACAGGAAGCCATTCCGGATGACGGTCTTGACCGCAGCGAAATCTGGATTATCGGTGGCGGCCAGCTGTACCGCGAGGCCATGCCATTTGCGGACAAGGCGTATGTGACGCAGATCAGCATGCATGCCGATGCCGATACCTACGCGCCCGACGTGAAGTCGCTGGTGGAATCCGGCGCTTGGAAGGTGCTTGAAGAGGGCGTGTGGCAGAACACGCGGAAGGGTTCCGGAGATATCGCCGGATTCCGTTTCATGACGTATGCGAAGAATCGCGAGGAGTAACCGTATGTATACCGTGATGACCGTGTGCACCGGCAACATCTGCCGTTCTCCCATGGCCGAAATCATTCTGCGCACTGAATTCGAGCGTCGTGGCCTTGCCGACAAGGTCAACGTCGAGTCCAGTGGCGTGAGCGACGAAGAGTATGGCAATCCGATCGATCGTCGTGCCGTCAAGGTGCTCCGTGAGCGTGGATATGAGCTGCCGGCACATCATTTCGCCCATCGCATCACCCGCGATGAGATCGAGCGTACCGACCTGTTTCTGCCGATGACCGCTTCGCATATGCGTGCGCTACTGCGTCAGCTGCCGCAGGCCAAGCGTGAGAACGTGCATATGTACCGTAGTTTCGATCCGAATCTTGCCAAGCCTGTCGCAGGCTACGAAAGTGAGATTGATTTGGTCGATCCTTGGTATGGCGGCGCCCGCGAATTCGAAGTGGCGATTGACCAGATTGAGGAAGTGGCCCCGTTCATCGTTGATTGGGTTGAGCGGCAGCTCTGACGATTGCATACGATTTTTCCGTCGAAAAGCCCGGTTCGCAAGAGCCGGGCTTTCTTGTATCCGCATGATTTCAATGATGTCGAAAGATCTTAAGAAATCGCAAGAGATTGCAAAAGTAATATTGCGCAATTGATGTAAATCAGAGAAAAATAGAAATGAAAAATAAAAAAGCGACCCCGGCCGGACTTGAACCGGTGACCTCCGCCGTGACAGGGCGGCGCTCTAACCAGCTGAGCTACGGGGCCATTGCCACCTTGTTACCAAGGCAAGTACCCCCTGAGAGAGTCGAACTCTCGTTGTCAGATTGAAAGTCTGGTGTCCTAACCGTTAGACGAAGGGGGCGCTTTCAGCGTTTCCGCTTGACAACTCGCTTAACTATACGCGAATCCTCGAAACATGCAAGTCTCGGCGTGTCGCAACGCTGCGCAATCACGGAAGCCATGCTGTTCACATGTTGAAAATCGTTGAAATAAAGCCATTTCAGCACATGAACAGCATAACATGAAGCCTCATACGCAGCGATAGGTGAAGTCATGAATCACACGACCGGCAGCAAGTCCTTTTTTCTCGAAATTCGTCAAAACTCGACCAGAAAAACGCTCGGATTCACTGAAATCAGCGTGTCGCAGACTTGCGGCTTCGTCGGCATTTCCCTTGCCGACATGCTCAACCGGCAGACTCACCGTCAACTTGCCGTCATTATGGAATCCTTCAATACCGTCCATGACCTCATGCACATGCAATGCATAGTCTTCAATATCGGTAGCGATACGCCACACTCCTCCAGCCTGCAGTGTGCGATGAATCTCACCGGCAAGCTCCGGTTGCACGATGCGGCGCTTGTGGTGACGCATCTTGGGCCATGGATCGGGGAAGAAGGTCCACACTTCGGCGATCGAGTCATCCGCGGCGGCTTTGAAGAGTTCAGGAGCGTTGACTTGTGCGATGCGCAGATTGGCGAGGCCTTGCTTGCCTGCGAGCAGCATGGTATGCGCCACGCCCGGATCGTAGACTTCGAGCGCCAGAAAATTCATTTCTGGGTGTTCGGCGGCCGCGGCAACAACGTTTTCGCCCTGGCCGGTGCCGATTTCCACAATCAGAGGATTGGCATTGCCCCACGCTTCCGCAATATACGACTGGTCGAACACCAGATCGTTTCGCACGTCAAGGGAGCCTTCACCTGCATTGATATCCAAAAGATAGGTATCGGCATGGGCATCCCATGCGCGCCGCAAGCGTGCGTCGAGCCTGGCGGAACGGCGCACGAAGGAAAGCACCTTGCGTCCATACAGAGCAGGGCGCTGACCAGCATCAGCCTGTTGTTCACCTTGTGTTTTTGACATGTTTTGTTCGTTTTCGCCGTTTACTTGATTTTCAGTCGGCGTGTTCACATCTTCTTGCATACCCTATTTATAGAGGAAACGCAGGAAAGGGTCGATTATGTGCGTTCCTGTTCATGTGTTATACTCAAATTGTTCAAAAGGTAACAAACTAGAGCAAAAGTGAACAACGTTCGTTGAACGTTCGTTTTTCGAACAAAGCGCTTTATCGCTCATTTGGAGGAAAGGCCAGAACATGACAGTTCTCGTCACTGGTGGGTGCGGCTACATCGGTGCCCACGTCGTCCACGCTCTTCATCAGGCCGGCGAACAGGTCGTCGTCGTTGACGATCTGAGCTACGGCAAGCCAACCCGCATCGAAGGCTCCCGCCTGTACGGCATGGATATCGCCGCTCCGGGTGCCGGCGAACGTCTCGCTGAAATCATGAAGGCCGAAGGCGTCGATTCCGTCATTCATTTCGCCGCCCGCAAGCAGGTCGGCGAATCCGTTGAGAAGCCGCTGTGGTACTACCAGCAGAACATCAACGGCATGCTCAACGTGCTCATCGGCATGCGCGACTCCGGCGCCAAGAAGCTCGTCTTCTCCTCTTCCGCAGCCACCTACGGCGTTCCGCCGGTCGACGTGGTTCCGGAAGACGTCGTTCCGATGCTGCCGATCAACCCGTACGGCCAGACCAAGCTGTTCGGCGAGTGGATGGCTCGCGCCTGCGAAGAGCCGTACGGCATTCGCTTCTGTGGTCTGCGCTATTTCAACGTGGCCGGCTGCGGCCCGGTCGAGCTTGAGGATCCGGCAATCCTGAACCTCATCCCGATGCTGTTCGACCGCCTGAAGAAGGGCAAGGCTCCGGCGATCTTCGGCGACGACTACCCGACTCCGGATGGCACCTGCGTGCGCGACTACATCCATGTTTCCGATCTGGCCGACGCCCACATCGCCGCCCTGAAGTATCTGGACCGCGATGAGCGCAAGTACGACGCTTTCAACGTCGGCACCGGCGAAGGCACCTCCGTGCGTCAGATCGTCGATGAGGTCAAGAAGGTCACCGGCCTGCCGTTCAAGGAGGCCGTCATGGCCCGTCGCGCTGGCGATCCGCCGCACCTGATTGGCTCCCCGAAGCGCATCAACGAAGAGATGGGCTGGCACGCACAGTACAACGTCGAAGACATCGTGAAGTCCGCTTGGGATGCATGGCAGGCCAATCCGGAACACCACATCGACGTCGAGACCTGGAAACAGACCGACTGATTCCACCAGCAATTCGTAGTGTCGTGAGCGACAACACGGCACCGCAACGGTAACGGCCGGGCGCATATGAGAAGGTTTCCCCTCATATGCGACCGGCCGTTGCTTTTCTTCCCTACTACTGCCGCAGTTTAAGCAAATACTTTCTTTCAGCAATTCATACGAATATTCATCGATGACACGCCGAAATTTGCACGATAGCGACTTTGCCGTAATATATCTATCTGTTGCCAGTCGCAAGGCTGAAACAACGGCCCCGTAGCTCAGTTGGTTAGAGCGCCGCCCTGTCACGGCGGAGGTCACCGGTTCAAGTCC
>OGLF01001996.1_pt1 | contig 10269 bp, 10 predicted proteins | sample 1572701 | NCBI WGS metagenome assembly OGLF01 (sample SAMEA2581910, study PRJEB24529) | metagenome | biome: Human gut stool | place: China | collected 2011 | reverse complement strand
TCCGTACGGAATAAGTCTCTTACCCATCTCAAAGCGAGCCCGGTAATTCCCGCGTTTCCCTCTTGCAGCCACAAACCGGGTACACCATGGCGGTTTGTAAAAGCAAATTCATCGACTTCGTATCTGTCCGTAACGCGCATTACCGGAGTTGTCGTCCCGGCAACGGCTGCAAGCATTCCGCTTTTCAGCACATTCATCCCTACAAGGCCGGCCTGAGAATCTGCTGCTCCGCAAATTACAGGCGTACCCTCCTTAAGTCCTGTTTCACAAGCCGCTTCCTTTGTGACAGTGCCGATTTGCTCTCCGAAATCGGATATTTCCGGAAATATATCGGTTCTGAGTCCCACAGATTTCAGCAGCTCAGATGACCACTTGCCGTTTTTGACATCAAATAATTGCGACGAGGAGGCAACAGACGGCTCGCTGACCTTGCTGCCGCACAATAAATAACATATCCAATCGCTTATCATCATAACCGTATCAATTCGGTCATAAACAGCTTCGTTAAATTTTTTGTACCACAGCAGTCTTGCGAGTCCGAACATTCCGGAAACAGGCAAGCCGGTTATTTCTTTTATGAACGGCTCCTTACCCGACAGAATATCTGCCGCTTCCTCTCCCCTTAAATCTACGCTGGGAGCTGCATATATCTCTTTACCGAAACGGTCAAGCCAAACCATGCCCTCTCTTTGAGAGGTAGCACTCACGGCAACAATTTCATCGGCGGATATTCCTGCCTGCGTTATTACCTTACGGCAAAGCGAAAACAGGATTTTTTTAAATTGCTCCGCATCAAAAAGCATAGCCTCTTTGTTGCTTGAGGAAAGGTCCTTTAGATATTCCCATTCTCTGTAAGCATAGGAAACCAAACGGCCTGACATATCAAAGAGATTGCATCTGCCTGCTCCCGTGCCTGCATCGAAAACCATAGCGTACTTTTTCACGTTATTCTCCTAAGTCTATACAACTCTGTTATCGATTTTTGTATTTTCGGTAAATGCCCTCACGGCCTCAAAGCACATTTTTGAGTGCTTTGCGATAGCGTTGTATGTAGAGCCTCCGATATGCGGAAGAAGCTCCGTGTTTTCAAGCTCCAAATACGGGCTGTCCGCGCTGAGCGGTTCTTTTCCGTATACGTCAAATGCGGCTCCCGCTATTTTCTTTTCGCGGAGGAGATCAAGAACGTCCTCTTCGTTTGTCGTAGCGGTTCTTGCCGAATTGATGAAATATGCCGTTTTCTTCATATTTGACAGGAGTTCCTTATCAAGCATTCCTCTTGTATCGGGGGTTACCGGCAAGTGGTTTGATACGTAGTCGCTCTCCGAAACCAGCTTTTTCAGGTCCTCCGTCTTTTCTGCTCCGTATTCCTTCATAGCCTCTGCAGAAACATATGGGTCATAAGCTAAAATTCTCATATTGAATGCCGAAAGGCGTTTTGCTGTTTCCTTGGCAACGTTTCCGAAGCCCACAAAGCCGACTGTGCTGCCGTCAAGCTCCGTTCCGAAGGATTTGAAATAATAATCCTCGGTCCAGCCTCCGTCGCGTATCATTTTTTCACCCTTATAGAAATTTCTTGAGACGCTGATCATCATTCCGACAACCATTTCGGCAACGCCTACCGCATTTCTTCCCGGAGTGTTGACAACTATAACATTGTTCCTTTTTGCGGCGTCGAGATCTATATTTGAGGTACCCGCTCTGCAGACAACAAGCATTTTGATCATCGGGCATTGTTCAAAAACTTCCTTTTGAACAACATCCTCCTCGGTTACGAATATTTCAGTCCCTTTTTCGTTTAAAAGCTTTGCCAGCTCTTTGCCCTCTCTTACGATTCCCGTATCGAACCAGTTTTCATAGCAAACCTCGTTGTCTTTTTTCAGCTTTTCAAGATAAAGCTCCTGAAACGGCGCTGTAATCCATATTTTCATTGTGACTATCCCCTTCTTATGGCACTAAAACCGTTTTAATTGAAACTCTGTCCGGCTTTTTCGCCGACATGGCCTCATCAATTTCATTTAAACCAAAGATATCGGTTACCATAACCTTTGCATTTATTTTGCCTTTTTCCAGACAATCTATTGTGTACGGAAAAGCTCCGGGGCTCAAATGCCCTCCGATTACACGAAGCTCTTTAAATTCACTTATCTGATTAAGGTCGATTTCCGCTTTTTTCTTAAACACGCTGTAAATAAAGAGCATTCCCTGTTTTCTCAGACAGTTCATTCCCGTTTCCACCGAAGCGGGATTTCCGGTCGCCTCCATATATATGTCGCAGCCCACTCCGTCGGTTAACTCCATAATTCTTTTTGTGACGTCTTCCTTCATTGGATTTAAGACCTCTGCCGCTCCGAGCTTTTTGGCGATTTCGCAAAGAGCGTCGTTGGTATCTATTCCTATTACTCTCTTCGGATTTCGAAGAAGAGCAAACTGAAGCATTCCCATACCTATGGCTCCGAGTCCCGAAATAACAACGGTGTCTTCCATCCCCATTCCGGTTTGGTTGACCGCATATGCGGAACATGACAACGGCTCGCAAAGAGCGGCCTCGACTGCCGGAATGTCTTTTGAAACCTTGTGAATCAATGCGTTTTTCGGAAGAAGCATATATTCGGCAAAGCCGCCCTCAAGGAATCCGTTTTCATCATCGCAAAGATGATAAAGGCCCTTCTTGCAGTAATAACACTTTCCGCACGGCATTATGCACTCCGCCGTAACCCGGTCTCCGCGGACAAAGCCTTTTTCCTCCGCCCCGGGGCCGATTTCTTCGACTGTTCCCACGAATTCGTGTCCGGGTACTCTCGGAGACTCAATGCCTCCCCACGGGTCGCCGCCCATATAAACCGCTCTGTCCGAAGCGCAGATTCCGGCGGCTTCAATTTTTATAAGTATTTCTCCCTCTCCGACCTTAGGTGTATCCACCTCGCAAAATCTGTAATCCTTTGCTCCGTATGCTACTATCGCTTTCACTTCGTGCCTCCTGCTTTACTTATAAATAATCATGGTATTTTTCTTTTTTTATTCCCTGCATCCCGAGCAGCTTACAAGCTTCAATCAGCATTGCCTCTCCGCGTCCGCCCGACATTGCATAATGGTGCGGAAGCGCATTTTTTGTAAATGTTTCTAAAAACTCGGGAATGCTTACGGGCTCTTCATCCATTTGCAGCTCCGTAAACCACGCCCTGACGCCGTCGTGACCCTTGTCACGCTGTTTTCCTATTTCGGCACTCAAGGCGAAGAAGCGGTCGCCGTTGTCCGCGACACGGAAAATACTCGCCTTTTGTTTGTTGAATATCAAATCTCCCACCGTGCCGGGATCCTGCGGAGCACCGGGAGCACACGGGTATTCTTTTATTTTCATTCCGTTTTCATTTGCATAGCTCGGCAAGCCTATTCCGCAATGCCACCAAACAACGCCGCCAAACTCGGGATCCACCTGCACCATATCCATAAGAGCGGCTCTTTTTTGCGTTGCGCCAGAAAGCATAATCATACTTATGAGTCCGAGCAGGTCGCCCTCGCAGGCAACGGGGTACCCGTGATCGCAAAGGTAGCCGTATGCCATACACGGGAAAATATCCAATCTCTCCTGGAAGCGCGTCCAACACGCAACAGCCATTCCCGCGTAATTGTTTTCTTCAAAATATCTTTTTAAAACACAGATAAGCTTGCATGATTTTACAAATCTTTCCTCGTCTGCGGTAAACGAGCTTGCGCTGCTTTTTATCTCCGCGGCAAGCTCGGATATTTCTTCATCCTTCATTTCAAGAACCGCGTCAATGATTTTGTCAATGTCCGCTTCTTCTATTGTTATGCCGAAACGTCTTTCGACCTTTTTCTTATCGTATTCAAGATTGACAAATCCCTCGGCAACGCCTCCGGCAATCGCAATCTTCTTACCCTTAATTGCCTTTAGACATCTTATCGCACCGACGGTAGTAAGAAATCTGTTTACAAAAAGGGTATCGTCCGCGTTTCCGTACAGCCATTTCACGGCGGGTATTTCGCGCCCCGAATTTGCCACACTTGTGAAAAGATTGAGTCCCGTCATTGAATTAAAGAGCAGCACGCCCTCTTTTTTCGGCTCAGGAACAGCCCAGCAGCAAACCGGCACACCGAGCTTTGTAAACTCGTTTATGCACTCACCGAACCATGTAAAGCCCTTGACCGTTACAACAATTAAGTCACAATCCTTAAGCCCGTTTGCAACCCTTTTAGCTTCCTCAGGCTCAAAAAATTCCGACTCGCCTTTTATAACCTCGCAGTCGTTTTTTTGAGCCAATTCGATAAATGCCGAAACATTTTTATTGTCAAGACCTGCAGCATCATTTGTTGCAGCGAGTCCTATTTTAATCATTTTTTCTCCTCCGAAAGTATCACAATCTGCCGATAAAAATAAAAAAGAGACTTCTCCTGAAATTATTATGCGCATCGGGGTAACGAAATACAAAATCAAGCTGACAGGAGAAATCTCTCTTTTTATCTATTCTGAAAATTTACACAGAACCAAGCTTTAAAGACCGGCGATTCTCGCGAGAGCGTCAAAGCCCTCCATATCGCCGAGCTCTTTGTCAAAGAAGCAGGTTTCACCGCCCATGGCCTTACAGGTGCAAGCGATTTTAGCCGCGTCTTCGGTTACAAGCGCCGCCTCGAGCGCCCATTTCATATCAGGACCGCAGGCAAGCAGGCCGTGACCCTTTAATCCGATTGCGTAATCGGGGCCGAGTGTTTCGACAGCCGCCTTCGCAAGATTCGGTGAGCCCGCTCCCTCAAGCGGAGCGACTTTAATGGCACCGTTCGTCACATACTGACTGACTGTCACCGTCGGAATATACGGTTCATTCTTCAGCGACCAAGCAATTACATAAGGTGTATGGCAATGAATAACCGCATTTACGTCGGGTCTGTTTCTGTATACGCCGGTATGCATACCGGTCTCGATGGAAGGGCTAAGCGATCCCTCAACCACATTTCCGTTAATATCTACAATAATTATATCCTCGGGCTTCATAACGCCGTAAGCCACGCCGCTCGGCTTTATCGCCACAAGATTTGTCTGCGGATCTCTGACGCTTATATTTCCTCCGGAAAGCTGTGTAAAGCCTCTTTCAAATAAGTACTTACCAACCTCCACTACGATTTCCTTTTGTCTTTCAAGCATATTAAACAGCCGCCTTTCATTAAATTCTCTTTAGCATTTATTTTCATCTGCTGTCCTTATTCTATCACCTTAGTATTGATATTTCTATTGATATTTTTAATAAATATCAATATCGGTTTTTGAACAATATCAATAAAGAAAAGCGCATTGGTAGCAATGATATTGATTATTAGTATTTATATTTATATATTTATATATTAATAATTTAACAAAGTGACAAATCAGGATCAATTTTTCTTTTTAACCGCTCTTTTGCAAAATGTCATAATAATAAGTTAAAAAGCTTCGGCTTGCATATTGCGAATATCCGTAAAATCAAAAAAGCCCTTTGAGAAAAGGATTTCTCCTCTCTCAAAGGGCTTGGTAAACTTGAAGTTAGCGATTTCTTTTTCCGGTGTTTTCTGTCCCTCGGATTTCCTCATGATAGAAATAATCCACGATTACCGGATGTCCCTGCGGGACTCTTCCATAAGGCATTTCATTATCCACAAAGGGACAATCATACTTCTTAGCCATTTCCTCAGCTTTTACTTCAAGTGCTTCAAAGTAGCTGCGGTTATGCTTGTTATAGATCTCATCGTAAAGCGGCACAAGATCAGGATGTTTTCCGGCGATATAATCCATAATCGTCTTTTTGAAGCCGCCCCGAAGATTGAGGTTTTCAAGCCAGAACAGATCGCACTGATCCTTTACCCGCTCAAAGATTGCTTCAAAATCCGTGATACCGGGGAATACCGGGGATACGAAACAGACTGTACGGATCCCTGCTTCATATACCTGCTTCATAGCAGCGATACGCCGCTCAATGCTCGAAGCAGAGTCCATATCGTTCTTGAAATTTTCATCCAGTGTGTTGATCGACCATGAAACGGTCACTCGTCCAAGCTTTTTCAGCAGATCAATATCCCGTACCACAAGATCAGACTTTGTGCAGATCAGAATATCAGCGTCACTGCCGATCAGCTGCTCCAGAAGTTTTCTGGTATTCCTGAATTGCTCCTCCTGTGGATTGTAGCCATCTGTCACAGAACCGATGACCACCCGCTGTCCGGCATATTTCTTCGGATTTTTAATTTCCGGCCAATGCTTCACATCAAGGAAAGTGCCCCATTCCTCCGTGTGTCCGGTAAAGCGCTTCATAAAAGAAGCATAGCAATACTTGCAGGCATGTGTACAGCCTACATAGGGATTGACCGAGTAACCGCCTACCGGCAGACTGGACTTGGTCATGATGTTCTTTGTTTCCACCTCACGAATGAGGATTCCATTTATTGCTTCTGCCACGATCTCTGTACCTCCAACACTTTGTTGAATTCCTCCGGCATTTCCTGAATCATATTTTCATTCCCTATGATAGAGACAAGGTCTTCTTTCATAAACACCGGAATGCCGAGCGTATGTGCCTGGTCTGTCAGAGACCATGCCCATTCCGGCTCCGTATGAATCTTCCTTCTCTGAGCTCCTGTCATGGTGCCGACAACGATCCAGTTGATTCCGGAAAGGTCAACTGTGCCGGGATCGTCGAATAACGGCTCAAAGGTAACATGGTAATGTTTTGCTCTGATGTTTTTCCGAAGGGCGTCGATACGCCACAGTTCGGCTTTCCTCGTCACCGTAACGCCAAACCATGCGTTTTCCAGATCGGTATCAAAATCCAGCAGATCGGGGCGCTTGGTAAGAAACAGGAACTGATGCTGTGGATTTTCACGGATCTTTGCAAATACCTCGTCTCTCCATTCCGGCTTCCATCCGGAGAGATCGCTCATGCCGGTAAGAAGAAAGTTCTGCGGACGTTTCTTTTCCATCCTCTTGAGCTTGCCCGGAAAGAACTCAGGATCAGCGAAGTCATCTATCATATGATACCGCTTTACATTATTCCGGGCATAACAGTAGGAACAGCCCACTGTACAGCCGATGACCAGATTCATGTTCTGAATCTGATCTTTGATACAAATACTCATGACTCCTGCCACTCCTCAAGATTCTTTCTGATGCGGTCGAGGCATTCCTCAAACCGGGTAATTTCTTCCTCTGAAAAACCTTTGTAGTAAATACTGCCCATCTCATCAGATACAGAATCGTACTCGCCCTTTAAGGCATGTGCTTTCTCAGTCAGAAACAGGAGTGTTTTCCTTTTGTCCGTTTCAGACTGAACACGGCTTATCAGCCCTTGATTTTCCATTCTTTCCAGCATCGTAGTAAGAGATGTTATCGCTAATCCGCATTTAGTCGAGAGTGACCTGATTGAGATACCATCCTCCTGCCACAGCACATAAAGAATACGCCCCTGGGCTCCATTAAACGCATCAATATTCTTTTCACTGAGAATCTTCTCAAAAATCCGGTCTCCAAGTTGTTTTATTTTGGTGACAAGAAATCCGCCATTTGTTTTCATGCAAAAGCTCCTATATAGTAGTTTATAAAATTATACTATATAGGAGCTTTATTGTCAACGGTTTGTATGTCTTAATAGGTAAATTCCGTTTTTTTCAATTCTCCAAACCGGAAGTTAATATTTAGACCGTCTTACAATAAAGTAACCCAACCACTCTATTGCTAATACGCCCAGATAAAAAATCCCCAATATCTAAGAGAATGGCTGCTAAAGTGCGGAAGTAAAACCTCCGGATTATCACTTCCCAAAAACTGCTTATCATTACAATTTCGTATAATGCGACGAATTGCTTTATTGAGCGTTGCTTGGTTCTGCGGCTGACCAAAACGGTTTATAAAGATAAAATCTGTGTATCCGTCAACCGTGGCTTCTCATAGCCGTAATGCTCGATCCAGACCTTTGTGGTCAGGAAAATATCTTTACGGTCAACACCGCTTTTTTCGATTGCTGCACCGACCTGCTCTTCATTAAAATAGTTTTGTGCCGTATCAATGGCACGATAGCCGGTCTTTAGTGCATCCAGTACGCAACGTTCGCATTCCTCCTGTGTGACCTGAAATACGCCATAGCCCAACTGTGCATTTTCACACCGTTGCTCAAAGTAATATAGTTTAGCAAATAAATTGCTTATCTCCGCTTGTAGTTTGCGAATATCCGTAAAATCAAAAAGCCCTTTGAGAAAGGGTATTTCTCTCTCAAAGGGCAGGTTGGCAAACTGGAAGTTATCGGACTCTTTGCATAGATAAAATTTCAGTTTTACTTTGTAAGAACCTTCTTACAATATTTATGTGCACCACAATACGGACATACTAATTTTCGCTTTGTAATTGTATGAGGTCCCATAATATATGACTTCATATCTGGAACAAATCTATTATTACATTCGGGACACTCAAAGGCTCCTGCTTCTCTGTCTAATACACATGCAATAGCGATTCCCATTACCATTATTACAAATCCAATCCCCATCAATAGCACTCTGGTCCATACCTGCATTTCAAACATTCCCGCAACAACAAATAAAGGTACTGCTGCAACAATTACCAAAACACTAACCATTGCAGACATTATAATCTTCTTTTTACTCTCTTGAGCTTCTTTCACTAAATTCACCATATTTTCCTCCGCTTTCTTTTTATAATCCATCGCTTGCAATCTTTCACCAGATAGAAGTTCATTTACTGTAATTTCTAGTTCATTACATAATGGCAACAGTAATGATACTTCCGGAAAACCATTTCCTCTCTCCCATTTTGAAATTGTTTTGTCACTGATTTCTAATTTTTCCGAAAGTTGTTTTTGCGTATATCCTTTTCGTTTTCTTTCATCAGCGATAAATTTACCAATCTTGATTTGATCCATCCGTTTTCCTCCTTTCCGATTTGATTATCCTATGATTTGATTATCAATCACACCCACGCAACGTAGAATATGGTGAATTTGTGCGGTTTCTACGCTCCGTAGAGTAAAATCCCGATTTGTATTTCTGTTCATTTTAAAAAATGGGCAATCCCGATTGGAATTGCGCACTCGCTATACTTGCTATCTTAACATAACATTCAGTATCGCACAACCTTTTGAGAAAAGGATTTTTCCTCTCTCAAAGGGCTTGAATGAATTAATTTATAGGTTTCTTTGAAAAATCACCATATCTGTAAGCTTGATGCCACATTCAAATATCGGGTGGTCGTAATTATTTGTAAAAAAGTTCGGTATGATATGAGAACGAACAAAACCGCACTTTTCATAGAACGGAACCGTCAGCGGACTGTCGCCGGTTCCAACCTGTAAAACGGAATATTTATCGGCATACTCTTTAACAATAAAATCAATTAGGGTTTTGGCATATCCATTGCCTTGATATTCTGGAACGGTCGCAATATTCTTTATTTCAAGAATGCCGTCGCCCTCATCGGTGACGACACATTCAGCTTTCACGCCGTTATCGTCAAGCACATACATAGTGCCTTTTTCAAGATAGCGGTCTATCATATTCTCCTGTTCATCTGCCAAAAGCAGTAATGATAGAAACTGTTTTTTGTTTTCTTTGATTTCTCGAAATTTCATACCTGACATTCTACCTGATTTTATTTTAGACTTTTATCATACTTTTGAAAATGGGCAATCCCGATTGGAATTGCGCACTCGCTATACTTGCTATCTTAACATAACATTCAGTATCGCACAAACTTTTGAGAAAAGATTTCTCCTCTCTCAAAGGGCAAGTTGACAAACCGGAATTTATAAACTCAAGTTCGTTACCAGTAACGAATATCTTTTTGTCTTATTTTTAATATCTTCCTCAGTAACACCATAATAACTGTATAAATCTCCGGATATTTTCTTAAATTTTTTCATTACCGCCTTATTTCCTGAATAAGACATTCCAAATATATTCCAAGTATAATCTATCTCCATTTCAAGAAAATCATCATCGATTCTTATTTTATACAAATGAAAATCCATAGGAATTATACTATCGGGCATTTCAGCAATCATTTCACTTCGAGTCTTTATTTTACATAAATACTCTTTGACGGATGCTTCATTAGAAAAATCCGGCACCGGAATATCCTTCATTTCACCCAAAAGTTCCGGTTTATACTGCAAAATCAAACTCTCTTTTAGACATTTTATTTGTTCAATATATTCTCTATCAGCGGGAGCAGTTTCGGTCAATTCGTATTTATCTTTTGCATACTGCACTGTTTCAGAA
>OGLF01001995.1_pt1 | contig 10270 bp, 3 predicted proteins | sample 1572701 | NCBI WGS metagenome assembly OGLF01 (sample SAMEA2581910, study PRJEB24529) | metagenome | biome: Human gut stool | place: China | collected 2011 | reverse complement strand
AGGTTACTGGACGGTACTTTCAGCTCTGCGGGCTTGATCGTCTCGATGGAGCTGATCATACTCTCTTTCTTTTGTGTACCGAAAGCTACCACCACGACTTCATCGAGAGCCTTACTGTCTTCTTCCAGCACTACAGCCACCTTATTATTCTTAGGAACCCTTACATATTGAGTAATATACCCGATATAAGAAATCTGAAGTTCTTTCCCTACAGGGACTGAAAGAGAAAAGTTTCCATCAACATCGGTGATAGTACCATTGGAAGTACCCCTCACCACTACACTCGCACCGATAATCGGTTCTTCGGAACCTGCTGCCGTTACCTGTCCGGTAACTGTCTTATTCTGTGCCGACAGCTGGCAGCAGCAAAATAAAATCAAAGTCAAATAGATAAGCCTGATTTTTTCCATGTATCAGAATTTTAAATTAGTATTAGAGTTCACATTTAAGGATAAATCAATCCGTTCACCGAAAGGGGTTATCTTTCCTTATCCGGAACGATGGCAAAAGTAGGAGTATATATATAGGCGGTATAATAAAAATCACTGCAAAAAATACCATTTTTGCAGCACCAGACTACATCTGAAGCATATTTTCCGCAGATGTTTCATTTTTGTGCATCATTTGTTATAGTGCACCCGGACGGTCACGAAGGCATGTCTATCTTTTCTTTGTCTGCCTGACTTTGTTTCTCGAAATCTTTAGGTGTCATGCCAAACTGTTTCAGGCAAAGCTTGCTGAAATAGGACGGTGAGTTGATACCTACCATAAAGCAGATATCTCCAATCAGGTATTTACCTTCATGAATCAGTTCGGCAGCCTTCCTCAATCGGATTAAACGGATGAAGTCCACAGGAGACAGATTGGAAAGCATCTTTATTTTCCGCAGCAGACTGGAACGACTCATGCCCAGAAGCTCGGCAAGATGCTCTACGTTCAGATTGGTATCTATGATATTTTCCTCGATGGTACGAATCACTTTATTCATAAACTCTTCATCCACCTTATTCATCTGCATCTTATTCGTCGGGAAGAACGGACGCTTGGAGAATGCTTCGCGTTCTTTCTGACGGTTATACAGCAAGGATACGATCTGCGTTTTGAGGTAGTTGAAAGAGAACGGTTTCTCTACATAGGCTTCCCCACCTATCTTCAAGCCGTTGATCTTGCTGTCGATATCATTCTTGGCTGTCAGGAAGATGACGGGAATATGGCTCAGGTCCATATCCGACTTTATCTCCTTACACAACTCCCACCCGTTCATAACGGGCATCATGATATCGCTGATGACCAGATCAATCCGTCTGCTCCTCAACACTTCCAGTGCTTCCTGTCCATTTTTTGCCGTTTCCACCGTAAAAACCTCCAGCAGGCGTTCGGACATAAATTCCAGCATGGTCTCATTATCTTCTACCAGCAACAAAACGTAACTTTTCATTTCCGCCTCTACCGGCACCCCTTCACCCAGGGTATCTGTCTCGACCGTTATCTCTTCCAACTTGGGCAAAGACCGCAAGGTATTTTCGACCAGAGGAACAGAAAGAACGAAAGAATTATCTTCATGCTCTGAGTCCAGATATAGCTTGCCTCTATGAAGAGATGCCAACGAACGTGCCAACGGAAGTCCTATGCCGACACCGAATGAGGCGGAGTCTTTTTTCGCTGCCTGATAGAACGGTTCGAATATCTGCTGACTAATCTCCGCCGGTATCTTATCACCGTCACTGGTCACCCGCACAAGGAATGCCTCCGTCTCTCTCTGCAATTCCACGCAAATAGAATGACGGGCATATTTTAAAGCGTTATTCAAAAGATTACTCAGAATCTTAGTAATAGCCTCCTTATCAACGACCGCTTCTATGGATTCTTCCGGAATATGAAGAGCCAGTTCTTTGTTCTTCTTGGATATAGTAGGTTCAAAGCGTGCAACTGTTTCACGAAGCAGCGACGTAATATCCACACATTCCATCGTCATCTCAAATTTATGAGCGCCTATCTTCTGAAAATCAAGCAGCTGACCCGTCAGTGTCAGCAGGCGATTGGTGTTTTGCGTAATCACCGACAGATTCTTCTGAATCTTAGGGTCGGCAATTTCCATCTCCTGCAACGTCTCCAGCGGACCATTGATCAAAGTAAGCGGAGTACGCACTTCGTGGGCAATCTCCGTAAAGAAATTGACCTTAGACTCATACAGCTCTTTTTCTTTCTCTATCTCGAACAGTTTCTGACGCTCTTCCATTTCCTTTTCCTTCCGGTGTTTATACCAGAAGAACCAGGATACCACCACGCAGACAAGCCAGATAAAATAGAATACGTATGCCCAAGGGGAGAACCACCAGGGCGGTAGTATTTCAATAGACAAGGAGCGTTCGACAAATTGCCCTCCATTATCGTTACTCGTTGCCTTTACTTGAAAGGTATATTGTCCCGGAGGCAATTTCGCATACGATATATTCTGATTGGTAGCGGCTTTAATCCAGTCCTTGTCGATCGGAGCCATCCGATAGTAATATTGGTTAGCCTCAGCGGTAGAATAGCTGAGTAACGCCACGTCGAAACTAATATTCGACTCATCATAATTCAATACGATACGATCGGTATGCGTGATACATTCCTTCAAAGGTGAATCGGCAGTATGCACTGTCACCTCCTTATTATATATACTGAACTTGGAAATGTAGACAGGCGGAAGCGGCTTTTCCTCCTCTTGAACAGTAGGGTCAAATGCGATCAATCCGTCCACCCCACCGAAATAGAACCTTCCATCCTGAGCTTTCAATGCCGATTGATAATTGAACTGATTACCCAGTAATCCGTCCTTATTGGTAAAGACACGTACATCTCCACTCTCGGGATTGAACTTGACCAATCCTTTATTGGTTCCAAACCACAGATTTCCGGCATCATCTTCCAATATGTTGTAAGCTACGTCATCCGGTAGTCCATCTTCGATACTGAAAGTGGTAAAGTTGTCCTGCGCTTCATTATATCTGCATATACCGCCACGGTCGGTAGAGAACCATATATTCCCTTTACTGTCCTGCATGATGGAGCTGACGGAGTTGGAGCTTAGAGAGTTGTCAACTCCTTCCTTATAAGAATAATTCTTATAAGAATTATTCTTAGGATCACATTTCCAAACACCATTTCCCATAGTAGCAAGCCAAATTGTACCATCTCTAGCCTCCATTATATCGAAAACCCAGTTATATCCTACTTCTTCCACACGGTGAAATTTCCTTTCCTTAGGTTGTGATACATATAATCCCCACCCAGGTCCTATCCAAGTACGACCTTTACTATCTTTTAAAAAACTATATACACTTCCTTCTACAATTCCCAAATCCTTATCACTGACGTATTTAAGATGTTCACCAGGTATACTAATATCATTCATTCCTTGTTTAAATAATCCAACATATATATGATTTTCATAATGTTTTACTGATAGTGTAATGAGACGACCTGGAACATTATCATATATCTGATGTACTTTACCTGTTCGAGGATCCAATACATTAACACCATTATCTTCAGTACCTATCCAAATACACCCATTATTATCTTCTGCCAATCCACGGATACGTTTGGTATTTAAAGAATATGGATCGCTTCCCGGTACATATTTAGCAAAAGTCAAGATACGATTAGGCAGATAGTTGACACCTCCAAACATTGTTCCAATCCAAATTCCTCCTTCATAATCTTTATAAATAGAATAAATACTATTATCCGATAAACTAAATGAACGCATCAGGTCTTCTTTCAAATGAATAACATTATTTTCTTTCTCATTAATAATGAAAATTCCATGAAGAGAACCTACCCAAATTTCATCTCCAAAACACATTACATCTCGCAAAAATGTTTTTTTCTCACCAAGGAACGAAACTTCACTCAACTCATCTGTTCGAGTATTATATTTCAGCAAATCTCCTTCATGTATTCCCAAAATAGCATTTTCTTTCTGAAAACAAATACTTATAATTGTTTTGTCAATTAACGAACGTCCCATTCGGTCTGTCAAATATTGTTCAAAATTATCATCCCGATAATTGTACTTGAATAAACCTATTCCTGATGTACCTACCCATACTTCGCCCTGCTCATTGATACAAATACATTCCGGATTATTATTTTTTAAATTGTCTTTATCTATCAATGAATAATGATGTACCTTTCCGTCTTTATAACGAAAAAGTCCCTGATCAGGAATCAACACCCAAATATTATCTAGTGAATCAGACAGAATTTCCGCTACCCAGTTATCAAGAGTTATTCCTTCTGATGAAGCTATTTTGAAACGTTTAAATACATCAACCGCCGGATTATATATATAAACACCCCTGTCTGTTCCAACCCATAAATTCCTTTCTTTATCCTCAAAAAGAGCACCAATATTATGATTACCTGTACCCTCCTCCAAATCATCGCAATCGAATTGGAGAATAGAAGTTCCATCATAGCGGTTGAGCCCATTTTTTGTCCCAAACCACATAAATCCATAGCTATCCTGCAAGATTGCTTTTACATTACTCTCTGATAAACCATTTTCTCCATTAACACGGGTGAAATAAAAATCAGAATATTCCTGAGCAAAAATACAAATAGATAAGAATAGCAATCCATTTATGAAAGCTAATCGTAGTAGGTGTTTCTTCATAAATTATATAGTGGTTATATTTGGCTGTGCGCGCAAATATACACTAAAAAACAGTATATAAAAAGGAGTTGACGCATTTGTTTCAGTAATAGCCGCATTTGTTCATTTTTACTTTTCCCTTCTCCTATACCTTTGCAATATCATTTTGAAATAAACTATTTTATAACATGAGAAACGTAACATTAGGCCTGATAATAGGGGCCGCACTTCTAGTTAGTGGTAGTCTGTCACTGAAGGCAACCGAGAATAAAATGAAATTATGGTATGATAAACCTGCAGATGAATGGATGAAGTCTCTTCCTTTGGGGAACGGTCGTCTTGGTGTAATGATCTATGGTGGCATAGAAACAGAAACACTCGCTCTAAACGAATCAACAATGTGGTCAGGGGAATATGATGAACATCAGCAACGTCCATTCGGAAGAGAAAAACTCAATCAAGTAAGAAAGCTATTTTTTGAAAATAACTTGTCAGAAGGTAATCACGTCGCAGGAAATATGATGGCAGGTAGCCCACATTCAGTAGGAACACATCTTCCCATAGGTGACTTGAAAATAAATTTTTCATATCCTCAAGGAGAAATATCAGATTATCGCCATGAACTGGATTTACATACTGCTATAAACACAGTTAGCTATAAAGTAGGTAATACTGAATATATACGCCAATGTATCGCTTCTAATCCAGATGACGTAGTTGCCATGCATATAAAAGCTAGTCGTCCAAAAGCAATAACGATAGAACTTGAATTGAAATTACTCAGACAGGCAAATGTAGTAGCATCCGGTAACCAACTTATTTATACCGGTAATGCAGAATTTGAAAAACATGGTAAAGGAGGAGTACATTTTGAAGGACGTATTGCTGTACAAATAAAAGGAGGAACAATAAAGGCTGAAGGGAAAAAACTTTATATTGAGAAAGCTACTGAAGTCACTTTATTATCTGATGTACGTACCAATTTTAAAAACAATACGTTCTCTGGTTACAACTACAAAATAAAATGTGAGAAAACAATTGAATTAGCATCAAAGAAAGACTTTAACCCTCTGAAGAAAAAACATATAGAAGACTATTCTCCACTTTTCTCCCGGGTAGGACTTTCGTTTGAGCATCACGCAAAGTTTGATCACCTACCAAACGATGAACGTTGGGCACGGGTAAAGAAAGGAGAATCTGATCCTGGATTAGATGCATTATTTTTCCAATATGCTCGCTATCTGTTGATCGCTTCTTCACGTCCTAATTCTCCTCTACCTGTAGCTTTACAAGGTTTTTTTAACGATAATCTCGCTTGCCATATGGGATGGACTAACGATTATCATTTGGATATCAATACTGAACAAAATTATTGGATTGCTAATGTAGGTAATTTAGCAGAATGTCATCTCCCTCTTTTTGACTATATTAAAGATCTATCAATTCATGGTGCAAAAACAGCAAAAGATTTATATGGTTGTAAAGGATGGACTGCACATACTACAGCCAATCCATGGGGATATACAGCTGTATCAGGTAGTATTCTTTGGGGATTATTCCCGACTGCATCTTCTTGGCTTGCCTCTCATTTATGGACACAATATGATTACACACAAGATAAATATTTTTTAAAGAATACCGCATATCCATTATTAAAAAGTAATGCTGAATTTCTATTAGATTATATGGTAATAGACCCACGAAATAACTATTTGGTAACAGGTCCTAGTATCTCGCCGGAAAACAGTTTTCGCCATCAAGGACAAGAATTTTGCGCATCTATGATGCCGACTTGCGACCGTGTACTGGCTTATGAGATATTCTCGGCATGCCTGCAATCTACGGAAATATTAAATGTCGATGCCTCATTTGCCGACAGCCTCCGTACCGCTATCAGCAAACTCCCTCCTTTCCGTATCAGCACAAACGGAGGAGTACAGGAATGGTTTGAAGATTACGAAGAGGCACATCCCAATCATCGTCATACTACACATTTATTATCCCTTTATCCCTATTCCCAAATTACATTGGACAAGACACCCGAGCTGGCACAAGCTGCCGCCAAAACAATCGAAAAACGTCTGGCCGCCAAAGACTGGGAAGACACAGAATGGAGCCGTGCCAATATGATTTGCTTCTATGCCCGATTGAAAGATTCTGAAAAAGCTTATAGCAGTGTGAAACAATTACTTGGGAAACTATCACGTGAAAATATGTTCACTGTTTCCCCGGCCGGAATCGCCGGAGCAGGTGAAGATATTTTCGCCTTCGACGGAAATACAGCCGGAGCAGCAGGTATGGCAGAAATGTTATTGCAAAGTCATGATAATTGCATCGAATTATTGTCTTGTCTGCCGGAAGAATGGAAAAACGGAAGTTTCAAAGGACTTTGTGCGCGTGGAGGTATCGAAATAGACGCAAGCTGGAAAAACGCCCGGATAGAAAATACGGTATTCAAGGCTACCGCTGCAACAGAATTCATTCTTCGTCTTCCAAACGCTGAAGCATATCGTTGGAAATTGAACAAAAAAACATTCATTCCGAAGAAGAATGCGGATGGTTCGATACAAATTAAAATGAATGTAGATGATTGCATAACTATTATTCTTATATAAAATATTACAGTATCAATATTTTTATGAAAATATTTATTTTATTATTCAACTTAAAAAATTATTTAACATGAAAAACTTTTTACTTATTTTAATTACTTGTATAACAATATTATTTACATCATGTAATACAAATTATTTCGATGATTATGAAAAAGAAGAAACTACTACTATAATGACTAGAGTCGTACAAGATCCTCTCCATCCTATCATAAATGGTGAGAATATTTATGGAAATTGGATTCAGCTATTTTACATTCATCCCACTCAATATATTGGAAAATGGAATATTTATCTTCAATATCAAAGTGGTGCAGAATGGAAATATTATAATCCAAATGGTGGTAATACTCCATATATTGTATTATCAGGTGAAGCTTTAAATTCATATATAATACCTTTTAGTGGAAATTATTTGCCAAAAGGAAATCCTGTTATAAGAATATGTGTAGACGAATATGCACCAAATGGCTCTAGAAGCACTTGGTCAGAACCTTACCAACTAAAAGGCTATAATCAATGTGGATTAATTCCAGCACCCAATTTTGATGGACTCGGAAGTTCTGTATTAGAACTTTATGGAACTCTGCGACCTCTTATATCAGGTGTTCATTCAGCAAAAATAATTTTTGCTATAAATGGTATTTTTGAGAATTCTCCAATTACAAAACAATATAAAATAGAATGGATTCCGGGAACATACTATTTTAGCACTAAACTAGGGATAGAACCAAATCAAAACTATACATTAAGTTATACTGTCACATATTATGATTATACAGGAAAAGCATTGTTTCCGATTGATAAAGGTTCTTATTCTATAAATGTAGGCTATTCTAATTATTCTTCTTTGAAAATTTTCGATTAAGCAATAAAAAGATACAAAATTTCTACTTTGAATAGTTCGATACAAATTAATATAAATACAGGAAATATTATTTATAATACTCCTAATCAAAAGTATTTTGCAGTAAATACGTTATTTTTTGCAGCGTTTATACATCATTTAAACAATGCAAACACCTAATTTTGACTCATTGAATTTATGAGAATAATCACATTTAAATCTAATAATATATGAAACGAATTCGAGAATTTCCACCGTTAACAAGACAACAGTCTAGTTGTCAGAAGTGTATTAACCTAGTATTAATTTAAAATTATCCATGAAAAACATGAAAGAAAGAACTTATTCATTCTTTAAAATGAATCGGCTGATTCTGGTTCTACTCTGTCTTTTCTTTGCGACGAATATATACGCGCAAAACAGAGAAAGAAGAGATTTGCAAGCCAGTAAAAATAATGAGCCTTTGGCAGGAGCCACTATTACAATTAAAAACAGACAAGGTGGTATAATTGTAGACATCGATGGAAAATTCACTATAAAAGCGAAAACCGGAGAGATACTAGTCGTTTCATTCCTTGGTATGAAAAAGCAGGAAGTAAAAATAGACAATAAAGATTTTTATGCTATCAAACTGCTTCCTGAAACCAACGAGTTCGACGAAGTGACAGTAGTCGCTTTTGCCAAGCAAAAGAAAGAGAGTGTCATCAGTGCTGTCTCTACAGTAAATCCACAGGAATTGAAAGTGCCAAGCAGTAACTTGACAACCGCCCTTGCCGGAAGAATGTCCGGTCTGATCGCTTTTCAGACATCAGGCGAACCCGGTAAAGATAATGCCCAATTCTTTGTACGTGGCGCTACAACATTCGGATACAAGAAAGATCCGTTGATTCTGATCGATAACATTGAATTGAGTACGGACGACCTCGCCCGCCTAAATGTGGATGATATTGCACAGTTCTCCATTATGAAAGATGCTACAGCCACTGCTTTGTATGGTGCACGCGGAGCAAACGGAGTAATCCTTGTGACTACTAAACAGGGAACAGCTGGAAGACCTAAAGTGTCTGTTCGCGTAGAACAGTCGGTATCTACTCCCCGAAAAAAGGTGAAGTTGACAGACCCTGTCAATTTTATGAAACTGAACAATGAAGCGGTTAACTCACGACGTGATCCCAACAATCCTGCTGCCAGTGCCAACTACACTGTATATAGCCAAGAAAAAATAGAAAATACCATTGCCGGTACTAATCCATATTATTATCCGGCAGTAGACTGGTATGATGAGTTATTCAATGACTATGCTCTCTCCACAAGAGTAAACGCCAACCTGAGTGGTGGTGGTAGTGCAGTACGCTATTATGTAGCAGCTTCTTACACCAAAGACGGAGGAGTAATCAAAAATGATAAGCTTAACAATTACAACAGTAACATCAACTGGCAACGTTATTCTGTCCGGTCAAATATCAATATGGACTTAAGTAAAACTACGGAATTTGCCATTCGTGTCAACGGAAACTTCGATGATTATACCGGCCCGCTCGACAGCGGTGAAGGACTCTATAAAAAGGTAATGAAAACCAGTCCTGTCTTATATCCTAAAAGTTATCCGGCAACAGACGAGTATGCCAATAACACGCATGTACTGTTTGGTAATGCCAATAAAGGAGCTTACATCAATCCTTATGCAGATATGGTAAGAGGATATAAAGAATCCAATAACTTATTGGTGGCCGCACAAGCCGAACTGAAACAAAAACTGGATTTTATTACCCAAGGATTGGATGCCAGAGTTCTGGTCAGCACCACCCGTTCTTCTTATTCCGACCTCACCCGTGCCATTAATCCTTATTACTATCAGGCCAACTATGATAAAACGAACAATAGTTATACGCTGACCAATATTGTAGAAGGAGAAGAGTATTTATCCTATGACCAAGGTGCTAAGAACATCAACACCACCAATTATATAGAAGCAGCCGTCAGCTATGGCCGGACATTCGGTGCACACGCTACTAGCGGAATGTTGGTATATACCCGCCGAGAAGAAAAAAGGTCAAGCGAAAAGACCTTGCAACAATCATTACCACGTAGAAACCAGGGAATTGCCGGACGTTTCACTTATGCTTATGATTCAAGGTATTTTGCAGAATTCAACTTCGGATACAATGG
>OGLF01001990.1_pt1 | contig 10276 bp, 8 predicted proteins | sample 1572701 | NCBI WGS metagenome assembly OGLF01 (sample SAMEA2581910, study PRJEB24529) | metagenome | biome: Human gut stool | place: China | collected 2011 | reverse complement strand
AACATTGATTTTACTGACTTTTTCAATGTTTTCTTATCTGGTGCTACCATTTGTGCATCCTTTTTTTATCTGACATTATTCATTCATGGTAATCAGTTTTGCATACCATTGCAGGGAAGAAACCCATGCATGGGAAACATCCGGAATTTCGATGTTTTTAAGCACCAGCTGGCGGGAAACTTCCTGCCATTCTGCCGATTCGTATTTTACAATAAAGTGAAGCACTTCTGCCAGGGAACCGGTGCGCTCCAGAAGGGCGGTGCGGATCTTGCCCGATACACGCACCATGGAGAGAGCTTCTTCCATGGAACAATCCAGAATAATATCCAGAATCGAGAAAAGACCGGTCAGAAACAGTTCCTGGGAACGCATTGCCATGCCAAAGACCGGTGCAAGATTTTCTGCAAACTTGGCACGCAGCAGGGAAAGGCGCATCAGTTCATTAGGCTTGTCAGAACACAGTTTCTCAATGACGGTTGTTTGAATCCAGCGCGTCAGATCCTTCTGCCCCAGCATTGAGACAGCAACCCGCACGGAAGTGATTTCGGAATTAAAGGAGCGTGTATTTGCCAGCCGCAGCAGGGAGATGATAAGAGCCGTGTCCTGACTGATAATATCAGCCGCTTTGGTCAGGTCAAAATCATCTTCTTCAATCAGATTCAGAAGGGAAATGTAATTGATCTTCAGGGGCGATACTTTGTGTTCGCCGCGTGTGACCGGCATACGGAAAAAGGTTCCTTCAAATAAAGAAATTGTTTCTGCAGGACTGAGTTTTCCGAATGTTTCCATGTCCGGAATGTTGCTGGCACAGATACAGATGTCCGGATACAGTTTGCGGAAATAGAAAGAAGCCTTGACGACATCTATTTTCTGGCAGTCAATCAGAACGTAGTCCATCTGTGACAGAATCGGTGCGTAGTCTTCGTAGCAGTGAACAGGAAGATTACGGATTGCAAAATGATATCCGAATTCGCGCAGTTCGCGGATGCGGTCTGTATACATGGATACCGGAGGAAATGTCTGGTCAATCAGGAGAATCGGTGCATGGTTTGTATTTTTGCATTCGGATTCCAGACTGCTGAAAATAGAGATATTATTTAAAGATACAAAAATCGGTTTTCCTCCGGAGAGTGTGGTGGTTCCAAGCTCCTGAATCAGTTCCAGCCCATCTACATAGGCAGCTCCGTCAAACTGTCTGGAACCAAGAAGGCTTGGGTTCATAAGAAAGTTATTTTTTCTGGTAAACAGAGAATAAGCACTAACGGACATATTTCGGTCAAAAAAAGGAATGAGTGTAAGCATCATAAGCGTATCTCCTATTCTATCATGTAAATCCCTGATGTAAGTTTATCTTTGGATTTATTATACTATATAATGCTTAAAGAAACAAATATTTTGTGCAATGTGGTGAAAAAAGAAACAAAGCAGTTGACAAATGAAAGAGGATATGGGTAAAATACAAAAAGATAATAAACAGGGAGTAGTTTGCATCCGGTGTGTCCGGGTGTTGTGCAGGCCGTCATCACGTTACAGGAAAGCTGGAACCGGGCTGTACACGAAGAAACGAGACTTTTTATTGCATTATTCTGGTGCAAAAAAGTCCCGTTTCTTTTTTTGTACCACAACACAGGGAGGGCATGCCATGAAAAAATACTGGAAGTATTCCAAAGAGCAGCTAAGAGACGTATTTTCTACTACGGAGCAGGGATTATCCGAAATGCAGGTGAAAAAAATCCGGGAAACATGTGGGGAAAATATACTGGAAGAGGGAAAAAGACCCGGGCTGTTGAGGGTGTTTTTGTCACAGTTTGCAGATTTACTCATTGTCATTTTGCTGATCGCCGCGCTTATTTCCATGTTATCCGGAAATGCAGAGAGTACGATTGTAATCGCAGTTGTCCTGGTGATGAATGCAGTTTTGGGAACGGTGCAGCACCAGAAAGCGGAAAAATCACTGGACAGTCTGAAAAATCTGTCTGCACCGTGTGCAAAAGTCATCCGGGAAGGGAAAAAGAAAGAGATCCCTTCGAGGGAACTGGTTCCTGGAGATCTTGTGGAACTGGAAGCTGGTGACATGGTTGTGGCAGATGGAAGGATTCTGGATAATTATTCCCTGCAGGTCAATGAGAGTGCGCTGACCGGAGAATCCACCAATGTAGAAAAGACACAAGGCAGTCTGCCGGAGGATCTGCCGCTGGCAGACCGCAGAAACATGGTATATTCCGGAAGCCTGGTCACTTATGGACGCGCACAGGTTCTGGTTACAGGAACAGGGATGCATACAGAGATCGGAAAGATTGCCGGGATGATGAATGATATCCGGGACCGTAAGACACCATTACAGGTGAGTCTGGATCAGTTCAGCAAAAAGCTGGCAGTTCTGGTTATGGGAATTTCAGCAGTGGTATTGGGGTTATGTTTATACCGTAAAATGCCGCTTCTGGATGCATTGATGTTTGCGGTTGCACTTGCGGTAGCCGCCATTCCGGAAGCACTCAGTTCAATCGTGACCATTGTGCAGGCGATGGGAACACAAAAGATGGTAAAGGAAAATGCCATCGTCAGAAAGCTGAAGGCAGTGGAGAGCCTTGGGTGTGTATCGGTGATCTGTTCGGATAAAACCGGAACGCTGACACAGAATAAGATGACCGTGCAGAAAGTTTATGTGGACGACAGGGAATATCTGCCCGGACAGCTTTCCATGGAAGAGCAGCTGCACAGATATCTGGTATATGATGCGGTGCTTAGCAATGATGCAACATTGGAGAACGGAAAAGGAATCGGAGATCCGACCGAATATGCCCTGTTGGAAATGTTTCGTAAAATTCCCGCACCGAAAGGGGGAATGATGGGTGAAGGCGGTTACCGGGAAGAAATGCTTCGAAGCTGTATGAAACGTCTCGAAGAGGTTCCGTTTGATTCTGAGCGGAAACGGATGAGCACAAGATATTGCCTGCACGGGGTCGGAACCATTCTGACCAAAGGGGCACCGGATGTATTGCTGGAACGCTGTGATTTTGTCCGGAAAAGTACCGGAATTGTTCCACTTGATCCGACGGAGACAGAAAAAATCAAAAAAAAGATTGCGGAATTTTCCGGGCAGGGACTGCGTGTGCTGGCATTTGCGTATAAAGAGAGTGAAGGACCGCTGACCATAGAAAGCGAAGAAAATCTGATCTTTCTCGGGCTGATTGCCATGATGGATCCGCCAAGACCGGAAGCCATTCAGGCGGTTGCCGATGCAAAGAGAGCAGGAATCCGCACGGTCATGATTACAGGGGATCACAAAATTACCGCGCGTGCGATTGCAAAACAGCTTGGAATTTATCAGGAAGGGGATCTGGCTGTGACTGGAAGGGAGTTAGATGCCATGAGTGAGAAGGAATTGCAGGAAAAACTGGAAAAAATCTGTGTATATGCCAGAGTTTCGCCGGAACATAAGATAAGAATTGTAAAGGCATGGCAGAAAAAAGGACGGATTGTTTCCATGACGGGGGATGGTGTCAACGATGCACCGGCATTAAAACGCGCAGATATCGGAGTGGCAATGGGGATTACAGGAACAGAAGTGGCAAAAGATGCGGCAGACATGATTCTTTTAGATGATAATTTTGCGACCATCATTCAGGCGGTGGTGAATGGAAGAAATGTATACCGGAATATAAAGAATGCTATTTTGTTTTTGCTGTCCGGCAATATGGCAGCGATTCTGGCGGTACTGTATACTTCACTTGCAGGACTTCCGGTTCCGTTTGCACCGGTGCATCTGCTTTTTATCAATTTGCTGACGGATTCGCTTCCGGCAATTGCGATTGGCATGGAGCCGGCAGATGCAGCACTTTTAGAGGAAAAACCAAGGGATCCTTCTGCCGGAATACTGACCGGTTCGTTTCTGGGGAAAATTGTGGCAGAGGGAGCGTTGATTGCGTGTCCGGTCATGACTTCTTATTATATAGGGCTGCAGCAGAGTATCGCGCTTGCAGCAACGATGGCTTTTGCAACGCTGACACTGGCACGCCTGTTTCATGGGTTTAACTGCCGGAGCCAAAAGTCCATGGCACGGGTTGGACTTGGGTCTAACAAGTACAGCATGGGAGCATTTTTGGGTGGATGTATTCTTTTGGGACTGGTACTTTGCGTTCCGGTTTTTGAGAGGCTGTTTGATGTGGCGGAAATGGGAGTGCTGATGTATGGATATATTCTGCTGCTGGCATTTGTGCCGACATTGGTGATTCAGATGGTAAAAATGGTCAGGGAAAAAATGCAGGAAGGTTTGTAATTTACTCCTCTTTACTTTAGCATGATAACATGATAATATGGTAAACATGTAGTAAACAGAAGAATTAATAATTAATGGAGGAACATTATGAAAAAGAAACTTGCAGTATTGCTGGCAGCAGCGCTGACACTTGGTATGACTGCCTGTGGTGCATCCAAAGGAGCGGGAGATACCGGAAAGAGCGAAAAGAGCATGGTATATGCAGTAGAGGCAGGATCTGCCGGAGAAGAAGCTGCAAAAGAAAAGGGATTTCAGTACAATTCCGTTTCGTCCCAGGCAGATGCCCTGATGGAAGTTGCTTCCGGTACATCTGATGCAGCGATCATTGACCTTCTGATGGCAGGTGCCATGATCGGTGAGGGCACCAGTTATCCGAATCTGAAGTATACAGACGAACTTACGACCGAGGAGTATGGCGTTGGATGCCGGAAAGGATCGGATCTGGCTTCTTATATCAATCAGGTGTTTGCTGACTCTTATAAAGACGGAAGCATGGAAAAAATTGCCGAAACCTACGGTGTTCAGGAAGCACTTGTAGAGCAGAAAGATGCCACCTTTGAACAGTCCCAAAAAGACAGTGACGTGGATTACATCAAGGGAAGAGGAAAACTGGTTGTCGGTGTGACCGATTTTGAGCCGATGGATTATAAGGATAAAGATGGCAACTGGATCGGTTTTGATGCAGATATGGCAAAACTTGTCGGAGAAAAACTTGGTGTAGAGGTTGATTTTGTAGAGATCGACTGGGACAACAAGGTCATGGAACTGAATTCCAAGAATATCGATGTCGTATGGAATGGAATGACTCTGACGAGCGAGGTAACTTCTGCAATGGAATGTACCAATGCTTATTGTAACAATGCACAGGTAGTTGTCGTACCAGAGGGGAAATAAATCATGTTCTGGACAGTAACACAGTCACTTTTGACAGGTCTTGCCACCACTTTTGAAATTTTTATACTGACACTGATTTTTGCGCTGCCGCTTGGGCTGGTGCTGGCATTTGGCCTGCTCAGCAAGTTTAAACCGCTGCAGCGTCTGGTTCAGATTCTGGTCTGGATCATCCGTGGAACACCTCTGATGCTTCAGCTGATCATTATTTTCTATGGACCGGGGCTCTGGCTCCATACGACCGTCTGGAGCGGAAATGAGAGCGGGCGAATTACCGCAACCGTAGTGGCATTTGTGATTAATTATGCGTGCTATTTTTCTGTGATTTTCCGTGGAGGAATCGAGGGAGTTCCGGCCGGACAGAGGGAAGCCGGACAGGTGCTTGGCATGACAAAGCATCAGATCTTTTTCAAAATCACATTGCTTCAGATGATTAAGCGCGTCGTACCACCGATGTCAAACGAGATCATTACACTGGTCAAGGATACTTCCCTGGCTCGTATCATTGCGGCATATGAGCTGACGTTTGCCGGTGCTGCGTTTATGAAGTCGGACGGACTGACCTGGCCACTGTTTTACACTGGCGTATTTTATCTGATTTTTATCGGTATTCTGACGCTTTTGTTTGGTTACATTGAGCGCAAGCTGGATTACTTTAAGTAGGAGGAAGACATGGCAATCTTAGAGGTATCACATATAGAAAAGCATTTCGGCAAAACGAATGTGTTAAAGGATGTCAGCTTTTCCATGGAGGAAGGCACGGCACTTGCCATCATAGGTTCCTCCGGATCGGGAAAGACCACACTTTTGCGATGTCTGAATTTTTTGGAGCGTCCGAACAGTGGAACCATTACGGTAAACGGCGAGACGTTGTTTGACGCGGCATCTGCGGGAGCGGAAAAAGATGCGGAACTTCGCAAAAAGCGTCTGCATTTTGGAATGGTCTTTCAGTCCTTTAATCTGTTTCCGCAGTATACCGCATTGCAGAATGTAACACTGGCGGAGCAGTTACTGGCACAGGAACGGCCGGATTTTAAGGCTGATAAAAAGAAAATTTTAGAGGAAATCGATGCACACGGAAGACAGCTTTTAGAGCGGATGGGACTTGCAGAGCGCATGGATCATTATCCGCATCAGTTGTCCGGTGGACAGCAGCAGCGTGTGGCGATTGCACGTGCACTTGCCTTAAAGCCGGATATCCTCTGCTTTGACGAGCCGACCTCTGCGCTTGATCCGGAGCTCACCGGAGAAGTGTTAAAAGTCATCCGCACGCTTGCCGAGCAGAAGACGACAATGATCATTGTCACCCATGAGATGGCATTTGCCCGTGATGTGGCAGACCAGCTGATCTTTATGGACGGCGGTGTGATTGTGGAACAGGGAGATCCGCATCAGGTGATCGACAATCCGAAAGAAGAGCGCACGAAGCAGTTCTTGACCCGGTATGCACAGGGGTAATTCTTAAAAAAGAAAATATGGAAAAGCCATCGAGGTTCGTTACAGAAGACGGATCTGCGGTGGCTTTTTTAATTGAATGCAGCAAAATTGCAGAATATCAGGCTGATTTTAGGACTTATCGCCTATTGTCATGAACTTCATAAATGTTTACAATAAAATGGACAGACGCATTACAAAATGTGATCGATCTGGGGTAAATATGAATAAAAAGGAGAACATTATGAAGAAGAAATTAACCGCAATATTATTGGCGGCAGCGATGGCTGTCACAGGACTGTTTACCGCAATGACACCGGAAAAGGCAAACGCTGCGGAGTGGGAAGCATGTGATATACCTGTGATCAAAGATGTATCCGAATTTGATGCAGTCTCTGCCATGTATTCAAAGACAATTACGGTGACTAAGAAAGATAAAAATATTGAGCAGGGATATGGTTCTTTTCAGTTAAAATCTGATTCCTGGGTAATTTTAAAGACCACCTCCTCTCTTGTGACAAGTCAGGAAGATGGGCACCAGACACATATTGAAGTATTTTCAGATGCGTCTGCATCCAACAAAGTTCTGGAAACCGGAGACGGATATTGGGAATATGACGGTGATCAGTATACAATTTTAAAGAAAGGTACCTACTATTTTCATACAAAGTCATCCTGTCAGAATTATGACACGTTTACAGGGAACATTAATGTAGTTGCAGCAGCAATTCCAACGAGTAAGCTGATTCAGACAGGCGTTAAGAAAAACAGCAAAAAAACAAGCGCAACGGTTTCTTTTTCCAATGTGCTTGGAACACATGTAAGGGCTGTGCAGTACCAGAAGGGAAGTATTGGAAAATCCCACAATGAGGATAAAAAATACTGGAAGCAGTATATTATGAGTGGAATGTACAGTGGGGACTATGATCTGGCAAAGGGAAAGAGTCCAAAGTTTGTGACAGAAAAAGGAGAGAAGTATTCGTTTAAGGTAAAGAAAAACGGAAAATATACCATCTGGATCAGTGATGATAAGGGAAACATTTACACAAAGGTGGTTACCGTTAAGGGACTGAAAAAATAAAAATGTGGCAAATAGAAGGCCTCCGGCAGTTGCCGGGGGTTTTTCTTATGGATGATGGTATTCTGGCATTGGGCAGTAAAGAATTCATGGAGGAAAATTTGTCCTTTACAAATAATAAATAAAAGCATATGATACTTTTATAAAATACTTTATTTAAGAGGAAGATTATGCCGGAAAAAAGAGAAAAACGCAATATAGCAAGAACTGAAATTATAAATTACATGTTGAACCATTCCGTTACATCAAAGGCAGAACTGGCAAAAGAACTGGGGCTTAGTATGCCTACGGTTCTGACAAATGTCAATGAGCTGATTGCAAAGGGACTGATTGTAGAAAATGGAGAGTATGCATCTACCGGGGGAAGAAAAGCCAAAAGCATAGGAATTAACAGGGAATATTGCAGGGCAATGGGACTTGTAATTACCGCTAATCATCTGGAAATGGTACTCGTAAATCTGGGATATGAAATCGAACATCTGAAACGTGTCCGTTTAAAATTTTCACCGGATATCGATTATAGTGTAAAAATTGCCGGGCAGGTACAACAGTTTCTGAAAGAATGCAAAACGGAGAAAGATATTTTAGGGATTGGAATTGCAATTCCCGGAATTATCGATCAGAATGAGAAGACAGTTCTAAAATCGCATGCTCTTCAGGTAGAAAATTACAGTCTGCGTTTTTTGGAACAGGCATTGGGATTTCCGGTTTATTTTGAGAATGATGCTAATTCCGCTATGCTTGCGGAAGATACACAAAAATATAACAATGCGATATACCTCTCCTTAAATCATACTCTTGGAGGGGCATTTTGCATTGATGGAAAACTGTTTCGTGGACAGAACCAGAAGGCAGGAGAGTTTGGACATATGATCCTGATTCCCGGAGGGGACAGATGTTATTGTGGAAAGCAGGGGTGTGCAGATGCTTATTGTGCGGCAAGTGTGCTGACTGGGGACGGAAAAAATTCTCTGGAAGTATTTATGGAACAATTGAAACAGGGAAATAAGGAAGCTGAACAAAAATGGGAAAGATATCTGGATCATCTTGCTATCCTGATATCCAATCTTCGGATGGCATACGATATGGATATTATACTTGGGGGAGATGTCGGAGGTGTACTGGCAGAGTATATGATTCCATTGGGACAGAGGGTATTGTCTTACAATGGATTTGACAGGGATATTTCTTATCTGAAAAATTGTTCTTATGAAAAAGAAGCATCGGCGGTTGGTGCAGCAAAACATTTTTTGTATGAATATGTAAAAGAATGCTGTTCGTAATGATGAAATTAAAAAAGTTCCTTCTTTACTGGCGTGTACATGCGGTAAAGAGGGAACTTTTTTGTTTAAAAATTTAGAAAAATTGTACAAAAAGTAAAATAAAAAATTGTGCAACTGGTAAAAACTCTCAAAAACTATTGACAAAACAGAGGAATGGGACAATAATGTAATTACTTTAATAAAACATTTTATAAAAGATAAAACAAAAGAAGAACAAATATAAAGGAGGAAACAATTATGTTACAGCAGGTAATGACAAATCCAGGAGAAATTACATTTAGAGAGGTTCCGGTTCCAGAAGTCAAGGATGATCAGGTACTGGTAAAAATCAGAAATATAGGTATCTGTGGTTCTGATATCCATGTATATCATGGAAAGCATCCGTTTACGAAATATCCGGTGACACAGGGACATGAGGTTTCCGGAGAAATCGCAGAAATAGGGAAAAATGTTTCCGGGTTTCAGATCGGACAGAAAGTTACGATTGAACCACAGGTTTATTGCGGACACTGCTATCCGTGTCGCCATGGAAAATATAATCTTTGCGAGGAATTAAAGGTTATGGGATTCCAGACCACAGGTACGGCTTCTGAATATTTTGCAGTAGATGCATCTAAGGTAACACCGATTCCGGAAGATATGTCTTATGAAGAAGGGGCGATGATCGAGCCTCTTGCAGTTGCAGTTCATGGAGTAAAGCAGATGGGCGATGTAAAAGGAATGAATATCACAGTAATCGGCGCAGGTCCAATTGGAAATCTTGTTGCACAAACAGCAAAAGGGATGGGAGCAGCAAAGGTTATGATTACCGATGTCAGTGATCTGCGTTTGGAAAAAGCAAAAGAATGTGGAATTGATGTATGTGTCAACACGCTGCACAAAGATTTTGGAGAGGCTATGGTAGAGGCATTTGGTCCGGATAAGGCAGATGTGATCTATGACTGTGCAGGAAATAACATTACGATGGGGCAGGCAATCAAATATGCAAGAAAAGGAAGTGTGATCGTACTGGTTGCAGTATTTGCAGGAATGGCAGAGGTGGATCTGGCAGTCGCAAATGATCACGAACTCGATATTAAAAGTACCATGATGTACCGGCATGACGATTATGTAGATGGTATCCGTCTTGTCAATGAGGGAAAGGTACATTTGAAACCATTAATTTCAAAAACGTTTGCATTTAAAGATTATCTGAAAGCATACCAGTATATTGATGATAACCGTGAGACAACGATGAAAGTCATTATCAATGTGCAGGAGCAATCTGGTGATATGTCAAGATGATTTTTGAAAAGATTTCGATATGTTTTT
>OGLF01001985.1_pt1 | contig 10296 bp, 8 predicted proteins | sample 1572701 | NCBI WGS metagenome assembly OGLF01 (sample SAMEA2581910, study PRJEB24529) | metagenome | biome: Human gut stool | place: China | collected 2011 | reverse complement strand
GTACGCATTCTGAGAAACAACATGGAGCAGATAAAAATAGGCGAGGATCACATCAATATATACGGCACTCAGCTTCCCCAAAGATTTTACCGCAACGAAGATTTTTCACATCACGACCTGCCGCAGATCACAAAGAACGAGCTTACAAAGCTTTTAGGCGAGCCTGACAGGAGCGAGTGTAACTTTTTGCTTTCGCACACACCGCTGGCGTTCCGTGCTTATGCGGACTGGGGAGCAGATGTGACTTTTTCGGGTCACTGCCATGGGGGAGTTATAAGATTGCCTATTATTGGCGGAATACTTTCTCCCGAACGGAAATTCTTTCCACGATACACAAAGGGGATTTACGAACTTAACGCTGAACAGGGCTTGGCAAAGCTTGCTGTTACGGCAGGGCTTGGTAAATTCAGACTGAATAATCCCTCGGAAATAATGATTTGCACACTTGAAAGGCAGGAATAAATATGTATCAGAAACAATTTGCAGAATATTTTGACAAGCACATGGAGGAGATTCTACGTGACCTTGACGAGATTATTTCTATCGAGAGCGTTGGCGACATAAACGCCCCTGTTAAGCCATTTGGCGAGGGCTCTCGCAAGGCTCTTGACTGGGGAAAGGCTTATCTTGAAAAGCTCGGCATGACAACAAAGGACTTTGACGGCTATGCTGTTCACGGTGATTTTTACCAAAATGGAGAATGTAAGCTTGCTGTGCTTTCACATCTTGACACTGTTCCTGCAGGCGAGGGCTGGAGCTATCCGCCTTTCAAGCTGACTAAAGCTGACGGAAAGCTTTTCGGCAGAGGAACAATTGACGACAAAGGTCCGAGCGTTGCGGTGCTGTGGGCTGTAAAGGCTATCAAAAAGCTTAACATTCCTATAAAAAAGAACTTCCGTGTTATTTTCGGTGGCAATGAAGAGGGTGGCTGTGAGGACATGGAATATTATGAAAGCAAACAGCCTTTCCCTGAAATGGTGTTCACCCCCGACGGCTCTTTTCCTGTGCTCAACTGCGAAAAGGGCATGGTGCATCTTACATTCTCTGCTGATTTTTCAGATGATAAGATAGCTGAGATAAAAGGTGGAAGCGTTATAAATGCTATCCCTGACAAGTGCATTGTGAAGTTTGCTGACGACTGTGAGAAGGTCATCAGAGGAAAATCGTCACACGGGTCAAGACCTGAAAACGGCGACAATGCGGTGACAAAATTTGTGGCAGAATACAAAAATGAAAATGCTCTCCTTGGTGGGTTGGCTGAACTTTTCCCACACGGAGAATGCAACGGAAAGTCCTGCGGTCTTGGTTTTTCAGACGATGTATCAGGCGAGATGACCTGTGCGCTTACTATCCTTAAAACTGAGGGTGGCAGGCTTCATGGCGGTATCGACATACGCTTCCCTATTGACAAGACGCTTGCTGAGATAAGCGGTATCATAACTTCGGCACTTGAAAGCAAGGGCTTCAAGGTGGACGAGCTTGACGGCATGGAGCCCCATTATGTGGACGAAAACAGTGAGTTCGTTCAGACCTTGTTAAGGGTCTACGAAAAGGTCAAGGGCGAAAAGGGAAAATGTATCGCAGAGGGCGGAATAACCTACGTTCACAACACAAAGGGCGGTGTTGCGTTCGGTGCGGAATTTCCTGAGGAAAACAACAATATGCACGGAGCTGACGAGCATATTTCCATGGAAACTTTCAAAATAAATCTGAATATGTACGCTAATGCTATTGCAGAGCTTTGCGGTGAATAATTGGGTGTGCATGGCTCTTGACAAAGTGTGATTTTAGTGGTATACTTTATTACATAAAAGCTTAAAAGCGTAAAAGCAAAGGGAGCATGACGGACAATGAAGATTTGTATAGTTGGACTTGGACTTATAGGCGGTTCGCTTGCCAAGGCAATAAAAAAGAACACTCATGAGAGCTGTTTCGGTATAGATATTGACAGGGGAACGATAGCAGGAGCGCTGGCTCAGGAGGCTATTGACGGTGAAATGGCCATTGACGACCTTGCAGGCTGTGACGTTGTTATCGTGGGACTTCACCCTGAGGCTACCATAAAATTTATCACGGAGAATGCAGGCAAATTCAAAAAGGGCGGTATCGTTCTTGACACTTGTGGAGTAAAGGGCGAGATAGTCAGAGCTGTAGAGGGCGTTTGCATTGAAAACGGCGTAAACTTCCTCGGCTGTCACCCTATGGCAGGACGTGAATTTTCAGGCTTTGCATACTCGGTGGACAATCTTTTTGAAAAAGCAAGCTTTATAATGACGCCTACTGACAGAACGCCTATGAGGGTGGTGCAGGAGATATCAAGGCTTGCATACAACATAGGTTTTGCAAAGGTCGTTGTATCAAACGTTGAGGAGCATGACAGCGTTATTGCGTTCACTTCTCAGCTTGCACACGTTGTATCAAGTTCCTATGTAAAAAGCCCTAGTCTTTTAAAGCAGGCAGGCTTTTCGGCAGGTTCTTTCAAAGACCTTACGAGAGTGGCTAAACTCAACGAAGATATGTGGACGGAGCTTTTCCTTATGAACCGTGGTCCACTGGTGGACGAGATAGAGCATATAATCGCAAGATTAACGGAGTATCGTGATGCTATTGCAAATAATGACGCTCAAAGGTTGCATGACCTTCTTAAAGAGGGTCGAGAGCTTAAGGAATTGTCTAATAATAGCTAAATAAGAAAATAAAGCGGTGTCAGAGTATGATACGGGGTGTTTTTGTGCCATTAATAATATGAAATGTGCTTTAGACGTTTAGTTTGCAGAAAATAAAGAACGCTTTAGGATAATCTTTTGCCATAGAATTAATTTTTTCTTTACAAATGAGCATTGACTTTACTGTAACTGTATAGCGTAAAATGAAATCAACAAATTAAGAAAGGAAAGTGATTCTATGAACGCAATAAATACTGATAAAAAGGTGCAGCTTACATATGGAGGTTTGAAAAGTTCAACTGACACATCTGGGGCGGATTACACTATTATAGGTATTCCATTTGATATCCGAACAACATATCGGCCGGGAAGGAGGTTTGGTCCTGATGGGATTCGCAGAGCCTTTTCCACAGACAGCGTGAACGAGGCTGTCGGCATTGATACGAGTAAATATGTAAAGGGCGTTGATTATGGAGATCTTGATATGTGGAACGCTGAGAAAGCTTATCTTGGTTCGATACCACAGGAAATGAAAGCTATTTTGGAAACAGGTACAATTCCAATCGTTCTGGGCGGTGATCATTCTATTACTTTTCCTGAACTGCTGGCTTATAAGGATGTTTACGGGCCTGTTTCGATAATACACTTTGATTCGCATACAGATACATGGGGCAGCGATACTGATAAAGAACATCACGACCACTCTACCCCTTTCAGAAGAGCGATCGAATATGACTGCATTGACCCGAAAACATCTATACAGGTAGGTATGAGAGGCGGACTTTTTGAAGAGAGTGATTTTGGTTTTGCGAATAATGCAGGCCTTGAGCATATCTATGCTGTTGATATACATCATATGGGCATTGAGAAAACGGCGGAGCTTATCCGTGAAAAGGTCGGAAACAATAAGGTCATGGTCACATTTGATATAGATTTTGTTGATCCTGCTTTTGCTCCCGGTACAGGCACTCCCGTTTCCTGTGGATTTACTTCAAGACAAGCTCTTGAACTTATTCGTCATGCGCTTATCGGTCTTGATATTGTTGGCTTTGACCTTGTTGAAGTCGCACCGAACTATGACGCAGGGGGAATAACTTCAGTTCTTGCCAGCCGTATCGTAAAAGAATTTATTACCTGTGTGGCTTGCAAAAAGGCGGGCATCAAAGAATATGCTAAGAAAGGAATGATCGAAAATGTTTGATAAAATTATTTCAGAAGAGACACGAAGCAACATTGCAAAGCGCAGAGAAAATAATATCAAGACGCTTTTCGGGCTTCCATATAAGCAGGATATCGATGACGAAGATTTTGTTGTTTTGGGCGTGCCCTATGATACCAGCGTGACAAACAGGACAGGCTGTCGTTTTGGACCTAGAGCGATAAGAAATGCTTATGGTGCAGGCAGATTGTCATATGAACAGGATAACTCATATAAGGTCGCTAACTTAAAAGGTATGGATATGGGCGATATCGGCGTTGTGCTTGGTTATGTTGAGGAGACAATGGAGCTTATCAGGGAATCGGTAAGAAAGGTACTTGACGCAGGTGCAGTGCCTATCGTTCTGGGCGGCGATCACCTTATTGCGTATGCTGAACTTAAAGCTTACAGTGAAAAGTATGGCAAGGTCGCAATGGTGCATTTCGATACCCACGAAGATACTTGGGATTATGGCGACAGGATAAAATATAATCATGGAACGCCTTTCAGAAATGCTATTGAGGACGATATTCTTGATACTGAACATTCTATTCAGGTCGGCATAAGAAGCGGCGGAGATACTTATCGCATCAAGTACGCTCAAGATCACGGAATGAAGGTCATCACGGCGAGAGAGCTTCATAAGATCGGAATAAAGGAAACTTGCCGCAGAATAAAGGAACAGGTGGGAGACGCTAAGGTTTTCATCACTTTCGATATTGACTTTCTTGACCCTGTTTATGCACCTGGTACAGGAACTCCAATGCCGGGAGGTTTTTCTACATATGAAGCCTGTGAGATAATCAGAAATGGTCTTGCGGGGCTGGATATCGTAGGTTTTGATCTGGTGGAGGTAATGGAAAATTATGATCCCGCAGGCATAACTGCGATAAATGCAGTGGCGATACTAAAGCAGTTTGTTATTTTGCTTTCAAAGAAAAAAGCGGAGCAGGAATAATAGGAAAGGTCGGTGTTAGATATGGTAAAATGTCCATTTAAACTAAACTTTGATGATCTGAAAGATCTTGGGCCAACAGGTTTTTTGGAAACGCCTATGGTCGATGATATAAATGGTTATGATATTCTTTTTGCAGCATTACCGTATGAGTGTGATGAAACTGCAAAGCCTGGTTCAAGAAATGGTTCTGCATATTTCAGACGTGATATTTTTGGCTTCGGTTTTTGTGATCAGGGACTTGACATTGATATGGCACATAGCGTAAAGAGCGGTGATTGCGGTGATCTTATTATCGACGATTCCTCAAAGGCAGCAGCTGAGAAATGTATATATACGGCTGAAAAAGCGATAGCTTCCACGGGAGCTTGCAGCTTTATGATCGGTGGAGATGATAAGACATCTTATGGGCAGATAAAAGCTTGCTATGAAAAGTATGGCAAAATGGCTGTTATCCACTTCGGCGGTTCGGTAAGTTCTGCGCTTGTTAGAGCAGCAGAAGAGGATATGTGCGACAATGCTTCTTCTCTTGAAGTTGGAATAAGAAACGGAATGTCACAATACGGTGGCAGGCTAGAAAAGCTGGGTATAGATGTGTTGACAGCTTCTGACATGGATTATATGAAGTTTTCAGACGTGGGTCCTGCAATAAAAAAGAATGTATCAGGAAAACCTGTTTTTGTGATTTTTGATATGAACTTTTATGATCCTGCTTTTGTGACATCTGCGGCAAGACCTTATGCAGGAGGATTTGCTTCTCATGAGGTCGTTGAGATAATGGAAACGGGGCTTGTTGGTCTTGACATAAAGGGCATTTCAGTATGCGGTATGCTTGATTATAATGACCCTGGAGAGACTTCGCTCAATAATCTTGCGGAATGTGCGGGCAAGCTATATGCAGTTGCGGCATACAACATAGCATCTGAAAGGGAACTGTAACGGCTTTGTAAATGATGAGAGGGGTGATTCATATGCTGTCGGAAAGCGTTGACCTTAAAGCTGAGAAGAAGGAGTTTAACAGGAAATTTCTCAGTATCATAATGCCGCTGCTTGTTTCTTCAATATTCAGCCAATGTCTCACTTTCATAGATCAGTGGATGGTCAGCACCTTAGGTAGCACAGCTATTGCGGCGGTAGGAGTATCTACAAATTTTTTCAGCGTTTATTTTACTTTCCTATATGGCTGTAATACTGGCGCAGGAATATATCTGACACGTTATTGGGGGCAAAAAAATATCAAAGATTTTCAGCGCATAATTTGGACAGCCGTAACGGTCACGTTTACTGTTGGTCTTGTGATGTGTTTGGCGGCAACGATATTTCCTGATATCATAATAAGGCTTTTTAACAGAGACCCTCTTGTTATAGAGAAGGCAAAGCCATATATGCGTATCGTGGCGGTATCATATTTGCTTGACGCCATATGCTATGCTGTGAGCTTTTGTTTTAGAAATATAGGCAATGTCAAGATACCGATGATACAGGGCATAGGAAGTATGATGTTCAATATGCTTTTTAACTATATGTTTATTTTTGGAAAGTTTGGTCCGCCGAAGCTTGGAGTGACAGGAGCTGCGCTTGGAACGCTTGCTGCAAGAATTGTTGAGTTGATAGGACTTTTGATATATTTCTTTCTTTCAGATAATCCGATAAGGAAAAACCTTTTTAAGGCATTGAAAACATTAAATGTTGGATTATACAAGGAGTATCTTAAAACTTCGCTTCCGTTGTGTGCGAATGATATGCTTTGGTCTCTGGGCCTTTCGTTTTACTATATGGTATATGGAACAAGAGGAACGGAAGTATATGCAGGAATGAGTATACTGAACACCATGGAGATGTTTGCGAAGCTTGCGATAATGGGCTTTGCGGGGGCATGTACTATTATGCTGGGCATTGAGATGGGTTCTGCCGATATGCCAAAAGTTTATCGCTATGCTGATCGATTCAATAGGATTTCTATCATAGCTGGTCTTGTATCATGCAGTATCATTGTTGCTCTTATGTTGCCTGTTCAGCATATTTATGGAATAAATGGTACCCTTGAGGGCGAATGTGTGAGAAACTGCATGTGCGTACTTGCTATATACTGCATACCTAATGCGGTGAACTGTATTAAAGTAGAGGGCATTTTTAGAAGCGGCGGAGATGTAAAGTACCTTACGCTCATGGACGCAGGCAGCATATGGATGATAGGAATGCCGCTTACGCTAATTCTCGGGCTTATCTTTAAGGTCGATATTTGGTATGTTTATGCTGCCCACATAGCTATAGAGCTGTTTAAGCTTCCTCTCGGTCAAAGACGACTGAGATCACGCAAATGGTATCACAATGTTACGGAAGCTGTAAGCAGCGTTGAAAACAACTGATAAAAGCTGTCTGATATTCTTTTGGGCAAAGATGCCTGAAAGAATATCGATGATGAAAATAGGGTCATACAAGGACGTTTGATAGATCAGACGTCCTTTCTTATTATTGCTTTTTGCAATATTATATTAACAAAATTGCATTTTAGAAATGGTCGCATTCTTTTACATATGTATTACTTGCCACGAATGCCATATTTTTAAGATGAAATAATATACAAAATCAACGATAAGATGCTTATATCGCAGCGAATTTTGTTGTTTTAAACAAAATTGCAGCTAGCATATTGACATTACAGTAGCTGTAAAGTATATAATATAATCAAGATAAATTTGAAGGATTTAAAATTCAAAAATTCATTTTATAGAAAAGGGTGTTATTATGGCTTATGTAAAATACATTCTGAAAAAATTGATACAGATAGTTGTTATAACCTTTCTGGTTTCGTTGTTGGTATTTTTTTCGTTAAGACTTAATCCAACATCTCCGCTGACTGTTATCATAGGTAACAAGCAGTCAACACCTGAACTTCAGCAACAGTATACAGAGCAGTTCGACCTTGATGAGCCGCTGCTGAAGCAGTATATTATTTGGCTCAAAGGCATTGCACATGGTGATCTTGGAATTGATTACGTTCAAAAGCAGCCGATACTCAACCAGATAATAGACAGGATACCGATAACAATAGGTCTTGTGCTTTTCTCAACGATATTAGGAACAGTGATAGCTATTCTGATAGGTGTTCTGGCGGCGATGAAGCGAGGAACATGGATAGATTCAGCGTTGTCGACTCTTATGCTGGTGATCTCGAGTATACCGACGTTTGTGCTAAGCATTCTTGCTATTCTGTTTCTTTCAAAATATGTACCTGGATACAGTTTCATAGGAACATATTCTAATACAGCAGAGTTTATATCAAGAATATCTGTTCCTGGTATCATAATGGCAGTTGGACTTGTTGCAACACTGGGAAGAGTTACACGAAGCAGCATGATATCCCAACTTCAAGCACCATATATGATAACCGCAAAGGCAAAGGGTCTCGGCAATTTCAATAAAACATTCAAACATGCTTTTCATAACGCTGTGATACCTGTCCTTACAGTAGCAGGATATATGTTTGCGGGAGCTATAGGTTCAACTGTTCTTATTGAACAGATATTCTCGCTTCCTGGTATCGGTGGTATGCTGGTAACAGGTATCCAGCAAAACAACTATCCGATAGTACAGGTGCTTGTGCTTGTAATGCTTGTTTCATATCTTATAATGAGTTTTGTTGTAGATATTCTCTATGCAGTGGTTGACCCTCGTGTTGAGATGAAGTAGGGAGGAATGGATAATGGCTAAACGTTCAAAGGTGGGAAAGTTTTTTACTCCAAAAACGGTTATTTCAGGCATAGTGATACATATAGCAATAGCTGCTGCTATTGGTGCAAATGTCATTGTTCCTTATGATCCAAATGAAGTTGATCCACGATCCTGTTTTCTTCCTGTTTTCTCAAAAGGACATATTTGGACGTGACCTTTTATCAAGGCTTATAATGGGTGCAAAAAGCTCTATGCTCAATGCTTTCCTCATAGTTGCCTTTGAGGTGGTCATCGGCGTACCTATCGGTCTTATATGCGGATATTACGGAGGAAAGATCGACGCATTTATAATGAGAATATGGGACGTTGTCTGTTCAATACCGTCTCTGCTTCTTTCATTCATACTTATCGCAATTTTCGGCAGAGGAAATTTCACAGGCGTTATGTCCATTGGTATCGCATTTATACCGCTGACAGCAAAAATGGCGCGTTCGCTTATCATAACGGAAAAGAAAGCGGTTTATGTTGAAGCCTGCAAGTCAATGGGATATTCAGATATGAAGATAATCTTTTTTCACATTCTTCCAAATGTTATCACCACAATGATCGCTCAGTTCACAATGGATATCGGTGCGGCTATAGTAGCGATGGCAACGCTCAGCTATTTAGGTCTTGGTATTCAGCCGCCTGACGCAGATTGGGGAACTCTTCTTGAAAATGGTATGCAGAATTTTTATAACAATTATGTGCTTCTTGCTGCCCCTGCAATAATTATAATGCTTGTGACCGTAGCGGTTAATATTTTCAGCGACTGTATTCAAGAGTATATCGATCCGTCACAGAGAAAGCTTCCGACATTCAAACAGTATGAAAAGAGACTTATCCATATCCAGCGCCGTCAAAAGGCAGCAATATAAAAAGTAAGTAGGTGTTCTTATGAACGAGCATAATGTAATTGAAATAAAAGATCTGTCTGTAGATTTTATGACGGTCAGAGGTATAGTTTACGCTGTTCAGGGAGTAGACCTTAGCGTAAAGGAGGGCGAGATCCATGGCGTTGTGGGTGAAAGCGGCTGCGGAAAGAGCGTTTCCACTAAATCTATTATGCGGCTCAATGATGAAAAGCATACGAGATATTCGGGACAGATCCTTTTCAAGAACGGCGAGGGCAAAGAAGTTGATGTGCTTTCGCTGTCGGAGAAGCAGATGCAGACTATTCAGGGAAAAGATATTGCAATGATATTTCAGGACCCTATGACATCTCTTGACCCAATAATGAAAGCAGGCGAGCAGATCGCTGAGCTTGTGCGCAAAAAGTTGAAAATGAAAAAGGCAGAGGCAAAGGAATATGTGCTTACTTTGTTTGAAAAAGTAGGAATACTTCCTGCTGAACAGCGGTATGAACAGTATCCATTTGAAATGAGTGGAGGAATGCTCCAAAGAGTAATGATAGCAATGGCGCTCTCCTGTAAACCTAGACTTCTTATAGCGGATGAACCGACAACAGCTCTTGATGTTACGATACAAGCACAGATACTCAAACTTATCAAGGAACTTGCCGCAGAAAATAACACCTCGGTAATATTTATCACTCATAACCTTGGAGTTGTGGCTGAAATATGTGACAGCGTTTCAGTAATGTATGCTGGAAGGATATGCGAAACGGGTTCTGTGCTTGATATTTTTGATAATGCGGCTCACCCATACACAAGGGCGCTTCTGAACAGCAATCCTAAAGAGGCTGATACAGGAAAGTATATGGCAACTATCCCTGGAGCGCCGCCGCTTTTGTATAACAAGTT
>OGLF01001982.1_pt1 | contig 10300 bp, 10 predicted proteins | sample 1572701 | NCBI WGS metagenome assembly OGLF01 (sample SAMEA2581910, study PRJEB24529) | metagenome | biome: Human gut stool | place: China | collected 2011 | reverse complement strand
TCTAATAACCTTTTTCATACTCTTCCGGGTGCAGCCAGATCTGGATACGCTCGGCGCGGTAGGATGCAAGCGCGATAAAAATGACGCCGACTGCGAGTACCACGCCTCCCACAATCAGGAAATGCGAATATTTCGGGCTCGCCACAAACAGCATGCACACCGCGATGCCAAGGATAATAATCGCTGTACTTAAGTTATTGTATGCGACCACCCCGACGACGGGAAGCACGATCGCCATGACCTTGACCAGCGTCTTAAAATCCCCCCCCTGCTTCGACGTCTTATAGATGATCGTCGCCAGGAAAATGATGACCGCAAGCTTCGCAAACTCGGATGGCTGGAACGAAAGCGGTCCGATGTAGATCCAACGCGCCTGTCCTTTGGCTTCCGTACCGATAAAGATAACCGCCGTACACAGTCCGAACGCCATCAGATACGCCAGACCGCTCACTCTCATCCAGAACCGGTACGGGATTCTCGAGACGATGATCATCGCTATGATTCCAAGACTTGTCGCAAACAGCTGCTTTTTCAGATAATACGCCGTATCCCCGAAACGCGTGGAACCATAGTAAGAGCTCGTGCTGTAGAGCATCACCAGACCGAAACAAAGCAGAAAGATAATCAAAAACAGCAGGCTGTAATCAAAATATCGAATTGGTTTTTGTTTTTTTTCTTTTTCCTGCCTTCGCGCCATTCTCCACTCCTAGTCTTCTTTTAAGGCACGCACATATTCCTTGAAAATGCGTCCGCGCTCCTCATAGTTTTTAAACATTCCCCAGCTTGCACATGCAGGGGATAAGAGTACCGCATCACCGGATACCGCGTTCCGGTAGCAGGTGTCGATCGCCTCCTCAAACGTATCACAGAGCACAATATTCTCAAATCCATGTGCCCGCGCACAGGCTGCAATCTTCTCCCGCGTCTGTCCGATCAGCACGAGCAGCTTGACTTTTCCGCCAAAGCTTTCAATCCACTCGTCATACTCCGACTGCTTATCGTAGCCGCCGCCAATCAGAAGGGTCGGACGGTTCATGGCACAAATGCCCTTGATCGCGGCATCCGGGTTGGTGCCCTTAGAGTCGTTATAAAACTTCACGCCGCGCTTCTCCGTCACATACTCGATGCGGTGCTCGACTGCCTGAAAACGCTTCAGCACTTCGACAATCTTATCCATTGGAACACCGAGGCTTAACGCTATGCCGGTCGCAGCCATCACATTCTCGTAATTGTGCGTTCCCAAAATATTGAGTTCATTCACGTTGATGACCTTCGTGGTGTTCTCTCCGTCTGCATAGTAAATATCCTCGCCGTCCAGATACAGTCCGCGGTCTAACTTCTGTCTGCTGGAAAAATACAGCACGTTCGTGTGAAGCGTCTCACCGAATGCGCGCAGGACTTCATCCTCGTAATTGAGCACGCAGACCTCGTCTTCCGTCTGATTCTCCGCGATCCGCTCCTTCGTCTTAATATAGCACTCCATCGTGTGATGACGGTTCAGATGATCCGGCGTGATATTTAAAATAGCGGAAACTGCCGGGTGAAATGTGTGAATGGTCTCCAGCTGAAAGCTGCTGATCTCCGCCACCGTCACTGTCTCGTCCGTGGTGTCCGCAGCCACGGAGGTATATGGAATTCCGATATTGCCGACCACTTTCACATCCCGGTAATAGTTTGCCATGATCTCGCCGCAGAGCGCCGTGGTCGTCGTCTTGCCGTTGGTCCCGGTGATCGCCACGATCCGTCCCTTCGCAAAATGGTAGGCAAGCTCGATCTCGCCCCAGATCGGAATCCCGTCTTTTTTCAGCTCCTCAACCATCGGAAGATCCGTCGGCACTCCCGGGCTTAACACGACAAGATCCAGTCCGCTTCTATCTTCCGCTGTCAGTTCTCCGAGGATGATCTTCACATCCGCAAAGACCGGGTGCTTCTCACGAAGCGCCGTAAGATCCAGCTCCTTATTTCCGTCAAACAATACCACATTCACATTCTTCTTTTTCAGAAGTTCCGTCGCGGCAACACCGCTGATTCCGGAACCAACCACAAGCACTGTCTTACCTGTCAGATCCATGTTCTTCCTCCTATAATCCTAACAGGGCGATCATGCATAAGATCGCCGTTGTAATCGAAAATACTGCAACCACTCTCGTCTCGGACCATCCGCCCAGCTCAAAATGATGATGGATCGGCGCCATACGGAAAATCCGCTTTCCGCCGGTCTTTTTAAAGTAGGTCACCTGGATGATAACGGAGAGTACCTCGACCAGATAGATCAGTCCGACAATCACGATAAACAAAGGCATCTGCATCATATAGGCTGCCGAGACCACAAATCCGCCGAGCGCCAGTGATCCGGTATCTCCCATGAAAACACTTGCCGGATAGACATTAAACAGCAAAAATCCAAGCAGCGCACCCACAACCGCACAGGTAATCGGCGCAATGCCTGCATTCGTTCCGATCGCCACCACGGAGAAGAACGTTGCCACCATGATGGTGACGCTCGACGCGAGGCCGTCCAGACCATCGGTAAAGTTCGTACCGTTGACGGTTCCGATGACCGCCAGATACAGTACCGGGAACGCTCCCCAGCCGAGGTCTAAATATTTTCCTCCGGAGAACGGAATCAGCATGGTGAGCGGGACATCCGAGTAGCATCCCATATAAACTGCGAACACGGTCGTCACCACAATCTGACAGAGCATTTTCTGCCATGCAAGCAGTCCGTCCGATCTGCGCAGCACAACCTTCAGATAATCATCCAGAAAGCCGATCACACCAAATCCGACGGTCATAAACAGAATCGGAACAATCTTTGGATAATCTTTTACATAAAACACCGATGTGATGATAATACTTGCCAATATCATAAGTCCGCCCATCGTAGGCGTTCCGTTTTTCTTCAGATGGGATTCCAGTTCCTTCCGCTCCGTCTGTCCGACTTTGAGTCTTCGCAGGAAAGGAATTACAATCGGTCCCAACAATGCACTGATTGCAAAAGATACGATTACCGGGATTACAATTTCATACGTCATAATAAACACCTCATGTATTTTATCTTTGCCGAAAGCAACATGTGCTTTTTAACCCAACTAGTATACGTTATTTTTCATGATTTATCAAGGTAAGGCAATATGTTTTCCATAATTTCTTTTACGACCGGCGCCGCAATCAGACCTCCGTAATACGTGCCCTTCGGGTTATTGATAATCGCAATCACAAGCACTTTGGGATCGTCCGCAGGAGCAAATCCGAGGAACGAGGAAATATAGCGGTGCTCGCTTCTCGGCAGCGTCTGGGAAGTCGCGGTCTTGCCGCCGATCGCATACCCCTCGATCTTCGCATTCTTTCCGCCTCCCTCCGACACCACTTTTTCCAGCAGATACTGCATGGTCTCCGAGGTCTCCCCGCTGCAGATCTCCTCTCTCTTATCATAAGAAAATGTCTCGACCAACGTTCCGTCCGTCTCACGGACCTCCACTCCGAAGTGCGGTGTGATGCGCGTTCCCCCATTTATAATAGAAGAAACGGTCGTCACGAGCTGGATCGGTGTGATCTGGAACGACTGTCCGAACGAGATCGTCGCAAGTTCCACCGGGCCGACGTTTTCCTGCTTATGCATGATCGTCGCCGCCTCTCCCGGCAGATCGATTCCCGTCTTCTGTGTCAGACCGAACTGTTTGAAATATTTGTAATAGTTTTCCACGCCCAGCCGCTCGCCCAGTTCAATGAAGACGGGATTGCAGCTGTTCATAATGCCTGTCTCGAACGTCTCTGCCCCGTGTCCGCTTGTCTTCGCGCACCGGATTCTGCGATCCTCCACCAGCTTATAGCCGGGACAGTAGAACTGATCTGTCAGCGACACCACGCCCTCCTCGAGCGCTGCCGCCGCCGTGATAATCTTAAATGTGGAACCCGGCTCATAGGTGTCGCTGATACACGGGTTTCTCCACATGCGGTTCAGCAGTTCCTGCTTTTTGTCCGCAGACTCCGTCCCATCCGCTCCCATCTCCTCAATTAAGGTAAACGGTTCGTTCAGATTGAATTCCGGATAATTTACCATCGCCATGATCTCCCCGTTCTGCGGGTTCATGACAATCACGGACACCTCATCCGCCTGCTTTTTTATGTATGCCTTTTCCGCCGCCTGCTCACAGTATTGCTGGATATTGCTGTCCATGGAAATATATAAATCATAGCCGTTCACCGGCTCAAGCCGCGTCTCTCCCGCATTTTCAATCTCAATCCCGCGCGCATCCGTGAGGGTGAGGATCTTGCCGCTCGTTCCCTGCAAATAGGAATCGTATTTGACTTCAAGCCCCAGAATTCCCTGGTTATCCGCACCCGTAAAGCCGAGCACCGTGGACGCCATGGTATCCAAAGGGTAATACCGCTTGTAATCCTCGTCGACCTTGATTCCGGAAAGGTCGTAGGCACGGATGCGGTCTCCGGTCTCCTTGTCAACATTCGTCTTGACCCGCTCAATGGAGCTGACCTTCTCCACCCGCTTTCTCACTTCCTCCTCCGTGAGCCCCAGTTCTTTTTGCAGTGCCGCAATCACTTTCTCCGGCTCATCGATCTGACTGTGAATCACGGAAATGGTACAGACCGATTTGTTCGTCGCAAGGATTTTTCCCGTGGCATCGATGATTCTTCCCCGCGCTGCCTTGATATCACGCTCTCTCTCATGAAGATCCTCCGCCTTCTGCCCGTAGTATTCCGAGCAGAAGACCATCAGATAGACGAGCCGTCCGCCCAGAAACATCAGCACGAAAAACACGGCGAGGAACATCAGCCATATTTTTCTGCGGTTGAATGTCTTGCTCCGGTAAAATGCATGTTCCTGTGACATATAGAAAAAACCTCACGAAAGTTCTCCATGAAATTTTATTCATCCTTTCGTGAGGTTATGTCTGTTATTGCTGTCCGTTATCCTGTGGGATGTCTCCACTATCCTGTGGGATATCTCCGTTATCCTGCGGGGTGTCTCCGCTATCCTGCGGTTCATCCCCGTTATCCTGCGGCGTGTCTCCGCTATCCTGCGGCGTGTCTGTGCCTTCCGCCTCCTCTTCATTTCCCGGCAGGGTATCCGTTGTGTCCGGCACATCCAGTCCTTCTTCCACCGGAGTCTCCTCGTTTACAACGTCCGTCATCGCTGTCGCTCCGGTATCTGTTCCCGTAATGTCCCACCCTGCATGAATTCCGGTGGTCTGCTCATCGCGGTAGATGTTCATGTAAGGAAGCACTTCCTCTAAGATCTCACGCACAATATTCTGTGCAAAAGAGCTGTGGTACTGCTCCACCGCATTCGGCTCGTCGACCACGCAGTAAATCACAAGCTGCGGATCGTCGACCGGTGCAAATCCAATAAACGATACCAGATAGTTGACGCCGTCACGTCCCGCTTTCTGTGCCGTTCCCGTCTTGCCGCCCATTGAGTAGCCGTCCACTTTCGCTGTCGCTCCGGTACCTGAGGTAACGGTGGAATACATATACTGCCGCAGCGTCTCGGACGTACTCTCCGAGATGGTTTCCCGAAGAAGTGTCGGCTGGATCTCCTGCACAACGTTGCCGTTCTCATCCGTAATCCGTTTTACCACATGCGGCTGATAGAACTTTCCGCCGTTTACAATCGAGCAGAAGCCTGTGGCAAGCTGGATCATCGTCGTGTTGAAGTTCTGACCGAATGCGTTTGTCGCAAGATCCACCACCGTCATGTTGTCGCCGGTATAGATCAGAGAATCGGTTCTCGTCTCTCCCGGCAGATCAATGTTGGTCTTCTGACCAAATCCGAAAATCTGCTGGTAGTTTTCAAAGTTATCTCTTCCTATTTTATAGGACATCTGCATCAGCGCATCGTTGCAGGAATTCATCAGCGTCTGCTCCAATGTCTCCATTCCGTGTCCGTCTCTCTTGACACAGTGAATGTCATGACCAGAGATCGTCTCATACCCGTCGCAGTAATAGGTGTCTGCCGTGGTCACCGTCCCGGTCTCAAGTCCTGCCGACACGGTAAAAGGCTTCGCCGTCGATCCCGGTTCATAGGTATACGACACGCAGAAGTTCTGCCACAGCTGGTTTAGTGCATCCATCTTTGCGTCATCATCCATGGCAGCGAGTTCTTCCTCGGTGTAATACGCGGAGAGATCTCTCGGGTTGCTCAGATCAAAATTCGGATAATTCGCCATGGCGAGCACATCCCCGTTATTCGGATCCATAATCAGGACTCCGATATGGGAAGCTCCCGCATCCCCTTCGCGGTAGGCGCCTGTGTACGCCTCGTTGAATTCCCGGATCTTGCCCTCCACCACGGACTGGATATTCGCATCAATCGTTGTCACGATGTTGTTGCCGTTTGTCGCCTGCTTGATCGTTTTCTCAAAATTATTATCCGTATTCAGATAGCCGAACTCACGCCCGTTGATGCCGTTTAACGTGCTGTTGTAATAATTCTCCAGACCGTTCACTCCGACATTTCCGGATGCCGTAAATCCGATCACCGCGCTGGCGAGCGATCCGTACGGATACTCTCTCTGATATTCCTTCTCAAACCATACGCCCTTGATGTCAGGGTTCACCTTTCTGCCCTTTTCATCCGTCGCATCCTGCAGTTCCACGAACGGCTGCATCTCGTCGTACGATATTTTCTTCTTCAGCACAATATAACGGTTCTGCGGATCATTCCGGACATATCCGTAAAGCTCATCGCTGCTCAAGTCCGGAAAACACTGCACAAGCGCCTGAATCGTCGGCGCAACGTAATCCTCATCGCTCGTTAAAACAGAACAATCCAGTATCACATTGTACACTGCAATACTGGTTGCCATCACTGTCCCCTTTGCATCGACAATATCGCCTCTCTGGTAAGGAATCACTTTGCTGTCGTATTCCTGCTGGGACAACACAATTTTCTCATATTTTTCACCGCTGGTATATTCAATATACATCAGGCGCCCGATCAGACCGATCAGCATGCCTGCCACAATGGTAAACATGACAATCAGCTTTTTTTGCATGCGCCTGGGAAATTTCAACAGCGGTCTTCTTTTTTTCTTTGCCATGCGCCTCTCCTGTCATCCTACTCACGCGGAATCTCACTGTACTGGTTCATGTAATCGTCATCGTTCACTGTATAGTACACAATCTGCGATTCCTTCGCATAGGACATTCCATATTCTGTCATCGCCGTATTCCGGATGCTGTCAAGATCCACGCTCGTATTGATCCGCTTGTATGCCTCGTCGTTGTCGGCTTTCAGATCTGCGATCTGGCTCTCAAGGCTTGATATCTGATTCATGCGCGCCGTCATCTCCGACTGGATGTGGATGTATGCACCGGTAAAGATGCCGAACACCATCACAGCCATCGTGAGAAATGCCACATAGCTCTTGCTCATGCGCAGAGCACGCTCCTGATTTCTTCTGGCTGCACGCTTTCTGTTTCTTAATTCAATCTCGCGTTCCCGCTCCCGTCTCTCGCGCTCCCTTCTCTCTCTTGTGACATGCTCCGGGCGGCTCTCTCTGATCCTGCGATCCGGTCTCGTCACTGCAGGCGCTGCTTCCATCCTGCGGACAGTATTCCCGTCAATATAATATTTTCTCTCTGCCGCTTCATTTCTCATAACTGCCACTTCCCTCACTACACTCTAAGCTCTTTCAAATACGCGGAGCTTTGCACTCTTCGATCTCGAGTTCTCTGCAAGCTCTCTCTCCCCCGGCAATACTGGCTTCCTTGTAATCACTCTTCCCTTGGACTTTTTCCCACATACACATACCGGGAAATCACTCGGGCAGGTACATGGATTCTCGTTGCGCTTAAAATTCGTCTTGACGATCCGGTCCTCTAATGAGTGAAAGGTAATAATACAGATCCTTCCTCCCGGATTAAGCAGATCGATCATCGTATCCAGATTGTCCTGCAACACTTCCAGTTCGTGATTCAATTCAATTCTGATTGCCTGAAACGTACGCTTTGCCGGATTTCCTCCGGTCTTCTGCACTTTCATCGGGATGGACTCCCGAATAATTTCCGACAGTTCTCCCGCCGTCGTAATCGGCTTCTTCTGTCTCTCGTTCACTATATGTTTTGCAATATTTTTTGCAAATTTATCTTCACCGTAATCGCGGATGATCCGATAGAGATCCATCTCGCTGTAGTCATTGACAATATCCCTTGCCGTGAGACTCTGTCTGTCATCCATGCGCATATCAAGCGGCGCATCGGCGTCCCGGTAGGTAAATCCCCGCTCCGGTGTGTCAAGCTGGAACGATGACACGCCCAGATCCAGCACGATGCCGTCCACATGCTCTATACCGATCGCATGAAGTTCCTCTTTCATGTTGGCGTAATTGCTCCGGATGATCGTAACCTTATCGCCGAACGGCTTCAAGCGCTCTCCCGCTGCCCGGATCGCATCCGCATCCTGATCGATGCCGATGAGACGTCCCTTTTCCGATAACCGTTTTGCCACTTCACTGGCATGTCCGGCACCGCCAAGCGTTCCGTCCACATAGATTCCGTCCGGTCTGATGTTCAGATGTTCAATTGTCTCTTCCAGTAGAACGGAATAATGTTTAAACTCCAACCTGCGCCTCCTGCTTAGATACTGAATCCAAGATCCGCCATGTGCTCTGCGATCTCGTCCATCTCATCCTCATCGTAGGTATTCTCCTGCCATCTGTCCTTATCCCAGATCTCCACGCGGCTTAAGACTCCCACGAGCACCACATCTTTTTGTAAATTGGCATATTCGCGCAAAACCGGCGGAAGCAGAATTCTGCCCTGCTTGTCCAGCTCCACTGCGGCCGCCCCAGCAAAGAAAAAACGGGAAAACTTTCTGGCATCCTTCGATGTCATGGAAATATTGCGGAACTTCTCCTCAATATTGTGCCACTCTTCGGCAGGGTACACAAACAAGCATCCATCCAGTCCCTTGGTAACCACAAATTCACTGCCTAACTGCTCTCTGAATTTGGATGGAACGATCAGTCTGCCCTTTGGATCCACTGTGTGATTGTATTCTCCCATGAACATAACACAAACACCTGCCTTCAGTGGTTTTCCACAAAGTTATGAACTTATCCACCACTTTGTACCATTCTCCACCACTTTCCTCCACTTGTATGATAATATTACCCCACCTTGTACCAAATTGCAATAGAAAAAAGCCCAAAACTTGCGTTTGGGCATAAAAAAAGGACCTCGCATACATGCCTCGCATATATGTTCCGTCCTGTTTGCTGTGTTTATTCAATTGTCAGACCCTGACACCCTCCTGACTCTCAAGATATTCTTCTATCAGCTTGTCCAGTCTGGTGCTTTTCTCGTAATAGTACTCAAACCTGTTCTCCTGCAACAGTGCTTCATCCAACTCGTGTCTCGCCGTCTCGATCTTCTTTTGTAACTCATAGATTCTGTTCATATGAATCCTCCTTAAAACGCTAAGATTCCTATGTCTGACGTTAACATAGCACTAAAGGTGGGCATTCCCACATAAATCTGCTCTTCACTGCCTGCCTTACATTCATTATATTACTATGTCCGAACACGAAAATCAACGAAAACAACCCGTCATTTTTCGACATTATGAGTGCCGGATTCTCCACTCGGCGCGTTTATTCGCCAATAACTTCATCATTGCATCCAGCGCTTTGTGATTCACCTCGACAATATGTTCTATATCATCCTCCACGCCATGCTTGTGCGCCAGATACTCGTCATGCGACTTCTGGATAAAAGCACAGATCGCCTCCGCGTCGATGAGCGGCTCTGCCTTTTTCTTATTCTGCAACTTCTCATGTTCTTCCTTAAGCTGCAGCAGCCGGTGATGCCTGGTAGCCTCACCGCTCTTAAGGTACGATCTTAAGTCCCGCTTTAACTTCTCCTCGTAAGAACAATGATCCTTCAGGCTGCCCGGGTAAATGGTGTTGTGCGGAAATGTAAAATAATCCGCCAGATAATGGCTGATCTGTCCCAGATCCCGGTAATACTTGCACCCCTTTTTCTTCCGGATCAGCGCATCTCCCTCCGACAGACGCCTGATATGTCTGCTGACATAAGGAAACGTTCCGTCCATCTCGTGTCTCTTATAGAGAAACGAAGGCTTGATGTCCGGCAGAATACTTCCCAGATAAAAAGAAAATTTGTGATGTTTTAATTCTTCATCCTTTAAATTCTCCACCATATAGCGCGCCAGCGAAATATGTGACTTTTTTCTCATTCATCGGTTCCCCCTTTTGCACTGCATGACTTTTTTCCTAATTTTGCTTTCATTGTACTTCCATCAGGCGCACTTTACAAG
>OGLF01001980.1_pt1 | contig 10311 bp, 10 predicted proteins | sample 1572701 | NCBI WGS metagenome assembly OGLF01 (sample SAMEA2581910, study PRJEB24529) | metagenome | biome: Human gut stool | place: China | collected 2011 | reverse complement strand
CTATACATCTTTTTTGATTGGCTTTGAGAGTTCTTACTATTGATTCCATGAGAGTTTGGTGAAAAATCGTGGAAGAGGAGAGGCATTATTTATTAACTCTAAAAGCCAATCAAAAAAGATGTATAGTGGGTTTTCAAAACGAATAGTAGAGAAATCATAGAAGCAGGCTATGGACATATAGAAATCCACAAGTATATATTTCGAGTCACAGAATATTTGATGGAAGAGAATATCTGGGCATAGAAAAACCTAGGAACTATTATTAGTTTGGAAGTAAGAGGTGAGGTGCAAGGAAAGACACGTTATTACATCAGTGATGAGAAAGAAGAGAGTGCATGAGGGGGCAGTGTAGTCTTAAAACCCCAGTGAAATTGGTATTTGGATGTCACATTCAGAGAGGATTTGTGTAGAGCTAGAATAAGGTGTGTTTCACTTTCTAAAAAAAAGAAATAGTATTGAATATAGCCCCAGAGTAGAAGGATAAGTTGAGTGTCAAGAAGAAACTGTATGTCAGCTATGAGCTATCTCAATAGATTATTGAAGTTCTGATGTAGTTACCTTGAGAGAAGATTATGGTTCAATGGAATATAAAACATATATTTCAATACTAGTATTACATTAGACTTGGAACTAAATAGAAATATGGAATAGAAAAAAGGGATACTTACTTAATATCCCACTAAATATTTTTCTCCTTTTTACTTCCTTTTGTTTCCTTTTATATTGAGCCATTTTTCTAATCTTAATTGCATGAATCTGAGATGGAATCGGCGGACTCTTCTTCGCATACGTGCGGAGACATAACTAGGATTAATGAGTTTTGAATAGTGTCTGGCCTTTTTATACATGCCCAGATGCATATACTTATCGTATAAATCATAATAAAAGCAACTTAGGGATCGTAAATATGGCTCTGTTAACGGAGTCTTAAATTTGTGGATATAAAATGCAGTTATATCAATGGTCGATAATATGAATCTTTCATATTTCTGTATATCATTAGAATGACTTGCTGACTCTTCTAAGACACGGTATACTGTAGTGCTTTCCGGAAGAAATTTTATTTTGTGATAATATGATATCCATAGCCACATAGGATAGTCTCCCATTAGCCAGTTTTTGCTCTTGGGTTCCACTTCTTTCAAGTATTCCATGACTAAGGAACTGCGTATACATGTAGTAAGAGTTGGAATACAATTTCCGGATAATAACTCTATATAACCATTAAATTCCCGTCCAATAATATCTTCTTCTATTTTGCCTTCCTTTTGGTTATATACCTTGCTGGTAGTATATATCATGCCGTAATCAGGATTGTTTTCTAGAAAATCGATTTGTTTCTGAAGTTTTAATGGGTCAATCCAATAATCGTCTCCTTCGCATATTGCAATATACTTTCCTCTGACTCGTGAGCATTGGTATTTGGCAAAGATATCTTCTTTCTTTGAGTATTTGTTTTCTTTCTGATATATGGGTCTTATGACTTGAGGTTGATTATGCTCGTACTCGCGAATGATATCAGGAGTATTATCAGTGGATGCATCATCATGGATTAGAATTTCAAATGGAAAATTTGTCTTTTGCATTAGAAAACCGTCTAGACACTGGGATATATATAATCCATGATTATATGTGCTACAAATTATACTTACTAATGGAGTATTTGCTATATCTTTCATTCAATATTAACTTTTGTGTACCTCTTTCTTCATTAAATACTTCTCATCCCTATCCTCGGCCTCATAAAATCCCATTTTATGATATGCATGAAGTGCATTGTTATTGTCTTTTCTAACTTCGAGCAATATCTCCTGAATATCCGTAGAAAGATGTTCTATGATATAATTAATTGTTTTTTTAGAGATCCCATGACCTTGATGGTCAGGGTTTACACAGACATAGGGTATATATAAAAATCTCTCTTCTCTATTGTAATAGCCAACAATTAAGGATATAATGTTAGATCCGGAAATAGTATAGTATATAGAGCCATTATGGTACATTTTCAATATCCATTCATCCAGGTTGGGCATCTGTAACAGAGAAGGAACAAACCAGTTTGCAGAGGATATGATAAAATCTCTGAATTCGGTATATGCTAGAGGTTCTGTATGGATTATTATGCTCATATTTTAATCAATAATAATATGTACAAACTGGTCCATGTTTTCTATAACATTAAACATTTCTTCTTTCGAAGAATATTTGAGGATAAGTGTCCCCAATGCATCACCAGCATCGCGGAATGCATGAACATTATCTCCATTTTTCAGTTCTGTTACACAATCTACCAGATTGTTTTTTGCAAAGTTTTCATCAAATGATATTTCTTTAAACCGTCCGGTCTGTTTGCTATGTAACATATAATTAGACCAATATCCCCTTGCAGGTGACATCTCTATTTCGGAGCAATCTTCTCCCAAAGCTGCTTTTATCACATATTTAACCATGTTGACTCCTGTTGCCAGTTCTGTAATCTGAGGTATTAAACTGCCACCGCTTCGGGCACCTAACTCCAGTATATACAATTTCCCGTTTTTGCCAAGAATAGCCTCGACATTATATGCGGTTGTCCCCATTTTTAGTTCAGAAATCAGACGCTGTATGTCCTTTTCTAGCTCTGTTATAATTTCAGGTTTCATTTGGAAAGGCCAGCATTCACCAAGTGGGGCGAAATCTTTGACAACTGAAGAACTGTAGTATTCGTTTCCAAAACAGTGGAATTTTAAAATTCCGTCTACGGAAAAGGCATCTCCTGATATCTGATATCCGTCCTTCTCTATGAATTCCTCAATAATAATGCGTTTTTCACGGGAATATGAGAGGGCATCTTCTATAAAGTCTTTTAGTTGATCTACGTTAGTCAGTTTATTGATGCCTTTACTTCCTGATGAATCGACAGGCTTTATCATAACAGGAAGGGTTAAATTCTTGATTTCTTCCAAAGCCTCCGTGTATGAAGTACATCCGACGTATTTGGGAACATTGAAATTATGTTCAGCCAGATATCGTCTGAATAAGTCTTTCTGAGAAAGAATTTCTACAGAAGTATAGGGGCTGGTAGGCAATCCTAGTTTCTCACAAACATAAGCAGCTGTAGGAGCTGCGGGATCTGAAGCATATGCAACGACGCCATCTACTTGAAGTCTTTTGGCTAACTCGTAAATAGCCTCCTTATCTGTTGTGCTGACATTATAATATTCGTGGGCATACTGATGTCCTGGGTTATTCGGCAAGTAATCGCAGGTGATTACATAATATCCCATTTTTACAGCTTCTTTAATCGCATAGACCTGATATAAAGAGCCTCCTAGCATTAAAACTTTTTTCATCTTATAAACTTTCGACAAATCGCTTAAGTCTTTGAATTCCTTCTTTAATTTTATATATATCTAATGTAAAAGCAATCCGGATAAAATCCTCGCAACAATCACCGTAAGTTATTCCAGGAACCACTGCTACCTGTTCTTTCTCTAAAAGGGCATATGCGAACTCCTCAGATTTTAATCCGGTAGATTTTATATTTAACATTGCATAAAAGGTTCCTTGTGGCGCATCGACTGTTATTGTTTTGATTTTGGCAACTTCTTCCAATAAAACATTTCGGCGGAGAGTGAATTCCTCAATCATACCAGCCGAATATTTCTCCGAATTTCTTAGTGCTTCTATTGCTGCATACTGAGACGGCAATGGAGCACAAGCAGCTATGTTCTCTTGAAACATTGTCATGACTGATATTAATTCTGAAGGTGCAGCTACATAACCCAAACGCCATCCGGTCATACAGAATTCTTTTGATAAACTATTGATAACAACAGTGCGTTCCTTCATCTTGTCGCATGTAACAATACTTTTGAAATGAGCATTATCATAAAGTAGTGTTTTGTATACCTCATCTGTTATTACTATCAAATCATTCTCAATAGCTATCTGTGCTATTTGTTGGATGGAGTCATCAGAAATTATCCGCCCGGAAGGGTTGCTGGGCGTATTTAAAATAATAGCTTTTGTTTTAGGAGTGATTGCCTTCCTTATATTTTCTATAGATATCGATAAGTCATTGGTGCTGACAGGAGCTGTGATAATGGGCTCTCCACTACACATACATACCATCTGTACATAGTTTATCCAATATGGAGCTGGTATAATGACTTCATCCCCTCTGTTTAGAATGGCTAGCAGGGTTAAATATAATCCTTCCATTCCCCCAACTGTAACCATAATCTCATTTGTCGGGTTGTATTCTATATTATATTGTAACTTGTATCTGGAAGATATTATTTCTCTTAATTCTAATAATCCGGCATTAGGGGAGTATCTTGTACGACCTTCCAGTATCGCTTTACAGCCAGCTTCTTTTATTTTATCGTGTGGATGTATATCCGGATCTCCCAATGTGAAGTCTATAACATTGTCATATTTTTGGGCCAAGTTAAATAGACGCCTTGTTAAGGAAGGGGATATAGAGTTTGTTATTTCTGATAATTGTATCATACTATTTCTTTATAATTTGGAGGATATACTCGACTTCATTTTCACTTAAAGCATGGTGCATTGGCAAGCAGATGACGTTATTGGACATTTGGGTTGCTATTGGCAGATTGTCAGGGTTAGCAGAATCTAATCCGCGATATGTTGAGAATGTACTGATTAGCGGATAGAAATAACGGCGTCCGAATACATTATGTTCTTTCATCTTAAAATAAAGTTCATCACGCGTCATTCCATATTCTTCAGCATTTATGAAAATTGGGAAATAAGAATAATTGTGGCGTACTCCTGGTATATCATTGAAAAAGGTTATCCCTTTAACACCTTGAAGTTCATCTCTATATCTTATGGCTACTTTGCGACGGGAATTGATTGCATGATCTACTTGCTTAAGGTTAAGTAATCCGTATGCAGCGCGTACCTCATCTACTTTACTATTAATACCGGGGGCTACAACTTCAGTTTCACTGGCAAAACCAAAGTTCTTTAGATAGTCGATGCGCTTTTTAGTCTGCTCGTCATGAACGACTAATGCTCCACCTTCCAAAGTATTGTAAACTTTCGTTGCATGAAAACTCAGAGTAGCCATATCTCCAAAGTTTAAAATGCTTTCCCCGTTTATTTCTACTCCAAAAGCATGAGCGGCATCATATATGACTTTTAATCCATATTTATTGGCAATTTCTTGAATCTCTTTCGTTTTACAAGGCTTCCCGTAAACGTGTACAGGCATGATAGCTGTAGTCCTGGGGGTAATGGCCGCTTCTATTTTACTAGGATCCAGATTACAGGTTTCTGGCTCAATGTCTACAAAAACAGGTTTGATTCCATTCCACCAAAGAGAATGTGTTGTTGCTACAAAGCTAAAGGGAGTAGTTATCACTTCACCGGTAATTCTCATTGCTTGTAAAGCGGTTATTAAAGGTAGAGTTCCGTTCGTAAACAAACTGAGATAGGGAACTTTAAGATACTTAGCTAATTCCTCTTCTAGCTTTTGGTGGAAGTTGCCATTATTTGTCAGCATTTTGCTTTCCCATATTTCTTTTAATAAGAAAGTAAAATCTTCCAAAGAAGGCAGTAGGGGGGAAGTCACATATATAGGTTTATCTATCATTGTAATTATGGATATTATTGGTCTATATAATAGTTGTTTAGGTTAATGACGTTATTGTCTTTGTCTCCATTAAGAATCGGGTGTCAGCTCCAATTTAATGATTTAAGACTTAAATTTCACAAAGATAGATAGATTCCAATACTTATCAAAATATATGTTTGGAATTTATCTAACTATTGTTGTATTGGAATTCTATCTGTTGTATCTTTGCATGATAATGAACTTATTTAATGATGCAAAGGTAATGAGACATGCTTTTTTAATTCTGGCCCATAATGAATTTCAAATATTGAAGATACTACTTTCTATGCTTGATGATGGGAGGAATGATATATATCTGCATATTGATAAGAAAGTCGTGCTCGGACCTTTAGAGCAAGATTTATTTCGGCTTGCAAAAGCTCGTCTTTTTGTACTTGAGCAACGTCTTGACGTAAGATGGGGTGATATTAGTGTGGTAAAGGCTGAACTGTTGTTACTTGAGACAGCCAGTATGAAAGGTCCTTATGATTATTATCATTTGTTGTCAGGAGTCGATTTGCCGATAAAGTCACAAGACTATATCCATCATTTCTTCGAGAAAAATAAGGGGTATGAGTTTGTGCCTTACTCTTGTGGTGAGGCTAATTTAAAAGATCTCGAAAGAAAGGTTTTTAAATATCATTTGTTCTGTCGTTATTATAAAATTCCACCTCGTATTTTTAAAAAGCAAGTACAATCTCTTCGAATAAGCTTTTTAAAGTTGCAGGATTTCTTCCATTATAACCGACCTAAAGAAATTGAATTTAAAAAGGGTTCCAATTGGGTTAGTATTACGCATGAGTTGCTAACAATTATATTAGCCCAAAAGTCTTTTATTTTAAGGCGTTTTAAAAATGTTTGCTGTGGTGACGAAATATTTCTTCAATCTATATTGTGGAACTCAGAAAGGCGGAGTCATATTTATCCAGGTAGTGAGCAGTTGAATGCCGGACTTCGTGCAATTGATTGGGAACGGGGGAATCCTTATGTTTGGAAAATGGAGGATTTGCAATATTTATTAGAAACAGAGCATTTGTTTGCTCGAAAATTTGATTCGCAGAATATGGATGTTGTGATCAAAATAAGGGAGCTTTTTTCTTGAATGTATAAAGTGATGTGTGGTGGTAACTCATGAAGATGAGTAGAGAAATTGCACCTTAGATATCATTCTATGATTTAATCTAATGGAGAAGTGATATTATTTATTTTTGTATATTTAGTTATACTTTTTTGCTGGTCTTATGTATTATTTATAATATTGTACCGTTTTATAAGTCTCCTGTAGGTAGTTGGATCAAAATCAATAAAAGAGTATTGGATGATGTCTGTTTTTAATAAGCGTAGAGAGTTTGTTCGTTTCATATTGGTTGGTGTTCTGGCAACTGCTACTCATTATGGTATTTATTTCTTTTTATGTGTATTGATGTTACCAGCTATTGCATATACTATTGGTTATGCTATTAGCTTTATTCTGAATTTTTACTTGTCTAATATATTCACCTTTAATACTAAGCCTACTGTTAGGAAAGGAATAGGATTTGGTATCAGTCATTTTATCAATTATTTGTTGCATATCGGGCTGTTGTCGCTATTTATATGGATCGGAGTTCCCGAGAGATGGGCACCTCTTCCTGTGTTTGCATTAGTAGTGCCGGTTAATTTTCTTCTTGTTCGTTTTGTTCTAAAATCTAAAAAAATATGAGTAAAGTTAGTGTTTTAATACCTGCATACAACGAGGAACTCTCTCTTCCAGAGCTCTATTCGAAGCTAAAAGAAATGATGGATTCTTATGCAGAATATGAGTGGGAGATTTTGTTTGTTAATGATGGCAGCCATGATAAAACATTGGAAGTTATTAAATTTTTGAGATCACAAGATGAGAGAATTAATTTTGTCGACCTGTCGCGCAATTTTGGAAAAGAAGTAGCAATGTTAGCTGGTTTCGATTATGCTACAGGCGATTGTCTGGTGATTATGGATGCTGACTTGCAACATCCTCCTCACTTAATCCCTGAAATGTTGAAATATTGGGAAGAAGGGTATGATGATGTATACGCAAAGCGAATAACCAGAGGCAAGGAGAGTTTGATGCGTAAATATCTGTCCTTGTTATTCTATAAGTTATTGCAGAAAACGACCCGTGTGGAGATTCTCCCGAATGTCGGTGATTTCAGACTGTTAGATCGTTGTTGTGTAAACGCTTTGAAACAGATGCGTGAGAGCCAAAGATATACTAAAGGTATGTATTGCTGGATTGGATTTCGTAAGAAAGAGATCAAATTCGAGCAGGAAGATCGTGTTGCCGGTACATCTTCGTTTAACTTTTTCAGCCTTCTGAGCTTGGCTGTGGAAGGGGTGACTTCCTTTACTGTAGCTCCTTTACGCATTTCTACTTTTGCTGGAATTATAGTTTCCCTGGTTGCTTTCATATACATGTGCTTTATCATGTTTAAAACATTGATATGGGGCGAAGTTGTACAGGGTTTCCCTACTCTGATGGTTGTGATTCTTTTTCTAGGTGGGATACAGTTGCTGTCCTTGGGAGTCATAGGGGAGTATATAGGACGTATTTTCAATGAAACAAAGAATCGTCCTACCTACATTGCAAGAGAATATAATGGTGTGAAACAATAGCTAAGATTATGAGTAAAAAAACGGTTCGGATTGGTATTGGCGCATTTCTGTTGATAATAGGAAGTTTATTTTACCTGATGAATATGTACACTCCGATATGTGGAGATGATTATCTTTATTCATTCTATTTGACTCCTGTGGCAGCTAAGTCTTTCTTTGAAGGCACATCGATAGGATTTGAGCAGAAGATATCATCATTTACCGATGTTATTTTTTCGCAATATAATCATTATTTTTATGTGAATGGCCGTACCATTCCTCATATTCTGGAGCAGTCGTTTGCCGGACTTTGGGGGGAGAATTGTTTTAATTTAATCAATGTATTCGCTTTTCTGTTACTTAATATGTTGGTTATATGGATTTCCGGAAAAAGAAATCTGACAAAATTCGGTTACTGGGTTGCTGCAGTTTTCTTTATATGGTTCTTATTGCCTTGCCCGGTTGATCTCTTTTTACTGATGAGTGGTGCTCTCAATTATACTTGGAGCGCCGTTCTTTGTTTGGCTTTTCTGCTTGTTTATACTAAAGTGCGGCAAATGGAAAGGGTGAATTGGGGAGTTGCTTTTCTTCTTTTTTTGCTGGGCGTCATTTCTGGTTGGACACATGAATCTTTGGTTATAGGCATTTCCGGGGCTTTGTTTATTATTTATTGTGTACAATATAATAAGAGGAAGCCTAAATCACCTGAAATAGCTTTGGTTGCCGGCTTTTGGCTTGGGACCTTGTTGTTGTGTTTATCGCCTGCTGCCCGCGGGCGCGCGTCGTTTGATCATCCTTCCATCTGGGAAACCTTCTTATTGATAATCGGTGAGCTTCGGGCATTTTATGTTCTTCTGTTTTTGCTGGTATATACTTTTTTTCGTGAAAAGAGAAACAACAATAATCATACCCTGAGAAAGTTTTTCTATGATAATCAACTTTATTTTTATGTAATCTTAATTGAACTTGTTTTTAGCTTGGTTATAGGATTTCGAAATGTCCGGCAATTGTTTGGAATAGAGTTGTTTTCTGTTGTGATTTTAATCAAGCTGATCAGTGAACAGACTTCATTTAATGCGGTTTGGTGTAGAAGTGTATCAATTGTGGCAGCAAGTGCGATCGTTTTGCATATGGCATTTGTCATTCCATGCGCAAAACGTTCTCATGCGCAATTTCAGGATATAGTGACCACTTATCTCCACTCAGAAGACGGTGTTGTTTCTTTCAGATACGAAGAGTTTCCCTGTTGGGTCGATTCTTATGTCTGGCGATTCGGAGGGTATGCGGATTGGGAAGCTTTTTGTATTTCCGTCTATTATATGGGAGACAAAAAGCCGATGAAAGCTTTGCTGATTGATTAGTATTCATTTGTGATAATAGATGATTGTCAGTTAAGATGTTTTTCGGTAGTAATATTTTTTGCTGTGTATAAAAATTGTAAAAAGAAGTAGGATTTTGCATGTGTTCATATTAATAGCTCTATATTTGTATAATTAAACCTAAACCCTTTTACAGTTTACTTATGGAGCTATTGAAAAGTCATTTTTTTAAAATGAGAAAGGCTTATATTGAGTCGTTTATTATTCTTTTGTTTCTGTCCTGTTGTCCTTTCATTGTTTCTTCCTGTCACGAGGAAGAGAAAGAGGAGATACCTGAATCTCCTTTTGACGAAGAAGATATTCAACACGAACAAGATCTGAATGCTTATTTGGGAAAAAGCTATTCGTGTAAAATTTCTCAGGTCTCAGTTCCGTTTGCGTTACTGGTGAATATACCGGTGAAGGCAACTTCTTTTTAGGTGAGATTCCTCCTTATTTGGATATCATAGATGTGAAGAAGGCTCCTTATAAGTTGAAGTTAGAAGATTCATCTTTTGAAATTAAGTTAGAGCGCTATGTAGAAAGGGATGGAGCGTTATATGACCGTCTTTTGTCAAAGTGGGCTATTTATAAAGAGGGAGTAGAAAGAGACCAACTGGTTTCTCATGCGCATCAAGCGGATGAAATTCATGCGTTTCAGAGTCTTCCGGCTATCAAACTGACTTCAAAGAAAGGGTTGGGTGGAATTATTCC
>OGLF01001942.1_pt1 | contig 10443 bp, 9 predicted proteins | sample 1572701 | NCBI WGS metagenome assembly OGLF01 (sample SAMEA2581910, study PRJEB24529) | metagenome | biome: Human gut stool | place: China | collected 2011 | reverse complement strand
GCTTCGCTCGCGTCGCCCCGGTGGGAAGCGACTCACTATGATTTGAGCGTCGCTGGCGCTCCTCCAAATCATGTTCGCTGCCACCTCAAGGGGACAAGAATCCAGCGGCGAAGCCGCCAACCTGCGCCCCCTTTCAGGGGGAAAGGGCACGTAGTGGCGCGGGGGTCACTAATCCGTTTTGAATACCTGCTGACTCTACCCATCAAATGCGCTTTTTACGGATAAGCCCTTCTGACATTCAATGCGGATAGCACACCCCTCTCGCTTCGCTCGTGCCGCCCCGGTGGGAAGCGACTCACTATGATTTGAGCGTTGCTGGCGCTCCTCCGCTACGGCTGTCACCGACTCACGACAATTTGCGCGTCGCTACACTCCTTCAAATTGTGTTCGCTGGTGCAAATCATGTTCGCTGCCACCTCAAGGGGCCAAGAATTCAGCGGCGAAGCCGCCAACCTGCGCCCCCTCAAGGGGGCAGGGATTCCAACGTTAAATGATCCATCTTCCTATTTACCTGCTCTCCCATGGATTGAACCCCAATATGATCTGCACATTTCTATCGATATCATCTATAACTTCATGAAAGCGGGTAGAGATATCACGATTCGTATACCGGATTACCTGAATTCCAAGGCTGTTTAAATACAGTGTTCTTTCTCTATCATGCAATTCATTTTCATTATCATAATGCTGGCTTCCATCAATTTCAATGGCCAGCCGCGCCCTATGACAATAAAAATCGAGGATATAGTTACCTACTAACCGCTGGCGGTAAAAACGAATAGGATATTTTCTCAGGAACCGGAACCACAGCATTCGCTCATGTTCCGTCATGTTCTTACGCAGAGTTTTGGCATTCTTCAAAAGATGGTGATGCCTTTCTTCCATGGGTTTTCACCTGCTCGTATTCATCGCTGATAACTCTACCCGTCAGGTACGCTATGCCTTGCGCCCCCTCTCAGGCGAGAGTCCTACATAGGACTCGAGATGCGCATGTCCTGCAGAGGACATGCGAGCCAGCCGCAAATTGGCACTTTTACTGCTCATTAAAGTGCCTTCCTTTTGTCGGCTGGCCGACCAGCCCAAGTTGGCGCTTAGCCTGCCCATAAAAGCGCCTTCCTTTTGTGGCTGACCCGGTGGAGAGGGCCACGCAGTGGCGCGGGGGTTACTAATCTGGTTTAAATAGCTGTTGACTCCAATCATCAGATGCGCTTTTTACGGATAAACTCTTCTGGCATTCAATGCGGATAGCACACCCCTCTCGCTTCGCTTGCGCCGCCCCGGTGGGAAGCGACTCACTATGATTTGAGCGTCGCTGGCGCTCCTCCAAATCATGTTCGCTACCACCTCAAGGGGGCAAGAATCCAGCGGCAGAGCCGCCAACCTGCGCCCCCTGAGAGGGGGAAAGGTACCTGATCCGCGGCGCTATATAATCTGTGCGCCGTACCACCCCTTCAGCCACTTCAGTCACCTTAGCCCCCTCAGCCACCTTCTCATCATATCTTCCCTTTAGCAATTTCATCTGCCATTCCCATGATGGCCTGGGAGAATGGATTATCCGGTTCCTGGTCTATGACGAGGCGACCGTTGTCGGCGGCAGAGGAGACGGCCAGGTATTCATTAGGAAGCACGTGGTATACGGGAAAGCCCAGGGCCTTGGAAAAGGCGGCCCTTTCTTCTTCGGTACAAGGGTTGACCCGGGTGAATACCGGTCTGATTCTCGTTTTATAGTCGTCCCAGCACTGGAAGATTTCAAAGGCCCGTTTCATGTGCTGCACTTCGTAGCCGCCGTTCACCATGGCCATGAGCACCGTCTTATCGGACTCTTCGCAGGCGGTACAGGTGATGTCCGTAAATCCGGAGGACAGGTCCATGAGGACATACCGGAAAATGCTCTTTGCCATGTGGATGAGGCTGGTCATGCCGTCCATGGTCACCGTTTCCGCCAGGTCCGGCTTCGACGTGCCACAGAGGATAGACAGGTTATCCCCCACCTGGACGAAGTAGGACTTCAGCGTCACCGGTGACAGGAAGGAAATATCCCGCACCGCTTCCACAATGGTACTCTGGGGCGTCAGGTTGAAGAATACCGACATATCACCAAACTGGAGATCCCCATCGATAATGGCCACCGATTCTCCGGTCCTTTGGGCCAGGGCAGAGGCCAGGTTCGAAATGAGAGTCGTTTTGCCGCTCTTCCCTTTCGGGCTGAAGAAGGAAATGACTTCAGACTGGGAAACCATGGTGGTGCTGGTGACATTTTTTACGGTCTCCACCAGTTCCTCTCCCGTAAAGGGCTTTATCATGAATCCGCCGGCCCCGGAACCCAGGAGACGGGACTGGGCTTCGGAGTCCCATTTCCGGGACATGCCGATGATAGATGCATAGGGATAAGACCTTTTCAGTTCCGACAGGAGGGGACCGTTCTTCTCATTATCCATATCCACCAGGATCAGCTCCGGCTTGAAAGCCTGCATCTGCCCCATGGCATCCCCCGCCGTAGCGTACCGGGCGGACAGTTCAAAGCCCGGCGTATTTTTGATAACGCTGGAAAGGCGCTCCAGCATGATCTGGTTTGCTTCAATCAGTACGGTTCTATAAGCCAAGATTTCTCACCTCCTCAGGAGAAAAGCCGGCTGAGCCAGCCGCCCTGGTTATCAGATTTCTCCTGTTTTTCCACCTTGCCGGGGCTGATATAGCCATCCACAACGCCCGCCAGCTCTTTCGCCAGTGGGGTGTGGCAGGCATCGATGACAAAGGGGGAACCGGTACGGATGGAATTCTGGGCAGTCTGGAAATCATTGGGCAGCACGTAGTCGAAATGTTTTCCCAGGATTGATTCTACATCTTCTACGTCGATTCTCGTCTTCGCATTGCTCCGGTTCAGGATGTACCGGATCTTGCTGTCATCGTAGCCCAGTTCCTTCAGGGTATCGGATCCACGCTTCATATTTTTGATGGTAGGGATGAAATCGACGATGCCCACGAAATTGATGATGGTGGAAAGGTCCATCATGGCCAGGTTCAATGCGCTGAAGGTGGACGTGGTATCTACGATAACGTAATCATATTCCAGCTGCAGCTGCTGTACCAGGGCCCGGATAATGGGTGTCTCCATATTGTAGGCCTCTTCCATGAGTTTCGGGTTCGCCAGCACATCAAAGGAAATCCCGCCGGCGGCATACTTCGTCAAAAACTCCACCGCCACAGTATCCCGGGGATTCGCCTTCATGGCCCGCTGGGCATCGGCAATGGTCTTCTTCGGATTAAGCTTCAGGTAGTAGCTTATATCCCCGAACTGCAGGTCCAGGTCCACCAGGCACACCTTCATCCCCTGCTTCGCCAGCTCCGCCGCAATATTAACAGCAATCAGCGACTTCCCCACCGCATAGGCCGTACTGAATACGGTAAATATAGTACCTTTCCTGCCTTCCATGGTTTTCCTCCTGATGGTTTATTTTCCAAACGTATGAGTATGTAAGTTTCACATTGGTATAAAAAAGTGGCTGAAGGGTGACGCCCTGCGGGCGAGGTGACTCAGGTGACTGAGGGGATGGTGTGCCGCATCAAATTATATAGCGGCACAATTTTTATTCATGAACCCACTCCTCTATCATTGCCAAATCACTATCACAAGCTATTTCCAGCTCTTTAATACCTTTATCCCCATATATATCCATATCTTCCTTATAAGTAGAACCAGCTTTTTTATATTTTGTTTCCAAGGCTTGAATCAATCTGTATAACATCCAAGCTACCCGCTTCTCTTGAAGAAGTGCTTCACCAGCATCTTTTTCTGAAACAAATCCAAGCTCAATGCTCAAATACAACTGAGCTTCTACCTCAAAAGCAGAGCCCTTTGCATTATAGAGAAAATGTATATAGTCTCTGGTAGTTCCACGACCGGCACCTTCAGCGATATTTGAGCCAATAGAAACCACCGCACGACGAATTTGGGAAGACAGTGCATACAACTCATAGTGAGGTAATTTATAAGCAATAGCGTAAATATCTCTGGTTAGCTTTTTCGTTTCTTTCCACAGAATCAGATCGCGGTAACTATAGCTATTCATAAATACCTCTGCATGTATCGAAATTAGTTTTTAGAGATCCCCAATTCTATTGGAGTTCTTTGTTTCATTAAAGAAATAAGTATATCTATGATTTCTCAAAAGACTAACTCTATAGCTTTGCTGGAAAAAATATATAATGGCGGCGCTATATAATTTGTGCGCCGCACCTTCCCCTCAGCCACTTCAGTCACTTTAGCCCCCTTAGCCACCTTTCACCGCATTGGCTGATACTCATCCATAATCTTCCTTACACGATTGCGGATATCATTCTCCCCGGAATCAGCAGCGGCCTTCTCAGCCTTAACAGGCCGTACTTCTTTCCTTACAACCGGAATCTTCTCGGCTCCTTCAGGCACCGGATTCTTGTCCACTCCTACCACCTGGAGGTCATTTTTCCGTTTGGCGTAGTCCTCTTCGGAGAGGGGGACGTACACCGTTTCTCCCCTGTCATCGGTGGTGCGGAGGAGGTGGGACGGACCTTCGGGCTTTGGCTTTTCCTCGAGGATGACCGTGTCTCCCGGTTCACCGGGCTTATCGCCCCAGATGTCCGTTTCTTCTTTGGTGGTGCCCGGTTTCACCGGCGTATTCACGTTCACCTTTTCTGCATTTCTTGCGTACCGTTCTGTGGTCTCATAGCTTGCCTTCATCTTCTGGCTCATGGATACCGGTGTATCATCGGCTACCAGGGTCGGCGTAATGAGGATCACCAGTTCCCGGTTGTCCCGGGTCTTCGTGGTGTGCCGGAAGAACTGGCCGATAATCGGAATATCGCCCAGGAGCGGGATCTTCGTGATGGTCTTGCCATCTTCCGAATTCAGAAGGCCTCCGATGGCCATGGTCATGCCGGATCGGACGTTGATCACCGCATCTGCTTCTCTGGAAGCCAGGGCGGGGATGGTAAAGTCATTTTCCTTCACCCCGTGGCCATAGTCCAGGGTAGAAACTTCTGCATGGACTTTGGAGGTAATCTTGTTTTCCGCATCCACCACGGGCTCGATATTAAGGCGGATACCGTATTCCCGCCAGTCGATGGAAATTTCCCCGTCCCCCGCGGATGTAGGAATCGGAATACGGCCACCGATGAGGATATTGGCCTTCTGTCCACTCATGGTGGTTATGGACGGACGGGACAGGATCCGCGCCTTGCCTGTGGTAATCAAAGCCTGCAGCGATGCATTCACATTGCTGATCCGGCGGCCGAACCAGCCCAGCGTACCGCCACGGCTATTATTTTTGAAATTTTCCCCTGCATAGAAGAGACCTGCAGAACCTCGGGTAATATCACTGCTGTTGGAATTAGAGCTGGAACCGGACGTATTATCCCCCAGTGCCGGAGACCAGTACTGGATGCCCAGGTCCTTTTCATTGGACGTATTGATTTCAATAATCTGCGCTTCCAGGCGGATCTGACTGGGTGCTGTCATATCGAGGAGGTCGATGACATTAGAGTCCGTAATGGTGCCCTTCGTATCTTTCGCATCATTGGCACCTCCGCCGCTGCCCATGTAGAACTGGGCAATCTTCACTGCCGTATCGTGTTCGTACTGGTTCTTCACCTTACCCCGGAGGAGGACCTTTCCATTCATCATCTGGACCTTGACTCCGGGATAGCCGATGGCCTTCTGGATGGCACGTTCCGTTCCTTCATCATCGCCGGATACGTAGACGCTGTATTCCTCCCGCTGCCCATTGGACCATACGATGAGGGATGTGGAGCCGGCCTTCTTCCCTACCACCAGAAAATCGTTGTTTGAAAGAAGCTTTACGTCCGCAATATCCGGGTTCCCCACGGCCAGCCGGGTAATGCCCGGAGCCTCCATGTACTGGGAACCGTTCACCGAAACATTTAAAGGAGTGGCTGCCAGGACCTGGCCATAGACTCCCATGACTGCCGCCGTTACCAGGAGGCCGATCCGTTTCATCTGTTTATTCATTTTACTGCCCCCTGCTTGTATTAGTACCACGAATGACTTCAATACCCGATAAACCGGCGCCGGAACTGCCACCGCCGCCGGAGGAAATAGATACCGACGGTGCCGGGCCATAGGAAGCAGGCGGAGCCGATGGCTGGTATACCGGCTGCGGCGCAGCCTGGGGCTGCTGGGCCTCGGGAAGTGGAATGACATAATAGCCAATGGAGTGGTCCCCTTCATCGTTAGACGGCCGGAGCAACAGCTGGAGCTGGCCGATCTGGGTGGAACCGATAAGCTTTGCCGCATCGTAAGGCGTAAGGGCCACGGTCACCACGGAAGGAGTCCCCATGGAAGAGGTGCTGCTGTTATTCGATGTAGTCTGGGGAGCACTGCCATTGGGCATGCCCTGTTTATTCTGGCTGCTGTTGCTCTTCGCCTGCTGGGGCTGTGGCTGTCCGGAACTCTTATTCACTGCCAGGATCAGCACATCCTTCAGGAGAATCTTCGAGGTAATCCGATTCTTTCCTTCCCGTTCCGTGACAAGGAGGATATCCACCTTATCGCCGGGCTTGGCAAATCCGGAAACCCCGGTCACATCGTTCACGGAGAAAGACACTGCCCGCATGCCATCAGGAATGAGTCCCACAAAGCCGCCGGCCCGCTGGGACAGCTTACGGCCTGTGATGATATCACCCATGTAAATATCGGTGCCCGCTTTCTTTCCTACCACCGCATTCTTATCGGTGAGCGCACCGGCAGGAACCATGGACGGTGATACCTCTACAGCCTTCACCATGTCTTCCGTAATCACGGTCTGGGGAGCAATATCCGTATTGGCCTCAATCACCGGCACCATGGCCTGGGGAGCCGCCACCTTTTCTTCCTTTATAATCGTTATAGATGAGAGCAACGGCAGGCCCGGGGAGAGGCCTCAAAAAAATACCCGGCCCCTGCCAATGCTGCAAGCCATCTCGCATAGATGAATCCATAAGAGCTCCGGGATGAAAACCCGTTCGAAGCGCTGAGAATCTCCAACCGCCCGGGAGGAGAGACTCCAAGATTCAATATAGTTGTGTATTGCATTGTGCAGAATATCTGAGGCGGAAAGCCTGAAGGACGACATCCATTTCCATGGATGGGCTGTGATTCTTTATGGGTTGTGTCACAGCAACGAGCTAGCTCCTTTGGGCTTTTTGTCGTGGAATGAATATGCCGTTGATTCCCAATCGTTAAAACTGCAAATGTATCAAATATACGATAGCATGGCTGTGGCCTGCGACCAGGGCTGTGTCTAACGACAGGGCTCTGCCTGGCGGCATGGCTATGGCGTACGCCAATGCTCAAGGTAGAATTTTATATTCCAGCTTCCGCCATACCACTGGCTACGGACTTTGACAAGGGCTATATCTGACGACAGGGCTCTGCCTGATGGCTCTGTTGTTTAAAGTCCCTAAAGCTTAGAGGAGTGGAGAAATCTTTTTTGCAGTTGAGAAAACAGGGCTTTGGGAAGTGAAGAACGAAGAGAAAAGAGGGAGGAGAACAGCAGCCGCGAAGCGGCGGGACCTCAACTCTCTTCACTCAAATCTCAAATCTGCTTTTTAGAGAAATCATTCTTACGTTCGGGAATACAGCCTTTACCCTGGCATTGGAGTTGTAAAAACGTTATAGACGATAATCAGGGAGATCTACTACAATGGAATACGGTTAGGAGATGTCCAGCTAGCAGCTCTTAACTACCTTGTTGTTGAAGCTGTACAATAGAGATGCAATGGATGGACTGGAGAGATCTGGAACATTACCGTTCGTTCGAGAGCCCGTCTTCCAGCATCCTGGTACAGCGTCCGTTTTAAGCAGGCGGATCTGGTCGTCTTATGATCAAGTTCGTGTACCTTAGTAGATAGGATAAGCATCAGGGAATTGCTGGAGTCTGTACATTGTTCTTTTGTAGTAAAGAGGCGCATTGTAATGGAATTATCTAAATGTAATGAAACTGTGAAAGTGTCTGTAGGTATCGATGTTTCAAAAGGACATAGCACGGTTTCTTTTTTTCGTACAGGAGACAAGTCTCCGTCGAAACCGTTTACGATTAATCATGACATACCGGATCTGAAGTCTTTGGAGAGAAAGCTCGACAGGTACAAGGCTAATGGCACATTGAGAATCTACATGGAATGTACCGGTCGATACCACCTCGGCCTTGCGAATGGTCTTTACAAGGACGGATATACTGTGTATGCGGTGAATCCGAAGCTTCTTGCCGACTTCCATGACGATTCCCTTCGTAAACCGAAGACAGACCCGGTAGATGCGCAGAAAATTGCAAGCTATGGAATTCAATACTGGAATAAGGATAGAAGGCCCTTTAATCAGATGGATTCTAAAAGGGAATGCCTCAAAGAATGTGAGCGGCAGTACAAACTATATACTGATGAATGTGTGACATTTACTAATAATCTGCTGTCTCTTACCGACCTCACTTGCCCAGGAGTGAACAGGCTGTTTTCAAGTAATACCAATCAGAATGGGCACTTGAAATGGGTAGATTTTGTGAATACCTGGTGGCATGTTGACTGCATCAGAAAAATGTCTATGAATGCATTTTCTAACCGGTATTGTAAATGGTGTCAGAAACATGGTTATGAATTCAGTGAAGATAAAGCTGAGGACATCATGGACTGGGCCAAAAAAGCACTGGTTGCAATGCCCAAGAGCACATATATAAAGAAAACTATACAGATAGCAGTCAATGCGATTAATGACCTCTTGGAGACTATCCAAAATACCAAGAAGCATATGAACCAGCTGGCATCACAGCTCCCGGAATATCCGGTAGTCATGAAGATGGATGGTGTCGGTGAGGTGACGGGTCCCATCATCATGGGGGAATTGGGAGATGTTACCAGATTCAACAAGCGCAGCCAGATAACTGCGTTCGCCGGTGTTGACCCCAAAAAGCATGAATCCGGCGACGACAAGCCGAAAAGCTCTCGAGCCACTAAAATCGGGTCACCTGAGCTCCGACGGGCATTATATCTGGTTATGACCTCAAAGCTGGCCAGAAAACCACAGGGAGACCGGGTATATGACTTTATAGTGAAAAAACGCAGTGAAGGCAAGAAATACCTTGTCTATATGACAGCTGGTGCAAATAAATTTCTGAGAATTTATTACGGTACAGTACGTGATTATATGCAAAATAAACAGAATCCATCGTTTATTCAGGATAAGGCACCAGCAGGCCAGGCAAATGTATCCCAAACTGCGTAAAAAAACATACAGCCCGGATTGGGTGAATCATGTAATCTAAATCAGGTCAGGGCAGTTTTCCATGCCTTTATCTGATTTAGTCTCACATGGCCCAATGTAGTCCAAGATGGAGTAAGAGCCAGTTTAGCGGCATTAGGATGAATTACTGTAGAAATTAATATAAGCTAAATTATCCCCACCTGAAATGGTGGGCTTTTGGCGTGTAGCAAACAGAGCCAAAAAAAATTTACAAAAAAAGGCTTGACATTATGTTAGCAGGCTCTCGACTCATCGAAGCTGTAGCTATTCTTAAGCGCTGAGTCATTACGACGCTAACCACCGCTCGAGATGACGTGGAGTGGACAGTGTCATTTCTACTGAAATGAAGTCTCATTAAAAATTCTTCCCCGAGCCCCCAGCAGCCAAACTATTGCTTGGGCCGTAGGCCCTGAATACATATTTTCTTCCTTAAGCCCAGGCGGCAGCCTTAGCCTTGACGCAGTCACAGCCCTGTCCGCAGGACAACGCCCCGGCCGGCAGGCCGATGCCCGGGCCGCAGGCCCAATACACAAATTTCCTTCCCTGAGCCCTGGCACCAGTCACCGTCCTTTCGAATACATAGCCTTGCCGCAGGCATAGCCCTGGCGAAGCCTCCAAAAACTACATGACGGCGCCGCCATGTTCTATTATAATAAATAGAGCAATTAGACATTATATCCACAGTCAATAGATAAAGGAATTCACCCAATGAAAACTGCAGTCATTATTGGTGCCGGCCCGGCAGGGCTAACGGCAGCCTATGAATTATTGGTACATACAGATATTCATCCGATTATTCTGGAAAAGGACAGTATCGTAGGCGGCTTGTCCCGCACCGTCAATTTTGATGGCAACCGCATGGATATCGGGGGCCATCGTTTTTTCACCAAGAGCCGGGAGGTCCAGGAGCTATGGGACTCCATCATGCCCAAAGCCTCTGCCCCTGCCCTGGACGACCGCCTGCTGGGAAGGACTCCGGACCTGGACCCCGCCGGAAGGGATCCGGAAACGGAAGACATCGTATTTCTGAACCGCCAGCGGGTATCCCGGATTCTTTACCTTCACAAATTCTTCGATTACCCCGTATCTCTGAACCCCACCACCATCCGGAACCTAGGGCTTTTCCGCATGACCTCCATGGGACTCTCCTACCTTCACGCCTGCTTCCACAAAAG
>OGLF01001937.1_pt1 | contig 10454 bp, 10 predicted proteins | sample 1572701 | NCBI WGS metagenome assembly OGLF01 (sample SAMEA2581910, study PRJEB24529) | metagenome | biome: Human gut stool | place: China | collected 2011 | reverse complement strand
TTCCGCTCGCTGGTAGATGTCGTAAAATTCTCTGTCACGCTGGAGTTTTATTAGGTGGTCGAGGTTGGGGGTGTAGAGTACACCTTCGGCCATTTGCTCTAATAGCTCTTTTTGGGTGAGAGAAAAGATTTTTATATTAAGAATCCGAATTCTTACCTTAAATTCCATCGATCAGTGTTTCATTTTTTACAATTCTTACTATTATCAAATTCAAAATAGGCATAAAATCAAGAACGAATTAATAAAACAACTTTCATAATTATATCAATGATTTCAATCCCAAAGAATAATACAAACTTTGCTCAAGTGTTTTATTATATATAATGTAAAATCAGACTTATGCCATTATTTAAAAATAGAATCCATAACACCGAGCCACTTATGTACATAAGAATTCCTATCAATACCCATTCTCCTAATAGATTCTTTAGCATCATCTCCCTCTATTATGCATCTCTGAGGATTTTCAATGTAATACATCATCGCTCTTCTCAAAGACTCTACTGATACGTTCTCGCATATGTATCCGTTATATTGATGTTCTATTATTTCTGGCATACCTCCTTTATTAAAAATAATACTCGGTTTTCGAAATGCTTTAGCTTCCACCAACACATTTCCCAACGGTTCTTCATAGACAGAAGGAGTACAAGAAACATCTATATTGCTATAGAAAGTTTCTATATTTGTTATTTCATCAAGAAAATGAATATGTTGTGATTGAGGAGATTTATTAAGCAGAGATTTAATCTTCCCATAATAAATAGGATCTGTTTTTGTATTTCCTCCTATATATAATTCCATATTATAACCTTTTTCCAATATTTGCAAACTAGCTTCTACCAATAAAAGAACCCCTTTGTCTTCTACAATACGTCCTAAATATCCAAAAACAACATCATTACCAGTCTTACTGATTTCTACTTGCTCAGTATTATTAGAAAATCTGTTTGGAGGAAAATTATAAATAACAACATCCTTAGGGTTAAATCGTCTTCCAGATTCAAGCAATTTCTCTTTTATAAAATTAGAAACAGAAACGACAACAGATATTTTTTGTACCACAATTTTTCTCCATAACCATGAATAAATTCTAACAGCAAAACCTTTATCTTTCTTACGATAGCTAATTGGAGCATCTCCCATCCTAAATAATATTCGAAGTTCTTTATGGAAAAAAAGAACGGGAAGAAGATATATAAAAACTATTTCTGTAGGAATTAATAATACATCTGGTTTTTGTGCAGCCAATAGCATAGAAATCCTTAAATTAGAATATATTACAGCTATAACATATTTTATTCCTCTCCATGTACCATAAATATTCCTAGGAAAAAAAATAGGAATACACCTAAATTTATTTATTTCTTGTTTTAATCTTTCCGATGCATCTTTATTATAAAGTATAGTTATATCATAACCATGCTCTTCTAATGTTTTGCAAACTTCTATATTAGATAATTCTTTTCCATATACATCTTTACTATCTAATACTGCAAAAATTTTTTTCATGATATTACCTTCTTTTATCAAACTCCACATAAAAGTCAAACTTCGATCTATCAAATTACTACACTTTGATTCTAAAATATTTTGAAGAGGAATTCTCACTATTTTATCTAGAGCTATACTAATAACACATATAGACATATATAATAACAAAAATAACACTGGAACTTGAAGTCCATTAAAACAAGTATAAATCTCACGTACATAGTGATGGTAGATCATGGATGTATACTGATTCTCATGAAAAAGATATATGAAAAAAGATGAACTTGCTAAAAAGTTTATCCATTTCTTTTTTATCTTTATCTTAGAAAATAACAAAATTAAAACCACACATTGCAATATCAAACCAGGTCCTTGATATGCAAAAAATACCCCTCTGTAAGCTCTTGAAAAAGAAACAGGAACTAAAAAAGTACCTACCGAAATAATAAAAACTATAAGTATATAAGCAGTAAAATTTTCCTTTAATGTAGCCAAATATGGCAAATTCATATTGAAATCATTTAATCTTCTTAATAGATTTCCTGTTAAATACAATCCTACGAAGTACACTATACTTTTACCTCCATTCACTACATCACTTTGCCATACAAGTCCCCACCATATTATTGCAAACAGATTTATCAACACAATAGCGCAATGTTCTTTCAACGACATGTTCTCCACTAAATATAAGAACAGGAGCTAATAAAATCAACCAAAAATAATATGTTATGAACTATCTGCCTCCGGTATGGCTGAAGGGAAACCATTGCATCATAAAATCTTTTAAGATAAACTCTTCACCTAAAAATAATACTGATATTCCATAGCACATTAAGTACCATAAAAAACAATACAAATAGAAAGAAATTAATTTTCTTATTGAAAGTTTTATAGTCCAATACCCAGAAATTAGAATAAATACAGGAACACCTATGTGAAATATGGTATATCCCAACAAAATCCATCGGTTTTCCGTATCTATCCCAGCCTTAACAGATGAACAAAAATGATACAAGACTATGAATATCATCGCAATAAGACGAAGTAATTCAAAATTAGATTCTCTTTCTTTTTTTACTAATACCATAAATTTTCTTAATAAGTTTTCCAATCTTCTGGAAATATATGAGGATTCCCGAATTCCGAGTTTATCCACTTTGTAGGATAATAGACTAACTCCTTTTTCCGCCCCAACATAGCTCCCCAATAGCTAAATGTACTATTTGCTATTATTGCATATTTACACTGGCTCATTAGAAACATATCCAATGGACTGTTCTCACCTGTATTCCAATCTATAAAATACGCATCATTAAAAGGCAGATTCTTTTTCACCCATTCTATATCATCTGAAAAATAAAAAAATTTCGGATGGTCTACGCGTTTCTTAATATCTTCTATTGATTTATTATAATATTCCACAGGACAAGTTCCTTCAAATCTTGCTATATATTTAGGAGATAAATAATCGCCTCTACGCACATGTATGAATATAGATTCAGATTTTCGAATGATTTCCAATGCCTGCTTATTTTGAAAAGACAATGATTCTTCATCTATTTTCCATGTGATCCAATTATATTGAGGTATATATTTATTAGAAAGTTTAAAAGCAAAATAAATCAAAGCATTTTCATTTATGCACGACCGTTGATTTAAATCTAAAAATCTGTTTTTTGGACACAAATGCTTAACTATATACATTATTCCCGTCAAGAAAGTAGCTTTCCAATGCGATTGAGGAAGAATAACATTAAACCATTTATTAATCTCAAGACCATAATGTTCTGACAATTTTTTATGATTATATCTACATAAATGCATTATTGGAAAATGAAAAACTTATATTCCATAAAAATTTTGTTGGGGAAACTTATCTTTTATCCAACAATAAAAAGCATATCCAAATATTTGATTACCTAAACCTCCTGTAAATACCAATATTTTCATATCAATCATTTATTCTTCGAATAATTCTAGCAGGGTTACCAGCTACCACACAATCCGAAGGTATTGCACTTGTTACAACTGAACCTGCACCGATAATAGAACGCGCACCTATAACTACCCCTTTCAATATAATGCACCGCGCACCTATCATTACGTCATCTTCTATGATAATTCCCTTGTTTTTTGTATTTCTTTTATCACTAACATTATTACGACGATCCATATAGTCAAGAGAGTGACAATCCGAATCAATAATCAAGCAATCTCCTCCGATTCTAACATTATTACCAATCTTTACAAACTCATGTACCCAAATACAAGCACTACTTATAGCCACATTGTTACCTATAATCAATTCTGCTTTCTTTTCTATCCGTACAGAGCCACGAACATTTCGACAAATAGGATTCAATTTTCTTGCATTTGAGAAATAAAAGTTATCACCGATTTCTAAAACAGAAGTTTTATATACTCGAAAATCTAACTTTCCATGAATACAAAATTTACATCCTAATTTTATATTATATCTCAATGTATAAATAGAAAAATACAAGTAATTAATTATAGAAGAAAGCTTGTTTGATAGTTTATTCAACATTTTCATCTCTTTCAAATTGATCCAACGCTCTTCTTAATGCCTCAATATATCCTTTCTTAAACTGTAAATCCGGTTCCATATAGTTTCCCTCTCCCCATTCATTCCAAGACTTTAAAATCAATAATTGATTTTTCTTATTTTTAATTACATTTAGAGCCTTATTTACATGTTTTTCAAATAATTGCGGAGTAGATTCATGATAAATAAGTCCATATATTCCACTGCGAGGAGAATGATCAAAATTAGGAACAATTGTCGGAATTGTATCTTCCGCACTATCCTCTTCCTCATTTATCAAGTCATCAATAACATCCTCATATTTAGGTACATCATAAAAACGATGCAACAGATATGTATTTATCCACCCTTTTAAATGAGCCCAAATATTTTGCTTTAATGTATGTTTCTGATAACTTCTTAAACGCCCTTTTATTACCGCAGAATACCCTCGATTTATATAATCTCCACTATTCTCATTATAATAAATATTACCTATAAAATAAATGCCCTTAAAACCATCCTCTTTAGCCCACTTCAGCCAATAAACAATAAAATCATCTGGCAGATTATGAGAATCATAAATCATAAATACAGGCATATCATCTTGATAAATATATCGTGAATCCCTAAATGCCTTTCTTACATATTCATAATGCATACGGAAATCATCCACGCCTAAAAATTCCTGCTCTATCAAAAGACGATCTTTCCCTTTCGTATCACTTATATTCCAATTCTTGGCATACCAAGAATGATTTGCCCACCCTAAACAAAAAGGAAAATCAGGTTTACCAGTTGACAGAACTTCATCAAAAACCAGATTCATCAATCGCCTACCATTACCAAACCAATAATGCCAATAACAAAACCCATACACTCCGGCTTCTTTAGCCAATTGTGCTTGTTGTTCTCTTATACATGGAAGTCTTAAATCATAATATCCTAAATCTGCAGGAACTCTTGGCTGATAATGACCTTTAAACAAAGGTTTAGCTTTTCCTACATTTGTCCATTCTGTAAAACCTGTCCCCCACCATTCATTATTTTCTTTGAATGGATAATACTGAGGTAAATATAATGCTATAATTTTGGGTTTCATATTATCGTAATTTATAATACATATCTAAATACATTAAAGAATAGAAAAAAGACCAGTACATTGTATAAGCATAATCTCCTGTAATACAAATATATCCAACATAAGCGATAGACATGGACAATAACAAATAATATTCATCCATTTTTTTCTTTGCCAAAATGATACATTTTCTATATATTTTCCACAAAAACAAAAGCCAAACAGCAAAGCCGACTAATCCCCAATTACATAAAGCTACAAAAATATAACTTTCAAAAGCCAACACCACAGGATGGTCACCATTCATCTGATTATAATACGCTGTCCATCCAAAGCCATTTCCAAACAAAGGATTAGACGAAATGATATCGAAACACCCTAATAATTGTCTCAGCCGCATCTCTACAGAAGATCCTTTTACATCAGCACTAGCAGATGATGAAAAAATTGAAGCTACATAAGTATATAAAACATCCTCTTGAAATACAATAAACAAAATTAAACCTGCAACAACTATTGTATAAAATAAATATTTTATTTTATGATTAAACAAAAGAAAGGCCATTAAACCTAACATTATCCCAGCTAAAACCGATCTGACTCCACATGTCATCGCACATGAGATAATCAAAATAAGTAAAACAATAGGAACACAACCATCTTTTTTTAATATAATTTTATACAAGCAAAAAAAGAAAGCAACAACAAGAAAACAACCAAACGTCATAGGATGAGAAAAGACAGAAGAAATTCTTCCAAATAATCTATCTTCACTAGGAGCTGCATATTCTATTAAATTGTCTGCGTCAGATATCATCAATAATAAATAGGCATTTATGCCTTCTGTCTGAGTTAAAAACAATCCATATATAGTTGCAACAAAAATACAGACATAAACTATGTAATTTAAAAAAATTACTTCTCTTACATTATTCTCTTTAAATAAAGAGAACATAGCTAATGGTACTATAAAATAACGAAGTACATTGCCAAACCATGTAATTAATTGATATGAATAAGATAATTCATATTCTATTGGAATAAATAAAAATAAAACACCGAAATACCAAAAAAACGGTTTGCATTCACTAATACTTATATTTAAATGATAACGTTTCACATAAAACAATAGAGAAAAAAGTAATAGCAAATTAAAAAAATTCCATTTTAAAGCTATTCCTCCAATAGTAAAAGAAAGGGAAGGAAGTAAAAAAATCATCAATATATATAGTATTAACCCCCATTTAATCTTAAAGACCAATAAGACCAAAACAACTATTGAGTATATTGTTAAAAAAGTATACATTTATCTTATAATTTTTGCCGGAACACCTCCTACAACCGAATAAGCTGGCACATCATGAGTTACTACAGCATTAGTTCCAATAACGCTACCATCTCCTATCGTTACCCCCGATAAAATTCGTGCCCCTTCACCAATCCATACATTATTGCCTATTATTACTGGTCCTTTAACATATAATGGTCGTTTTATTGGAGGAATAGATAAATGTTTTATTTGCGTATTACCGTGTGCATTATCTGAAATATAGACATAACGCCCTGTTAAAAGATTGTCCCCAATAATAATTTTATGACATGCAGTAATCTGACAATACTCTCCTATTCGACAGTGTTTACCTATTATAATTGAAGGAGTATATTTTATCCCCTCATATTCATCCCATGCTGTAAGTATACCACCAGTAGAAATTACAGAGTTTTCACCAATTTCTACATATTGCAAACCACGTAACTGATGGGGAAAACAAATGTATCCTTTTATCTTTTTAAAACAAAAATGTAAAAAAAGATTGTAAATTTTTATCCAAATTCGTCGAAAAACTAGTATAAACCGAGGAATTAATTCAAAAACTAAATATACTTTTTCCATCTTCTAAATCACCAATAAGATATTTCAGAATATCAAGAAATATATTACTGTGAAAAAATGCTATTTCTTATACTTGTAATAGTATTTAAGAAAGTTATCACAGAAAGCCTTCTCTGAAGTAAGACTAAGAGAGAGTTGACGACAATCGTTACACATAGCCTGATATTCTTCAGGAAACATTTTAAAAATCTGTTCTATACCATAAGCAAAATCTTCAGCGTTACGAAGTTCGGCACAATAACCTGTATTATACCCCTTAATCACATCGATAGCTGTTCCCATATCAAAAGCGACAACTGGCGTTCCACAAGCCATTGACTGGTTAACCATAGTGGGTCCTGCATCGTTCACTGATGGACTAAGAAACACATCCGACATAGAATAAATATCAGGCAAATCAATAGGATTGACATACCCAAGGTAATTATAATCAAAACACAACTTATCTTTAATAGATTCTATATTACGTCCTGCAAGAATCAATAAAATATTATTTCTTTCTTCATTATTCAGCCTATCATATAAAATAGAAAGAGCTTTAAGCAAATATCTGATACCTTTTCGCTCATCATTCAAACTTTGTGAGCCAAAAAATATTAAAAACTTTTTGTTTTCTGGTATTTTATATTTCTGTCTAACAAATATTTTATTACGCGGAGAATACATATTATTATCCACTAATGGCAAACAGCGCATTTTACGGTCGTAATCCTTGAGTAAGTAAGAACGGTCATAAAACCTCATCATATAAGTATTACCCATAACTATTGGCTTCACTTTTTCATACACCTGTTTACGGTATTCCACATTAAAATGAGTAAAATCTTTTTCATTCTTAGAATAGATAGCTGGACATGCTCCACAGCCTGTCACATATTTCTGACAGTCACCAATAAAGTGACAACCACCAGACATAGGAGAATAATCCACACACCAAAAATAAAACTGACTATCAAATTTATCGTAAATAGCCTCTATAGTTTGGAACGAAAGCATACCCTGCCAAAATACAACAAACACCACATCGTAAGATTTACGAATACTATTTATCACATGTTTTACAGGTATAGGAGGATTAGTTTCCTTTCTATAAAAAAAATAATATCCAGATTGCTGTTGTCTCATACCCATTTGTTTTAAAATACGATTACACATTTTAGTCATTAATACAATAGGATGAAACAGCAAACCAAACTTATTCTTTTTGCCATTATATATATGTAAATACTCTGGATGCCCATCTACGGGATATGGACACATAAAATCTACATCAAACCCTTGATGCAAAAATGCCTGATAGGCAGTTTCCGCCACCACAGCCGGTCCCTTATGAGGATTGACGGAAGTCAGTACTAATATTGTAGGCAACTTCTCATTCCTCATAATATCTTTTAACAACATTTATAATATTATCTTGCTGTTCATCCGTCAATTCGTAATAGAGAGGCATACGTACCAACGTATCCATATATCCATCACAGAAAGGCAGTTTACGTCCATCATGCTTATCTTTATAGTACTCACTTCTATGCAAACTTAGATAGTGAAACGGAGCCACAATATCATTATCCTTCAACACCTGAATAAGACCAGATCGTTCCTCCAAACTGCGACAAACAAGATAAAACATATGAGCATTATTGGTAGCGTAATCAGGAATATCGGGCATACGGAAACAATCACATTCCTCCAAGGTTTTCAGTCTATCATGATAACGATTCCATATATGTTTACGTTTAGCCTGTATTTCTTCCAAATGTTCAAGTTGCGCCCATAAAAATGCAGCATTAATTTCAGAAGGCAGGAAAGAAGAACCCATATCACACCATCCATATTTATTTACTTGCCCACGGAAGAATTCCGCACGATTGGTTCCTTTTTCCCATAAAATCTCACAACGACGAATAAACCGATTATCGTTAACAACTAATAAACCACCCTCACCACCAGCCGTGACATTCTTAGTTTCATGAAATGAAAAAGCAGCCAAATGCCCTATACCACCAAGAGGTTTACCTTTATAGTAAGAATCTATGGCTTGAGCAGCATCCTCCACAACCAACAAATGATAACGTTCAGCTACATCCATAATAACATCCATATCACAAGCAATGCCTGCATAATGTACAGGCACGATAACCCTTGTTCGGGGGGTGATAAGCGCTTCTAAAGTTTCCGCATCAAGATTAGGATTACGCTGCATGGAATCGGCAAATACGACTTTTGCTCCTTCACGTAAAAAAGCCAAAGCTGTTGATACAAATGTGTATGACGGGATAATTACCTCGTCACCTGCCTGTAAATCGCATAGCATAGCGCACATTTCTAATGCATCTGTTCCGGATGTTGTAAGCAAACATTTTTTAAATCCATAATGTTCTTCAAAAAAAGACTGACATTTTTTTGTAAAAAGACCATTACCAGACAATTTTCCGGTATATACTGCCTGATACATATAATGTGCCTCCTTACCGGTAAGGAAAGGCTTGTTGAATGGAATCATTTTCTTATTATTTTTATTGTCATTTTTTCAACCAAATATGATACACCACAGATTGAGATTTTTGAATAAATGCTTCTTTCTCATAAAAAGAACAAGCTGCCAAATTATGAGTTTGTGTCACAACCTCTAATGGAAGTTTTTCAATATACGCATAATATTTCGCAGAATCCATCAAGGCAGTTCCTATGCCCCTTCTACGAAAAGATTGATCAGCAGCTACTAAACCTATTGAAATACAACTCTTTTTTTTCTTTAAGGTTATTAGCCCTACAGGAAAACCATAATCACCATTATATACAAGAACATAATCTGCCATATTCCCCTTTATGGATTCATCAATCCAAGTTTTATACAAACGCTCAAATTCAGCCTTTGGAAAATCAGGATCCATTCTATAACGTGAATTTGCCCCTGCCTGGATTCCTAAATCATACAATACAGATACATTTCCACGATATAAAGATATATTGGAATGCAATCTTCCTCCTTCAATATTTTCACATACATACACACGTTTACAATCAACCAAATGGGAATGGTATCCAGATAATACATCATCGATTTTGTTAGTTTCTTCATAAACAAATAAGTAAACCAAATCTACGCCCTCTTTCTTATATTCATCTAACGAATGACTCAAAAAATCAGCATTCCATTCTAGAATAGAAATAGAAGCTATTTTCATCGAAAAAAAAGAGGAATCCCACTCTAATATCTTACAAGAATTACGCATTAATAATTATTTTTTGCTGCAAATAGTGCATCTATTTTTTCTATGATTCCGTCTTTTTGTAAACCAACCATTATATAATCTGGAATAATGAATTCTCTATTATATTTTTTAAAGCTTATTTTATTCTTACACAGCCTCCAAAAACGGTATAAAGCCCTTTCTTCCCCACCCTCTACTTGCTTTCCAAGCATCGTAACTATA
>OGLF01001930.1_pt1 | contig 10475 bp, 7 predicted proteins | sample 1572701 | NCBI WGS metagenome assembly OGLF01 (sample SAMEA2581910, study PRJEB24529) | metagenome | biome: Human gut stool | place: China | collected 2011 | reverse complement strand
ACGCCTATTATAAAGGATGTATCAAGAACAAGGACATCTCCCTGATCGGACATCAGTGCGGAGAGATACAGGAACGGGTCTGCGTGTTCGAGGGGTTCATGGACTTTCTGTCTTACCTGACATTGAAGCAGTCATGCAACTGGACCATTTGTATAGACCAGCCTTGCGACTACCTTGTCATGAACTCCGTAAACAACCTGAAAAAGGCATTGATGTACCTGCAGAGATACCTGCATATACATTGTTATCTCGACAACGACCTTGCCGGGCAAAAGACCGTGGAAACCATAGCCGGACTATACGGCGAACGGGTCAGCAACGAAGCTGTCGGATATAGCGAATACAAGGATCTGAATGATTGCTTGCGAGGCAAGAAACGCTGACCTAAAAAAAAGCGAATCTGCCAATGGAAGCCCTCCTGAACGGAGGGCTTTTTTTATGCCCTGACTTCTTCATTTTTCCCGTTCATTAAGGCGATATAGTACGATTTTATAGTACGATTTTCAAAATCGATATAAATCTTGTAAAGAAAACATCCGTTTAATACACAATTATTTCGTAGTTCGAAATTCTCCTTTTTTATTTGTGAAATCAAACTAATACAAAATTCAATATCCATACTAAAAGATATGAGATCATATTTCATTTTTGCCATTGTTCTGACGGTCGCGTACCTCATTTATTACGCGGTCATCATTATGCAGGATCTCTATGGAAAAAGGAGAACCGGCAAGACAGAGGAGGAAGTTTTCGACCTCGGCACACTGGAGGACGAAGAGAGTGTTGCCGTGAGCGAGAGTGAAACCGGGTTCCGTGTCGGCAACGAGCAATACGATACTGAAACAGCATCAGGCGGCGATTCTGCCACCGACCAGAAGCCGGCGGACAAAAAGCCGGAGACAAAGGAGACCCCGGAAGAAAGACTGGAGCGTCTCAAAGCCAAGGCGGAGGAAAAGATGGAGGAAACCACGCCCTACCTGTCTGATGGCTTCAGTGCAGATGAAATGTACAAGGCGATGCTTTCCAGGGGCAAACTGGAAAATCGTCCGGAGATGGCCTGGAAACCAATTAAAGACAAATTGTAGCATGTCGATTAAGCAAAAGATAGTATGCCTGTTAATTCTTGTACCCTATGCGGCTTTCGCCAAGAGCGGCAGCGTGAACTACAGCTGGGGAGCGGATGCGCTGGCCACGATGCACGACTTCGTGGTCACGATGATGCTGTATGTCCTGTATATATGCTACTCCATCGCATCCGTTCTGGTCATCGTGTCCGCCTTCCAGATCTACATCAAGATGAACACTGGAGAGGACGGCATCGTCAAATCCTTTTTATCGCTGCTTGGCGCGTGCCTGTTCATCATCGGGGCCTCCATCGTACTTCCGGCATTTTTCGGTTATCGCATATAAGGCTGTTTAACAATCCAATACATAAATATTAACTCAAAAACGATCAAGTATGTTTCAGAAAGTAAAACAAATGTGCCGAAAGGCAAAAGGATTCATCCAAGGTGTTTCCACCAAAGTGAAGATGCTTGCACTCACTTTGTTCTCTGGTACCACGGCAATGGCCCAGAGTACGGCCGGCGACTATTCAGCCGGTACTACCGCACTATCTACCGTGGCGGAGGAAATTGTCAAGTATGTACCAGTCATGGTCAAGCTCTGCTATGCCATCGCCGGTGTAGTCGCCATTATCGGCGCCATCTCCGTTTACATCGCCATGAACAACGAAGAGCAGGATGTCAAAAAGAAGATCATGATGGTGGTTGGTGCATGTCTTTTCCTGATTGCAGCAGCACAGGCTCTTCCTTTGTTTTTCGGCATTGACGCATAAAAGTACCGAGGGATGAAAAGCAAGGAAACACGTTATCCGGACTATCCGCTGTTCAAGGGGCTGCAACGTCCTCTTGAAGTGATGGGATTGCAGGGCCGCTACATCTATTGGGCGGCAGGAACGGCAGGCGGAGCCATCGCGGGCTTCATAGCCGCTTACTGCCTTGCCGGATTCGTGGCCGGACTGGCCGCGCTGACAGTCATTCTGTCGGTGGGCATCGTGCTAATCATCTTCAAGCAGCGGAAAGGTCTGCACAGCAAGAGAACGGACCGAGGCGTGTTCGTCTATGCCTACTCGCGTAAGGTCTGACAAAATTAAACCATCACAGCAATGTGTGGCTATATTGAATGTTGAACGCGGGTAGGTTCGTATGAGATACGGGCCTACCCCTATTTAATTGAACGTATATTGAAATGACCCTATACATTATCCTGATTTTCGTTGCCTTATGCGCGGGTATGGCCATATCCGTCCATGCGTTCGGTACCGGAGGCAAGCGCAAGCGTATCTTCCAGGACATCTATTTCTCGGTGGAAGACACGGAAGGCGTGGGTGTCCTGTACACCAAGACGGGCGAATATTCCGCCATGCTGAAGATCGAGAATCCGGTACAGAAGTATTCGGCGAACATAGACAGCTACTACGATTTCACGCATCTGTTCTCCGCCCTTGCCCTGACCTTGGGAGAAGGTTATGCCATTCACAAGCAGGACATCTTCGTGAGGAAGCGTTTTGTCAACGAGGATACCGGGAAGCAGGAGTTCCTTTCTGAATCGTATTTCCGGTATTTCAAGGGAAGGGCGTACACGGACAGCATGTGTTACCTGACCATCACGCAGGAAGCCAGGAAAAGCCGCCTTTTCTCGTTCGACAACAAGAAATGGCGTGATTTCCTTGTCAAGATCCGCAAGGTACAGGACCAGTTGCGGGACAGCGGCGTGCAGGCGCGTTTCCTGAACAAATCCGAGGCAAGCGATTACGTGGACCGGTATTTCGCCATGAACTTCAAGGACCGTATTATCTCGATGACGAACTTCAAGTCGGACGACGAGAGCGTCTCGATGGGTGACAAGCGCTGCAAGGTGTACAGTCTCGTGGACGTGGACTGCATCTCGCTGCCTTCGATGATCAGACCCTATACCAATATAGAAGTGAACAACACGGAAATGCCCGTGGATCTTGTCTCGGCCATTGACAGCATTCCGAATGCCGAAACAGTGGTCTATAACCAGGTCATCTTCCTTCCCAACCAGAAGCGTGAACTTTCGCTGCTGGACAAGAAGAAGAACCGGCACGCGAGCATTCCCAACCCGAGCAACCAGGCAGCGGTCGAAGACATAAAACGTGTACAGGAGGTGATTGCCCGCGAGAGCAAGCAGCTCGTGTACAGCCATTTCAACCTTATAGTGGCCGTGTCCGGCGATACGGACCTGCAGAAGTGTACGAATCATCTGGAGAATGCTTTCGGTAGAATGGGAATCCATATTTCCAAACGAGCCTACAACCAGCTGGAGCTTTTCATGCTGTTCGTCGGCTCGTTCCCGGGCAACTGCTACAGCCTGAATGAAGAGTATGACCGGTTCCTGACCCTATCGGACGCGGCGATGTGCCTGATGTACAAGGAACGTGTGCAGCACAGCGAAGACACCCCGGTGAAAGTCTATTACACTGACCGCCAGGGAGTGCCTGTCGCCATCGACATCACCGGCAAGGAAGGCAGACAGAAGCTGACGGACAACTCGAACTTTTTTGCCCTCGGGCCGAGCGGTTCCGGGAAATCCTTCCACATGAACTCTGTCGTGCGCCAGCTGCACGAACAGGGTACAGACATCGTAATGGTCGATACCGGAAACTCCTACGAGGGATTGTGCGAGTATCTGGGAGGCAAGTACATCAGCTACACGGAGGAACGCCCCATCACGATGAACCCGTTTCGTATCCACAAGGAAGAGATGAACGTGGAAAAGACCGGCTTCCTAAAGAATCTTGTCCTGCTGATCTGGAAGGGCACGCAGGGAACAGTCACGAAGACGGAAGACCGTCTGGTGGAAAATGTAATCACCGATTATTACGATGCGTATTTCAACGGCTTCGACGGCTTCACGCCCATGCAGCGGGAAGACCTGAGAAAAAGCCTCGCCATAGACGAACGCAACCGTGACGGGAACCGTGAGGAAAGCGAGCAGGAACGGAACAGCCGTATCGAGTGCATGATAGACGAAATGGAACGCAGGCGCAAGGAGTTGAAGGTGGAAGAACTCTCGTTCAATTCATTTTACGAATACTCCGTCCAGCGTATTCCGGACATCTGTCACGAGAACCACATTTCGGGCATAGACCTCTCGACTTACCGCTACATGATGAAGGACTTCTACAGGGGCGGCAACCATGAAAAGACCCTGAACGAGAACATGGACAGTTCGCTGTTCGACGAGACCTTCGTGGTGTTCGAGATTGACAGTATAAAGGATGATCCGCTGCTGTTCCCGCTTGTCACGCTGATAATCATGGACGTGTTCCTGCAGAAGATGCGAATCAAGAAGAACCGCAAGGTGCTTGTCATCGAGGAAGCCTGGAAAGCCATTGCCAGTCCGCTGATGGCCGAGTACATCAAGTTCATGTACAAGACGGCCCGTAAGTTCTGGGCCAGCGTGGGCGTTGTGACACAGGAGATACAGGACATCATCGGCAGTGAAATCGTTAAAGAGGCCATCATCAACAACAGCGACGTGGTGATGCTGCTTGACCAAAGCAAGTTCAAGGAGCGTTTCGACACCATCAAGGCCATTCTCGGGCTCACCGATGTTGACTGCAAGAAGATATTCACGATCAACCGTCTGGACAACAAGGACGGCCGTTCGTTCTTCCGGGAGGTATTCATACGAAGGGGAACGACAAGCGGCGTGTATGGCGTGGAAGAGCCGCATGAATGCTACATGACCTACACGACCGAACGTGCTGAGAAGGAAGCCCTGAAACTCTACAAGAGGGAGCTCCGGTGCAGCCATCAGGAAGCCATCGAAGCCTATTGCCGGGACTGGGATGCCAGCGGCATCAGCAAGTCCCTGACATTCGCCCAGAAGGTCAACGAGGCCGGACGGGTACTGAACCTGAAAGCAAAACAATAAAATCAGATACAATGGGAAAATTTGATATAGACCGACCTATAGCGGAACTGTTCAGTGTTGAGCCTTACGCTCTCCGCATCCGCAACGTGTGCAACAGCCACGATATTGCCACCATCCGGGAACTGTGCCTGCACAGCAACTGGGACTTGCTTCATTTCCGCCATTTGGGGGAAAGGAGCATCGCGCACATGGAAGAAATGCTGGGCAATTTCGGATTGCGACTGGGCATGACCGAAGAGGATCTGGACGCATATATGAGATTTGAAACCGAGGATGACAAAGACGTCACTACCATCATGCGTTTCGAGGAATCGGAGGAGGTCAAGTGGGACCAGCGCCGGTATGAAGTAGCCAGAGACCTGTATGTCAGATACAGGGGTCTGTCCCCATACGAGGCTATGGAGGAAGCAGAGAAGCTGATACTGGCCCTGCAGGGAGTACCTGAGAAGAACAACCGCAGCAAGCGGAGAGGTAATATTTTCAACCGTTGAACAGAATGAACATGAAGCGACTGTCACTTGTCTTTGCAGTTCTGCTGCTTGCCTTCACGCAGCATGTCCACGCCCAGTATTACAGCGTGAACTATGACGCACGTACCGTGGCGGCAATGGCAGCCGCGTTCGGTACGGAGGTCGTGGCTGAAAGCTACTACCGTGAGCAGGTCGATGACATCCTGAAGCACTATACGGCGGCGGAGGTGGCGGCAGCCGGAATTTTCTCTTCCAAATTTCTGGAACACAAAGCACTCTCGGACCTCGGTATCTGGTGTAGCAGCACGGAAAACTACTATTACCGCCGTATCTACCACATGGTGGCCGACAAGATCATACCGAAAATCTGGGTGGTGGCAAAGCAGATGCTTCACTCCCCGCAGACAGCGATCCACTGGGGTAGCTACCTGATGAAGGTGTGCGATGAGACGAAGAGCCTGTGTATGCAGTTCGAAAGCGTTGTGACAAACAGTACACTTTCGTTCTCGGACATCGCTTTTCTGGAGATCAACAGCGAGGTCGTGCCTCTGCTGAAACTTTCGGAACTGGGCGGTATAGACTGGCAGCGGATGCTGGACGATTTTTCCCGGATTCCTGACCGCTTTACACGGGAGAACCTGCAAAGCGACCTTGACAATCTCTACAATCTGGGTGTCGGTCTGGCAACGGCCGGTGCGGGTAATCTCGGCGATGCCCTGCTGCCTGAAAGTATGTTCCATAACCTGCTTTCGGGCAAGGTCAGCGAGATTGCCAACCTGTACGACCATTACTCCGGCCTGTTCGAGGAAGCGGAACAAGGTATCGGGAACCTGCTGCTGGACAAGATCGGCGGTCCTGACAACGTGGCCGGCCTGTTCGAGTTCGGGGATTACGACCTTGCTGGCTGGATCAGTGACTATATAGACGACGAAGCCGGGACTTATTACACGCAGCGCTGGTACATCGCCAGACGTGACCAGGGCAGCGTGTCATTGTGTGACTATTACCCGCCCACGGACGACAACAGCATCCTGAACGGCGGTGAGTGGACCCGTTTCGAAACGAGCGACCCCGGTTTTTATCCCAATGCCTCGCAGCGGGAACAGGCTCTCTCCAACTCGGAACGATATGCCGGATGGTCGAGAAACCGTGTACAGCAGCTCAACAACCAGAATGACGGCAACACTTACAGCATCAACTACTGGCAGAACGCCTACATCATCAGCCGCGGCGGCAAGCAGACAAAGAAGGCTTACGCCTACGAGATACATGTCAAGAAAAGCTGGAACCATGAGGAAATCGTGTATGAAGAGATATTCGATTCCTACACTATGGATCTGGAGACCTTCAAGGCGCAGCTCAATGCCCGTCTGTCGGAATTCAACGAAAACGAGGACGGCTATGTCTATTACATAGCTTCCGACGCGTGGAACTACTATCAGGCAACGGATGCCGCCAAACTTAAAGGATGCGAGAGCGTGACCATCAGCGTCACCTGCTCGGACGGGGCTACTCTGGGCCAAGGTTCGACCCAGTACAAATGCAGGAAATGCGGCGGTTCACCCAATGCCCATACCAAGGATTGCTCCATGCAGACCTCCGTGACGGAAAATGAACTTGACTTTTCGGAATTGGATGAGCTGATACGGGAGGCAGACAACCAGGTAGCCATGCTTCAATCACAGATCAAGGCACTGGAGGATGAGAACAAGGAGCTGCTGAAGAAAATATCCGAGGCCAGTGTGGAGGATGCTGCCGTTTACAGGCAGCAGTACAACGCCAACCTGACGCGTATCGGAGAGTTGAAGGCAGAACTGGCCGAGTGGCAGAAGAAACAGAAGGAATACGCGGATGCGAAGCAGGAAGCGGCAAACGACAATGACGTGCCGACGGACGACTACTACCGTATCCCGGCCATCATGCAGGACTGCAAGACTGCCTACAGTCTGTCGTGGCAGGACGGCGGTTCGTGGAACGGATACACGTTCGTCCGCAAGGCGACCATGCCGAATATAGACGGCGAGATAACTTTCAAGGCAACCATCAGCATAGCACGCAAGCCGAAATACTTCCTCGGCATCAAGATTCACCGTGCCATTGTACAGATCAGCTGGGAACTGACCTCGCAATACACCGACACGTATGTGGCCGACGTGCTGACATTCGACCCGGACCTTCCGGAAGAAGAAAAAGAGCGGATCGTGAATGAACGTATCGCGGAAATCGCCCGGGAGCATCCGTCATGCAAGATCACGACGGAATATGCCCGTACCACCCCGATGGAAGATACCTCTACCGGAGAGGTGTACCACCTGCTGTGGTCAAGTGACCGTCTTGAAATCGCGCGTGAAGTGGATTCCCGGATTACGCAGATATACGCCGACCTGGTATCCCTGGAAAAGATGATGCATTACAAGCGCAGCATCATCGACGTGCTGAAGGATGTCCTTCCGGATCTGAATATGGACGAAGGGCGACGCCTCACTCTCGTGGAAGAATGCCATGACCGTTGGGTGGAAAACGCCCGTAGCCTGCGAAGCGGGAGAAAGGAGGAAAGACCATGAAACGGGCCTTGCTGATAACCATAGTGCTGCTTGCACTCCTGCCTGATGTCGTCAAAGCACAATGGACATTCGACGTGGTGTCCGTTGAAGCCTATATCAATGACCATAAGAAGCAGCGTAGCTTGTTGCTGGCCCGAAGTACCCTTGAGTACAGCAACCAGCTGCTGCACGAATACAGCCGCAAGGAGGTCGGCGAATACAAGGAACTGAATATCGACCTTGACCGGTACACCCGTGCCTTTGATGTCATTGATGTGATGTACCAGTCGTTACGCACGGTATTGAACGCAAAGAACACCTACAATACGGTAAGTGACCGGATAGCGGACTACAAGTCGATGCTGGAGGCATTTCACGAGAAGGTGCTGAAACGCGGACGCATCGAACCCTCCGACGCCCTGCTCATCACCATCAACGAGAAAGCCATACGGGATATAGCCCATGACGGGGAGCAACTCTACAAGTCGGTCAGCGACCTGGCGCTGTATGCCACGGGAGCGGCGGCCTGCTCCACTTCGGATCTGCTGATGGTGCTGGAGGCCGTGAACAGGTCTCTGGACGACATCGAACGGCATCTGAACCGGGCCTATATGGAGACCTGGCGATACATACAGGTAAGAATCGGCTACTGGAAGTCGAAGATATACCGTGAACATACCAAACAGGAGATAATTGAAGGAGCCTTCGGACGTTGGCGCAACTCCGGAAGGCTGGATTACTAACGATAAAAGGGAAAAAAGATGAACAGAAAACTCATGCTCATGACGGTTGCGATCATTGCAACAGCAACGGCACAGGCGCAGTATGTGACCTATAACCACGACTCGCCGAAGCAGAACCAGATTACGGTCATGGAAACCGGTGCGGGCTCCCTCACGCCGGAACTGTACTACTGGGCATTACACAACAAATACAAGAAATCGGCAGCGGCAAAGAACAAACTGGGGTTCCGCACGACAGCCGGCATCAACCTCTATAACCAGACGGACGAAGCCGAATCCATCGATTCGGCATTGGTGAGCCGCGCGAAAATAGAGGCCCTGAACGTGGCAGACCGACAGGCTGATATCGCCTGGCTTGCCGAAGGTGACAAGATCAACGGCCAGATGGAAAGGATGAAGCGTAACATCGACCGTATCCTTCCTGCCGGGGGCACCCCGGAGGACAGGGAACGCTGGACGGAATACTACCATGTTTTCCAGTGCGCCATTGATGCTACCAGGGATGCCTATATGCCCAATGCGCAGCGGAAGAAAGAGTATCTGCGAATCTACGAAGACGTGGTGCAGCAGAATGAGATTCTTGTCAGCTATCTCGCCAAACGGCAGAATGCCACCCTGACGAGCAACCTGCTGAACGCGACCTCGGACCGTACCTTGGACAAAGGCAGCGTCATCAGGGAAGCCATGAGCCGCTGGAACGAATCGCGTCTCGCGGTGCGTGGCTCACAGTCGGGCGGCAGTTCCGGAGGTGACGGTGAAGAGAGTGTAAACAGGTGAAACTAAAAAGACAGACGGCAAATGGCAGACGGAAATATACTCACTGATTTCGGTATCAATCTTCTTGAGGAGGAGATTGACGATGTGATTTTTCAAACGAACGAGTTCCTCACGGACGCGACGTTTACGGGTTCGCAGGGGCCGTTCTGGTGGATACTGCAGATGTGCATGGCTCTGGCCGCCTTGTTCTCGCTTGTCATGGCGGCAGGTATGGCCTACAAGATGATGGTGAAGCATGAGCCGCTGGATGTGATGAAGCTGTTCAGACCGCTGGCTGTTTCCATCGTTCTCTGCTGGTGGTATCCGCCTGCAGACACGGGTATGGCCGGCAGCGGAAGCAACTGGTGTTTTCTGGACTTCCTATCCTACATCCCGAACTGCATCGGTTCGTACACGCATGACCTGTACGAGGCGGAAGCCACACAGATAGCGGACAAGTTCGAGGAAGTGCAGCAGCTCATCCACGTAAGGGACACGATGTACCACAGCCTGCAGGCACAGGCGGATGTCGCCCACACGGGAACATCAGACCCCAACCTTATCGAGGCGACCATGGAACAGACCGGTGTGGATGAAGTGACCAGCATGGAAAAGGATGCGGCGGAACTGTGGTTCACCTCCTTGACGGCCGGTGTCGTCGTGGGAATAGACAAAATCATCATGCTGATTGCCCTTGTCGTGTTCCGCATAGGCTGGTGGGCGACGATCTACTGCCAGCAGATATTGCTCGGTATGCTGACGATATTCGGCCCGTTGCAATGGGCGTTCTCTCTGCTGCCGAAATGGGAAGGTTCCTGGGCAAAATGGCTGACACGTTACCTGACGGTACATTTCTACGGGGCCATGCTCTACTTCGTGGGCTTCTATGTATTGCTCCTTTTCGACATCGTGCTGTGCATCCAGGTGGAAAACCTGACCGCAATCACGGCCAGCGAGCAGACAATGGCGGCCTACCTGCAGAACAGTTTCTTCTCCGC
>OGLF01001929.1_pt1 | contig 10476 bp, 9 predicted proteins | sample 1572701 | NCBI WGS metagenome assembly OGLF01 (sample SAMEA2581910, study PRJEB24529) | metagenome | biome: Human gut stool | place: China | collected 2011 | reverse complement strand
CCATCTTCCCCGGAACCAAAGTAAGACGCGCCGTTCCATCCCTGTCTATCTCCACCTCCATATACCGGGCCCGGATAATGATCCTTCCGTCTACAGTCAGCACCCCCCACTGGCAGGAGCTGTCCTGATAGGCGCAATAACCACCCACCGGACGCAATATTCTCCGATAGACAGGTGGAATCAAAATCTGCTCCGCTGTCCTCAACCCCCATTTCACTCCTATCTGAAAAGGTACGGCCTCCACACTCCTGCTGATTATACGCTGCCGTTTCCGTTCAGTCTCGCACTTTTCCTCCTGCAAATGTTTCTCCACACGCTCGTCCGCCTGCCTTCGGAGCAATGCCACCGCCTCATCAAAATCCTCACTCCGGTCCGACGGACGGTTACAAGCCACATAACGCTTTCCATGTCCTTTCTCCACATGATAATACCGTCCCTCCTCATCCATCACCACAATACTTTGATCCGGCAACCGTCCGCTCAGATAATAAGCACGCTCCTCATCCCCTTCCAACAGACAAACCTGCGGTTCACAACAAAAGCCTCCATCTTCCATGCGGCGGCATCGGGAAGGCACTCTGCCATCGTACATCTTCACATAAAACCCCATCCACACAATGGACGAAGAAGGCAACCCGCATGTATTGGCATACACCTGCCTTGTCCTGCTGTAATAAGTACGGTTCACCTGTAACAATTCTATGCTCCCGTATCTGAGGACACGCGGGCGGACAGCATAACACCGGCCGTTCCGTAAATCCACATAAGACACCGAATTCCCGGCATGACGGACTTGCAACAAATCATCTTTCAGCAACCTCACCTCACAGCAATGCCCCAGTTCGGCCACCAAAGCCCCCGTATCATCCAGTACCCGGACACACCCGTTCCGAAGCCTCCCCACGGCAAAACGTCCTTTGATACTCAAAATCTCTTTAAACGAAACGTCCGGCAGCATCTCATCTCCCTTTTCCAATCCCCAAAGACCTGTTTCCTTATCTACAAATGCCCTCAGCCTGCATGACGGTGACTGCTCCTTCTCATCCGGCAAAGCCTGCTCTCTGATGGAAGAAAGCAAACGCCCGTGCTCCATAACCATCACCAAGTCCCCACCGGCTTCAGCCGGCCTTTCCACCACCGGAAAAGCAGTAACGGAAGCATCACAATTCATCCGTCCGGGCAAACTCCCCTTTCCCGCCATCCGTCCCCGGAACATAGCATCCCAGTTCCATCGCTGTGTAGGAAGCCCGAAAATGCGGTACAGCCCCACATTGTCTATCAGCATACACGCCTCCTTGCCCTCCGATCTCCGCAATCCGCGCCCTACCTGCTGCAAATATTTAGCCAGTGACAAAGTAGGACGGGCCAGTTGTACAAACTCCACATCGGGACAGTCGAACCCCTCGCTGAATACATCCACATTCACCAGCACCTCGATTTTTCCATGTCTGAACTCCTCCACCATCCGCTTGCGTTCCATAGCAGGAGTCTTGCTGTCCACAGCCACCGCATTCACTCCCCGCCTGCTGTAATACTCCGCTATCCGCCGGGCATGTTCAATGCTGATGGCATACACCATCCCCTTCTTGCCGGAAGCAAACTGCCTGACACTGCGGTACAGGCGCTCGATACCGGGACGCCTGTTCAGTACCGCATCCATCTCTTTCACCTGATAATCCCCATCGGCCCCCCGTTTCTCCAGACCGTCAATGAGCCGCTGCTCCTCGCTGCCGGGACGGATGGATACATAATCGAACACAGACAACACGCCTTTTTCAATAAACTCGGCAATACTCCACGAAGTAACCAGCACCTCGAACAGTTCCGTGAACCCCCTACGGTTCAGGCGGCAAGGTGTGGCAGTCACACCCAGTTTCTTTGCGGCAGGATAACGCTTCCACATCTCCGTGTAAGAAGCGGCTAAGGCATGATGAGCCTCGTCTATCACAATCAGTCCCGGAGCATCACCCGCCTCATTCCAGTGCCGGGACAGCCATTGGACAGACATTACCCTGACCGGAGTATCCTCCCTCCGGATACCATATTTAACCAGCGTTTCCTCCATTTGCGCCACCAGTTCCCTACGATGGGCAATAAGCCATACTCCGCTGCCTGCAAAAGACACAAACTCACTGACCACAGATGCCAGCAGATGTGTCTTGCCCGTACCGGTAGGCATCTGCACCATCACACTCCGGTGAGCTTTCCACGCTTCCATCAGACGTGTTTTCATCTCTATCTGATAATCCCGCAACATAAATAATTTGCCGATTTGCTAACGTGCCAATGGAGTAAGAGGATAATTGAAAAAATTATTTACTAGCCAGCATATTATTAATCTGCGCCCGTATATTGGCTATCGTACCGCCCGACACGAGCCGTTTGGCAAAAGGTAGCAACGACTTGATGAAAGCCGCTTTCACCACCGTGTGTTTGTCTACATTCCTACAGTTCTCATCGGCCAGCATCTTTCCTACCACCACCGCCAGTTCGCGTGCCGTGGTACACTCTCCCAAAAGTATCTTGTAAGCCCTCATCACCTTTATATCGGGTATATAGACCGATACGTAAAATTCATCATCCGACAGTTCCGCCGGTTCCTGTGCCGGCTTCTCATCCGCCACACTTTCTGTACTCTCCGTTTTCTCAGAATCTTCCGGTTGGTCGGCGGCCTCATCACCCCGGTCGCCATAAAAGTTCTGAATGGCGGAAGATGCCACAGGAGCAATCAGATTATTTCCGCCATAAATATTTATCATCATATCAGGTTTTTCATTCATATACTATTTCTTTTCTCTATTCTTTAATTATTATCAACAGATCGTTAATCAAAATCCATATTTCATCAATATATAATCAATAGCATGCACTAATAGTAAACAGATAGTAAACGGTTATGAATCGATTTCCATACGTCATTCCCTACCCGTATATTTGTGCAGATAAATCAAAATCAATTTCTTTTATGAAAGAATACATCATGTCATTTTTCAATGCACCCGTCACCAATAAAATACCCACATGTATATGCAGTGTGGCAGGGCTTCATACCTACATCAGCACCAATCCGCAACTGGAAGAACTGACGCATAAAGTCAGAGCCGGACTCGGAGACAAGCAAGTGTTCCGAAAGAATAAACAGACCCTTTTACCGTATGTCACTCCGGCAGGTATCTTCTCTTACTGCAAAGAGCAATGCATGCAAGTTCCTTCGGGCCTCTTTGTCATAGATATTGACGAACTGGCTTCCACCGAAGAAGCGGCAATGTGGCGCGACCGTCTCTTTGCCGATGAAGTGCTGCACCCCGTACTTTCCTTTGTCAGCCCCGGAAATCAGGGAGTAAAACTTTTTATCCCTTATCGCATAAACCCTTTCCTGAGCGTAGAAGAATCCTTCGACAATGCCCTGCACACCGCATGGGAGTATCTGGAATGGAAATACGAGCTGAAAGTGGACAGGGCCAATGCCGACTTGTCCAGAGCTTGTTTTCTGTCGCACGACGGAGAAGCGAAAATCAATAACCATAAATATTAAAAAATGAACGATTCTATTTCTATCTTGGAACAGCTGGTAACAGCCATCGAACAAGCGGGAGTCAATGTGGCCCCCACCTATCAGGAATATATGCCGCTGGCCTTTGCCATAGCCAACAGTTGCGGAGAAGAAGGACGCACCCGGTTCCACCGCATCTGCCGCATATCCGAAAAGTACCACCACGATGAAGCAGACAAACTGTACGGACATGCTCTGACCAAAGGAACAGGCAGAAATTCCCTGGGAACCGTCTTCCATCTGGCAGAGGTGGCCGGGGTGAAAATGGACCCGAAACTTGCAAACTTGCAGAACTTGCAGTCTCTCCACACCCACACACGTGCACGCGTATCCTATAATGCCCATCCGGATGCCTCCGACGGGACTCCGCCCGATGCCGTTTTCACGGACCCAGCCTCCCCCCTGTCCGACGGCGTGCCCAAAGCCATCCTCCCTGCCCGACTTCCCTCTTTCCCCGACTACCGCTGGCCCGCCTTCCTGCAAGGGATCATAGACTGCGGTAACTCTCCCGCCCAACGGGATATCCTGCTGCTGGGTGCAGCAACCGTGCTGGGAAGCACCCTCAACAAACTGGTAAGTTTTGTGTACGGACGAAAACACAAGTATCCCTGTCTGCAAGTGTTCGTCACCGCGCCTCCCGCTTCCGGCAAGGGTGCACTGACCTGGGTACGCCGTCTGGCAGAACCCATACACAACGCGCTGCTGGACACCTACCGGGAAAAAATAAAGACCTACCGCATGGAAAAGACAAAATGGGACACTTTGGGGAAGGAAAAGGTAAATACCCCTGAACCCGAACAGCCCCAGCTGAAAATGCTCCTCATAGCCGGTGACAATACCGGTACAGGCATACAGGAAAACCTGATGGACTCCGGAGGCGTAGGACTGATATGCGAAACCGAGGCCGACACCGTGAGCACCGCCATTGGAGGCGATCACGGACACTGGAGCGACCTCCTCCGGAAATGTTTCGACCATGACCGGCTGGCCTACAACCGGCGCACCAATCACGAATACCGCGAATGTAACGTCACGTTCCTCTGCGTGCTTCTCAGCGGCACGCCTGCACAAATCAAGCCCCTTATCCCATCGGCCGAAAACGGATTGTTCTCGCGCCAGCTGTTCTACTATATGCCTGCCATTGAAGAATGGGAAGACCAGTTCAACGAAGCGGATACAGACTATGACTCCCGTTTTCTGGAATGGGGGGCACAATGGAAAGAAGTGCTGGACGCCATCACCGCCTCGGTGAGCAACATCAACATGAAGCTCACCCACGAGCAAAAAGAGATATTCAACTTCCACTTTGCCCGTGTATTCGGACGAGCCTCCGCCATTCACGGTAACCAGATGAAAAGCGCTGTAACCCGTATTGCCATCAATATCTTCCGCATCATAAGCATTATCGCCCTGCTGCGCTCTCTGGAATCCCTGCTGCCGGGAGGCGAAAGGAGCGGCGAACCAAAGGAAAACATCGTGCGTACCCTGCTGAACTGTCCCGGACTGACCCCGTCGGCCCATATTCCACAAGAAAACATAACAGACGGAATCGTGCCGCAATTCAACCTCTCCATCCGCACCGACGACTTTTATGCCGTGCTGGCCTTGGTGGAACCTCTGTACCGCCATGCATGCCACATTCTCTCGCTCCTGCCCGCAGGAACCCCCACCGCACCATCGGCGAACATGACTCCCGAAACCCTGTTCGACTGCCTTCCCCTGCGCTTCACCCGCAACGAAGCCATCGACAAAGGAGAACAGGTAGGAGTTCCGGCAGGCTCGGTGGACTCGCTGCTGAAACGTATGACCGAACGCGGACAGCTGGTCAAAGTGGGGCGTGGCGAATACGAATTCAACGCGCGCATGCACACACGTACGTGTGTGGGTGTGAGAGAGAGTGCAAGTTCTGCAAGTTTGCAAGATTCCTGAATTTAAAATGTATAAATATGAAAGATTTCCTTTATTTCCCATCCATGACAAAGGGTAGCCTAGCTCTGCTCTATTTTCCCGGTTCAAATCCCCGGATAGCCACCCGGCATCTGATGAGGTGGATAAACGGCTGTCCCCCTCTGATGGAAGAGTTATCCGCAACGGGTTACTATACCTCGCAAAAAGTCTTCACGAGCCGCCAGGTGACACTGATCAACCGGCATCTGGGCAGCCCCGGATAGCCCTGCAAGCTCTTTGGAACAGGATGAAAGCCATAAAGTGCCACAAGGTGTCATAAAGCGTCAGCACGCATTTCACAGTACCTATCTTTGCAATGTCAACAATGAGGGAGCCGATACGTTACTAACCTTCGGCCTAGCATGTTACTAACATGTAACCCCATACGTTACTAACCTTCAGCCTTACACGTTACCTACGTGCAATCCGCAAGAAAAGTAAAGTATTCTCCTTCTTCACTGACGAAATTCATTTTTTATTTTTCATCTCTTAAAACCCTATTTATCATGATTAACTACAGCACCTGCATGCGTGGTAACCCCACCGACAAAGACGCGGCCAAGAAGGCGTATGCCAACGCCCAATACTCACAAGTAATGACACTGGACAAGTTCTGTTACCACATTGCCAGCCACGGATGTGTATATTCGCGCGCCGATATCCAAGCCATCCTTATTCTTGCCGTGGACTGCCTGCGCGAGCAGTTGTTGAACGGACAGCAGATACAGATGGGCGATCTGGGCGTATTTTCGAACAGTATCCGAAGCCTCGGCGCCCATTCGATGGCAGAGTTCACTGTGGACAACATCACCGAGGTGAACGTACTGTGGGCTCCGGGCGTCCGTTTCAACAACCTGCGCCAAGATGCCGAATTCCAACTGGTTCCCACACGCAAGGCAGCCGCCGAAGTAGTGAAGGCATTGAAGGCCGGAAAGACTACGGTAGACCTGACAGGCAATTCTTCTGCCGCCGGCATTGCCGCTGACGATGCTGACGCCTCCCGCATTCCAGCCGCTTCCGGTGAACCGGCAGACGAGAATAGCTGACCGACTTGTTCCGCTCCACAGAGATAGCATGATGTGATTATGGAACACGGGCGACACGGATTCTTCTTTCACTCCCCCGTGTCCGTCCGCCAGTTCCGTAACCTCCTTTTGTTCCATTCGCATTTTAAACTGACAAAAAACAGATATTTCCATGAATAAATCCAACCACGAATCCAAGAAAATCACCTGGACACAAATTCTCCGGGCAGTTATCCAGGCAGCCATCGCGGCACTCACCGCTTTGGGCATTACCAGTTGCGCATCCCTCATCTAAAGAACAAACACAACATTTTCCAAATCTCAATTTATTATGATACAAGAAACATTCCCAATGATAATCGGTGAGGAAGAAATGAAGAACGAACGCCAACTCCTCACCGTAGAGGACGGAGCGCTGATGCAAGGACGCGAATCAGTGCGATACCTCATCCTCCACTGTAGCGCCACACGTTGTGACAAAGACTATACTGCCGAGCAATTACTTCGTGACCATAAGACCCGTGGTTTCCGGACTGTAGGTTACCACTTCTATATCCGTCGCGACGGCACCATCACCCAGCACCGCAAACTGCTGGAAGTGGGGGCACACTGCCGTCCCTGGAACCGTTGCAGCATCGGCATCTGCTACGAGGGCGGTCTGGATGCAGACGGACATCCGGCAGACACCCGGACCGCAGAGCAGACAGAACAGCTTATCTTGTTGCTGATGCGTCTGGCAAAGCTCTTTCCCGGTGCCCGGATAAGGGGACATAGGGATATGAGCGGAAGCATCCCGAAGGCTTGTCCGTGTTTTGACGCGGAAGGGGTGTTCGGATATTTGGAAAGGTAATTTCTTTTCCCAAGGTTTCCTTTTGCCAGTGTTCGTTTCTGCTCTCAAGTAGAGAGTGATACTACTGGCAGAGGGAAGTTCTTTACTAAGATCATCCGGTCGGTACCGACACACCGAAACAGACTATCATATAGATAAAAATTCTTTAGGAGTAAATATAGTAATATCAGAAAATAAAAAATCCTTCCTGTTACGGGTTATTATATAATCTGCGTTTATTTTTAAAGCTGAATAAATCCTAATCGGATAATCTTCTTTATTATTAAACCTCCGGGAACAAGCGCTCTCGTTCCCGGAGCTCCCCCTGCACTTTTCACAAAGGACAAGGGTTCTGATCTAACATTAGTGCCGGCTATGTTCCATTTCCGGCCGGCAGACGGAAATAACAGGCTGCAAAAACAAAGTTTTTTAACTGCTAAATTACTAAGGACCCTCATCGAGAAGGATCGTTAAGAACAGCCCGTTTTACTAATAGGCATTCTTCTCGCCACGGAAGACATTCGCCACCGTCCTATACATGATGTAAAGGTCCAGACCGAAGCTCCAGTGCTCCAAATACCAGATATCACCACGGATACGGCCCTCCATGTCTTTTAGTTCCTTCGTTTCCCCACGGAAACCCGTAACCTGGCTCCACCCCGTTATACCCGGTTTCACAAAATGCCGCACCATATATTTATTGATCAACCTTGAATATTCCTGCGTATGGAGAAGCATGTGAGGACGAGCCCCCACGATACTCATATCTCCTAACAGCACATTGATAAACTGGGGCAGCTCATCTATATTCGTCTTACGCATTATATTGCCCCAGCGCGTCTTGCGGGGATCATGCTCTGTGGCCTGTATCCTGTCGGCATCTGCATTTACTTTCATACTGCGGAACTTGTAACAATAAAACTCCCTGCCGTTCAGCCCGTTCCGTTTCTGGCGGAAGAACAGCGGGCCGGGCATGGTCAATCCGGTCACTATCGCCACCACAATCAGAATAACCGGAAAAAGCGTACAAAGGAACACCGATGAGACTACTATGTCAAAGGTTCTTTTCAGCAGGCGGTTCCCCGGCCAACTTAAGGGATCGGGGCGAAGGCCCAGGTAAGGGACGTTCCCCATGATGTTGAACGACATACGGTGGTGGAGATAATTGCGCACATTGGGCACACTGAAGAAATGTACCAGATGGTTCTCGCAGTAATCAATCAGAGAAACAATGACCTCTCTGTCTTTTGAGGGCAGGCAGCAGAACAGGTAATGTACATAATCATGTTTCTCCAGATATTCCTGTACCTGCGCCGACTGGCCCAAATACGGACATTCTACCGGAAAAGCAGGATTCGCCTGACCGTCAAAATAGCCCACGACCGAATAACCTGTATCTTCACTGCCCGATATCTCATGGTAGATTTCCAAGTTGTTGTCCGTACTTCCTACCAGTACCACAAAACGCGTATGTTTCTTGCTCATACGGTAAAGCCTGATGAGAAGACGAAGAGTGAAACGGAACGAAACAAGACACAGAAACAGGAGAAAAAGGTACTCCAGCATGAACAGGGAGGCTATATCCGCATAGTTTCCTACAGAAAGGACCAGACCGCCCAGGAGGACAAACAGGAACATATTCTCGAGCACACGTTTCCATATCTGAAGGGAATGCACTTTCCTCCGGTGAAGCACTACTCCTGAATGGATGGCGCAAAGGGCGTAACATAACATTAGTGTAAGCATGATTTGCAGAACGGTGATTCCACCAACCTGCAGGCTATCCCACTGCATCTCATTGGACAGCTTGCTGAAAAGCAGGAATAGCAGACCGCAAAGAAAGGTCTCGGTGACAATCACAAAGGTCTCGATCAGGTGGTTGTAGGATGCTAATTTGTCTTTCATAGTGGTATGGGGGGTAAGTTTAAAGATGTATGCCGTGTTATCCCCAACTGGGATTCTCATTATCTGTTCTTATACATCGACTCATAATATTTTTCATATTCGCCACTGGTAATATGATCCATCCATTCCTGATTGTCCAAATACCAACGGACCGTTCTCTCTATACCTTCTTCAAATTGCAAACTAGGCTCCCATCCTAATTCGTGCTTCAGTTTATTGCTGTCAATCGCATAGCGGAGATCATGACCTTTGCGGTCGGTCACATAAGTTATCAGACACTCTGAAGTGCCTTCCGGATTTCCCAACAAACGATCCACGGTTTTGATTATTACTTTTATCAAATCTATATTCTTCCATTCATTGAAACCACCGATATTATATGTATCCGCTGTTCTGCCCTGATGAAAAATAAGATCAATAGCACGGGCATGATCCACAACATACAACCAGTCGCGTACGTTCTCTCCCCTACCATATACCGGCAATGGTTTTCCATGACGTATATTGTTGATAAAAAGCGGAATCAATTTTTCCGGAAACTGATAAGGACCATAATTGTTAGAACAGTTTGTTACAACGGTAGGCATACCATATGTGTCATGAAAAGCACGAACAAAGTGATCACTACTTGCCTTACTTGCAGAATACGGACTATGAGGCTGATATTTGGTTTCCTCCGTGAAGAAAGTCCCGTCAAATTCCAATGCCCCATATACTTCATCGGTAGAAATATGATAAAAACGTTTCCCCTCATACTTTTCCGGCAGGGATTCCCAATACAACTTGGCTGCCTGAAGCAAAGCCAATGTACCCATCACATTGGTTTGTGCAAAAGTAAACGGATCTTTGATACTTCTGTCCACATGACTCTCGGCGGCAAGATGGATAATACCATCCACTTGATATCGCACCAATAATTCCTGAATGGTTCCAAAATCACAAATATCCGCCTTTACAAAAATATAGTTCGGTTTGTCCTCTATATCCTTCAAATTGGCCAGATTACCGGCATAAGTCAGTTTATCCAAGTTTATAATGCGGTATTCCGGATACTTGTTTACAAAAAGACGTACCACATGGCTGCCGATAAAACCGGCACCACCGGTAATGATTATATTGCGTTTAAATGAATCCATAATTTAAAATATTGTTTTAATTAGTTATGCGAATCAGTAGTTGAAATACCTACTTGATTCAGTTAGTTAAAATGTTATTAT